>WFLX010010258.1_pt1 | contig 12181 bp, 7 predicted proteins | sample 4967041 | NCBI WGS metagenome assembly WFLX01 (sample SAMN12857096, study PRJNA449069) | gut metagenome | isolation source: stool from male and female vole | host: Microtus ochrogaster | place: USA:Florida | collected 2017 | reverse complement strand
GGAGGAGCCTTTGGCTCCGCTGTCGCTTTATATACCCAATTGTTAAAATTTAATAATTTTATTAAATTTTATTTGTATTTTCCATAAATAATTTTTATTTTTGCCTTCACAATACATCGACCAATTAGTAACCTATCTTTTAGAAATTATCTTACNAACCGTATAAATTGCTAAGGGAATGAAACTTAACGACGGCAATATCATTAAGAATGAAAACTCAAGGGTGAAACTTACCAATACGCTGCCCTTTTTATGTAAGCATTTAAAAATCACATGTTTGAGAAAGGTTTTTGCGTTNCTCGCGGCTATTCTGTCGGGAGTGATNAGCTATNTGCCTGCATCNGCNAGCACTTTCGGAATTAAAACCAATATACTNTACGATGCTACCGCAACCGTAAACCTCGGAGCTGAACTNCGAGTGGCACCCCGATGGAGCATCGACATCTCCGGCAACCTCAACGCATGGAGCTTCAACGANGGGCGCCGCTGGAAACATTGGATGGCTCAGCCTGAAGTTCGCTATTGGTTCTGTGATGCTACCGCTGGTCATTTCCTCGCACTGCATGCACTCGGCGGTCAATTCAACTTCGGCCATCTGCCCTTTGCCCGCGACATCGTCTATGACTTTGGTAACTTGCGCGACCACCGCTACCAAGGATGGGCAGTGGGCGCAGGCATCGGCTACGGCTACACATGGCTCCTCGGACGCCACTGGAACATCGAGGCAGAATTAGGCATCGGCTGGATCCGTGCCGACTACGACGTCTTCGAATGCGAAGGCTGCGGCAAGAAGATAGACCACGGCATCAAAAACATGTTCCTCCCCACAAAAGCCGCCCTAAACCTCGTCTACGTCTTCTAATATGGAACGCAGGCTTCCCAGCCTGCTATAAAGCAACTGACAACCCAATATGAAAAAAATTCTAAGCATATCTGCGGCTGCCGCCATCGCAATCCCCTCCGTCGCAGCCAACATCACCGAACTCCCAGCCGGTGCCGTCTCCGACATCTCAGTGGAGAAATCCGAATCCCAACTCCTCGTCAAGTTTACAGTCCATCCCGATGCATTCCCCAAAATGAGCAACCGCGAAGTATGGCTCGTCCCATACATTTCTGGTGATGATCAGCAAGTTCGTCTTGACTCTGTATTAGTGGCAGGGCGTACAAGATTCATACAGCATCAACGTGGTAATAATCGTCTTGGCGACAATACAGTCATGCTCCGCTCCGGATCAAAAGGAGTGTACGAATATTCTACAGTAGTACCATACAGCGACTGGATGGCTTATTCAAATCTTGGTATGGAAGGCAGACTAATCGGTTGCGCAGGTTGCGGAATTCTTCCTCTTCTCACTTTTGCCAATGAGGAACCTCTCGCCCGCATGGACTATCGAGACATGACTATTGTCCCGATGATGGTGTATGTTTCACCAGAACGTGAAATAATAAAAACAAGAGATGTCAGCAAGGCATCTTATATAGACTTCCCTGTAAGTAAAACCGCTATCTTCCCAGATTATCGTCGTAACCCACAAGAACTTGCTGATATTCGCCATACCATCGATGAAATTCAGAGCGACGAAGATATCACCATCAATTCAGTTACATTTACTGGCTACGCATCTCCAGAGGGATCGTATGCAGTCAATGAGCGACTTGCAAGAGCTCGTACAGAATCACTTCTCGACTATGTGCGGAAATATCTCTCAATTCCGGAGGATGTGCTACACTATTCATGGGTTGCAGAAGACTGGTCAGGCCTTAAAAAGAAAGTCCAAGATATGGATGGCCTTAAGAACAAAACTGAATTATTGGCTCTAATAAGCGATGACTCAATGGATCCAGATGTTAAAGATCAGCTTATGAAGAAGGATTTCCCTGATGACTATGCTATTCTTCTTTCAAAGGTCTATCCATCACTTCGCCACACAGAGTATAAAGTGAATTATACAATACAGAACTTCACAGATGTGCAGAAGATTGCTGTTCTACTTGAGACGGCACCACAGAAATTGAGTCTCGATGAAATTTATTTGTATGCCCAAAGTCTTGATAAGGATTCGAAGCAATTTCGAGATGTGATGGAAATTGCAGTCAGGATGTTCCCTGATGATGAAGTGGCCAACCTGAATGCGGCAGCTACTGCAGTTAGCAATGGGGATTTTGCCAGCGCACGAAGATACTTGTCTAAAGCTGGCAACCGACCTGAGGCTACTTACACCGAAGGCGCGATGGCCGTGCTTATGGAAGATTATCCCACAGCGTTGCAACTGCTGACAAAAGCATCTTCTCAAGGTATACGCCAAGCTGATGAATTGCTTCAGCAATTGCGCGACTTACATTTGATCGACTAATGATATTGCCTTATTCCGCTTATACAAAATAAAATAATAAATAATATATTAACTCAACCAAAATTCCTTATGAGAAAACTAAATCTTACATCGGGATTTCTTGGGCTCGCTGCAGTAGGCCTGGTAGCGTGTTCCAACGACGATCTTCAGACTCCAGCATCTGAAAATCGTACTGATATCGAAAGATCCATGTACGTGAATATCTCCATTCATGGAGATGTAGGTGCTACGCGTGCTGCTGCTGATGATGGTACTCCAGTGAATGGTACTGGTGACTTCGCTAAAGGTGACAAAGAATCGGAAATTAGATCGGTTTATTTCGTCTTCTATGATGAAAACGACAATCCGGTTGGTGATGTGGTGGCAGCTTCTCCTACATGGTCCGACTCTACGGTAGAAGGATCCAACAACGTTGAAAAGGTAGGTGAGGAAACCATTATGGTGACTTTGGCGGCTGGTCAAGAAAATCCCAAAAAGGTGGTTTGCTATATTAACCCAGTCAATCGTGCTCATCTAAAGAACCCCTTGAGCACTATTGANACAATCGAACTTGATGAAGTATATCGTGAAGATGGTGGTACTATTTATTTCCCAATGAGTAATTCAGTTTACTATAAAGATGGAAAAGTAGTGACTGCAACAGAGTTGAATGGAAATGTTTTTGATACTCTTGAAGAAGCAAAAGAAGCTCTTAGCGATCCAACAAAAACCGTCAACATTTATGTTGAACGTTATGCTTCAAAGTTGGAGTTGAATGTGGCAACAGACAATATTGAAGACTACGTGACTGGTACTATGAAAGATGGAGCTCCTAATAGTTCCGATACTCCAGTGCCAGTGACACTTTCTTTTACCTACAAGGGATGGGAACTTAATGGTGTGGCTAACAGTACGTACCCTGTCAAATCATACCGTGAGCCATCTACTACTGGACAGATTCTTCCAAATGATTTTGAATACAGCACTTTGAATGGCTATATCAATTCCTTGAATTACTACAATATGGATCCCGACTACAGTAGTCTTTTGGCAGAAGGGGCAAGATGGAATTGGAATAACGCAGATCTTCACAGATCTTATTGGGCTTGTTCTCCTGTATATTTCCAGACAAACTATCCTGAAGTGGGTTCAGATTATAGAGCTGATAAGTTGAGTGATGAAATCAACCAGACTTTCTATTCTTATCCTGAAGTGTTAGCCAACCACAGAGAGTTAGGAAAGACTTATTATTTCCCCGAGACTACTTCCGGAATCATGGCCCTTACTTCTCCCAACCCTCAGGCTGCAGTGCCTTCTGTTATACTTGTTGGCGAATACTCTCTTAAGGTAGGCGACACTGTGATAACTCCTGAAGAAGATGAAAATGGAAAGGTCATTCCTATTAATTTCTACACTTATGTCCCAGTGAGAATGACAATAGATGGAAAGGTTGAATCTCGCCCAAGTGTTTATTTTGATGTAGCTTCCGATGGAATATCCAGCAGTATAGACGTTGCTGAAACAATGTCAATGAAGAAACGTCTTCTATGGCAGGCATCTGTATTCTATAAGAAACTTGCTGATGGCTCATTCGTGAAGTATGATATTTCAAATGTCGATGATCTCAAAGTCTTGTCAGAAATCACTAACGTGACTCGTCCTACTGACGGGGTACTTGCCGGAGTCAAAATGGCTGACCGTACCCAGACTCTTCAGATTGCAAGCAATGTCACTATCCCAACAAACCTTTATATCAACAACGCAGGTACTCCTCAGCAAATAATTGCAAACGGTCAGACTCCTAATGTTGATACTACCACAGGTAACAATACTCAGATCACACTTGATGACGCTAACCGCATCATTTGGATGAACGTCGGCACTTGCAACTATTATTCTGAGGGAAGAGGCTTCTTCAATATTCCTGTGAAGCACACTGGCTGGTATCGTAACGGTAACACTCAGAAAAACGCAACTACTATTGACTTCTCTATGGTTCGTGTAGGCGACCTCGGAATGGTGCGTAACCATGCTTATAGCATCAACGTATCTAAGATTTCTGGCTTGGCTACTGGCGTTGCTGGTAAGGATGCCGACGGCATCGAGACTCCAATCATCCCGGCGGCTGACACTAAGGATGTATTTGTGGCTTATCGTGTCAATATTCTTAACTGGGCTGTAGTGCCGGTTCAGAATGTAGTACTTGAATAATCTTCTAAAGGTATGTCGCCTTGAACCGCGGCATACCTACCATTAAAATAAATACCAAAAATGGAAGTGTCAAGAAATATCAACATTCTAAAAGGAATTGGAGTTGCGTTCCTGTCCTCGATGATGCTGTCGGCCTGTGGACTGATCAATGATAACGAATCTGATTGTCCCGTTCAGCTGAGAGTGAAATTGGTGTACGACTATAATATGAAGTTTGCCGATGCATTTCAGTCCGAGGTGACGAGTGTGAATGTATGGGCGTTTGATACCTCTACGGGGCAAAGAGTTTGGCAAGATTCTGCTTCAGGCGATGAACTTTTAGCTGATGGAAGTTTTGTGATGGAAACTCCGCTTCAAGAAGGAAGTTACGACTTTGTGGCTTGGTGCGGACTCAATGGCAATACATCTTTCGATCTTTCCACTTATACGCCGCAAAGTAGAACTGATCTTGAGGTGACCCTTCGTACTATAGAAAGTGGAAATCTCACTGTCAGTGATTCTGAACTATCTGACTTATACCACGGAGAGGTCCTTGGGTATACTTTTACACCGGTATTTAATCAGCCTACAATAGAGGATGTCACAATTCCTCTTATTAAAGATACTAATTCAATAAAGGTGCTTCTTCAGAACATGGATGGTACAGAATTGAAATCATCCGATTTCTCTTTGGCTATCACTGATGCAAACTCACTTCTTGCTTGGGATAACAATGTCATTCCAGGACCGATTGTAACTTATCAGCCATGGCTCACCAGCTACGGATCTGTTGGAGGAGGGGAAGAATCAAGAGCTGTCACTACGGTGTCGGCATTATTGTCAGAGTTTTCTATGTCAAGGCTGATTGCTGGTCAGGAATGTTGGCTGACAGTGATACGAACTACTGATAATGCCACTATTATCAGAATTCCTCTAATTGAATATCTGTTGCTGATCAAGGGACATTACGGTGATATGACAAATCAAGAATACCTTGACCGTCAGGATGATTATTCCATGATGTTCATTCTTGACGAGAACAGCAACTGGTATGTATCTGCAGGTATTTATATCAATTCATGGGCTGTAGTGCCTCCTCAAAATGAAGAAGGATTATGATCAAGTCAAGTTTTATAACGAAAAAACTGTTTGATCGGATTCTTTCGGCAGTGGCTTTGGTTATAGTTGGAACGATAATGAGTTGTTCTTCCATCTACGACTCAGATGGTCAATGTCCAGAGCCGGATGCTGATAAGAAAGACAATGGTTCGGTATCCATTATTTTCAAAGTGTCCACTGATGCTGAGACACTGGAGAATCCGGGATGGTCAACACGTGCAGACCTTAACGGCCATGAAGAGGAAGATAGCGACAATGCTATGGTGGAAGACTATATAAGCCTTTCAGATTGTGGTATCTTCATTTTCGGAGGTGACACAAATCCATATTTGCTATATTCCAATACGTCTGTCACAACCAATTCTGATGACTCCGACAATTTCTATATGTCTGGATCAATAGGAGACTACACCATAGCGCTTACACTCGACGATACATTGGTAGAAAGCATATTCGCTGCCGATGATAAGGGCGCTACCGCTCTCAGCCCTAATGGAACGAGAGAAATGAAATTGACAGTGGCTTTTCTTGCAAATATCAGTGGAAGGAGAAATCAGCCCGGTGATTATAGCGACTTTAAAAATCTTGTAGTGGCTTCCTCTGGGAATATATCTTCTGCAAGTCGTTTTAATGATTTTATATCAGTAGCTCAAGATTTGACATACCTTGGAGCTACTTCGCAAACTTCAATGCGAATCCCGATGTATGGACTTAGAACCTTCTCACTTGCAGAAAGGGATATGTATTATAGCCGTCCTGATTCCCGCCTCGAACTCGGAAATATCTCACTCCTTCGAGCCATGATGAAACTAAGGATTGTAGATGCCATTGATACTCGAGATTCAGACGGATACCCAAAGGTGACTGCTGCCAGACTGACCTATAAATCAACTTCCGGTTATGTGACGCCAACCNATCCAGGAACCTACATAAATGGCCAGCAGGTACATGAGGATCGAGTAATCTCTCCAGTTGATGGAACTTCCAACAGCATAAATTTCTGGCAGGGAGCATCAGAGACAAACTCCCTGATTTGTTGCGCTCCTCCGCAGGCCATCACTTCGAATCCCCCGGTGTTGACTATTTGGGCTCAGCGTGATGCGGATTCTGCGCCACAAGATTTTGAAGTTGAGATTTCTCCTTCATTCCTCAACGGAATTGCAGATGCTGATAAATGGGGAGCGACAATGATTCGCAATCACGTATACACTCTCAATGTAGAGGATGTGATATTCGGCGCTAATCTGCGCCTGACTGCTACTGTTGAAGATTGGGATGATGCCCCTGCATTCAATTTTGATTATTCCGACGACGTGAGTTCTTTTGATGAAGGAAAAATTACCTGGAAAGATGGTAGTTTCGATGGAATTATCAACGAAACGTCTTTGATTATGCTGCCTTGGCATGATGGAAAATCAGTTCCAGCAGAATGCACATTTGGACTTAGTACACCTCTTGGTGCTTTATGGACTGCCTCGCTTATTTATGAGGAAGGAGATGCGGGAGCTTTTCAGTTTGTAGACAAAGACGGAAAGCCGTTTACTGACGATGACGGTAATGTGCTTAATACCGTAGAAGGACGTGTTAACAATAAGATAGCAACTCTGAGGATTGCTACCTTAAATGATAATCCACGTGAAGATAGCAGTGTCAAGCTTCAAATCGTAGTTGTCACTCAAGGTGGAAGTGGTTTCACAATTGCTACCGATGGTGAAATTCTTGAAAGTTGGACTTTGATACAACGTAAAATATCAGACTAAGAGAGATTTATTATGTTGAAAAAAATATTTCTATCATTTCTTTCCTTTGCCATAGCCGTTGCATTAAGCGGCTGTGATTCGGAGAATATTGCTAATCCTGAAAATCCTTCACATGGGGAAATAGGGAATCTACGTCTGACATTCAGGAGTTCACGCACGAATAATACCAGGGCAACCGATGATGATAATAATGAAAACCTCATTACATCCTTAAATATATTCTTATATACAAAAGATGCAGATCCGGAAACCTCTGAGCCTGTAATCACCAAAACATTTACAGGTTTGGAAGATCATACTGTTTCGACGGTAAATATGAATCTTCGTAGAGAAGAAACCATATCATTGTTTGGTACTGATCAAGAGGCAAGTACTTGCCGACTGGTAGCTATTGCGAATCTTCCTGCTAACACCGTCCTTCCGGAGAAAATGACAATTAACAATCTTCGTAAACTCCAATTGAACAGTTCGTTGAATGCACAAGAAGGTGAACCACAGACAAACTTCACTATGTTTGGAGATACAGGAGAAATTATTGATGAAGAAAACGGAACGTTGCGTCCAGGAAATACCGTCGTTACTTTTACACCTGATGATCTCGGTGGCACTGCGCAAGGCAACGTCATGTTGGTGCGCGCCGCTGCCCGCATCTCTCTCAATGTTCAAGTGCCGGAGACTCTTGAGGTGACTGAGACCGCTGACGATGGCACGGAGAGTGTAATCACATGGACTTCTCAAAGAGAGAATATGCAAATCCTATTTGAAAACGGGGTTTATATCTCTGCTGTCGATCCGAGTGTGCTCACTGATCGCCCTGCTGCTGATTCCTATTTCTCAATTGGAGCAGGCAAGAATTATACCTTTGTTGATTCAGGCGACGAAGGCGAAGATTCCTATCGTTGGCAAGCAAGACTCCCATTTTATTCTATGCCTAATAGATGGGAAGTCACTGCAAGTGAAACTCATAAGACCTCTCTCATTCTGATCGTTCCTTGGAAGAGAGGAAATGAGCAACATTATCGCACCTGTTATTACAAGGTGCCCGTCACTGCAGCTAATGAATTACTACGTAATACGGCTTATATTGTCAATCTAAAAGTGAGTATGCTTGGTAGCTTCACTAATGATGTGCCTATACCTGTCACTCCAAGTTATGAGACCGTAGACTGGGGAGAAGTGAATACATCAGTAGACATTAAGAATTTTCGCTACCTTGTAGTGAATCAGAATGATTATGTAGCTGAAAACACAGCCACTATTGAAATTCCATTCTACTCCTCTCATGATGTCACAGTCAGCGACGTAACCATGACCTATAAGCGCTTCAACATGTATGGCAATAACGGTGAAGTAATGGATATCACTATTACGGAAGCTCAAAATAATCGTACTGAAGAGGTGACAGATGAAAAAATCTTCACTTATGAGCTCGCTTCTGACGTGATGGGCAATAATCTTTTAAAGATATACCACCCTCTCACTGCTTGGAATGCTTATCGTACTCAGGGTAATATAGAAAGCCAAGTGGACTTTACGGGATACAAGGATGCCACTGCAGCACAAAATGCAATTGATCAAATTGAATATTACAAGCCAGATCCCACAAGTACAGTTTACTCTCCATACGTCATAAAAGCCACATTGCATCATACAGATATGAGTACTAACTCAACTTTCTCACAAGAAATTACAGTTACTCAATATCCTGGGATGTGGATTATGGCAGATAAAAATCCGGGCACTGCAGCCTCTAACCCAACTTCCAATGCGGACTATGGGTATGTCTGGGTTAATGGCGATAGAAATACACTTGGAAATGCAGGTGGCCTCACTGGAACCAACAAAAATCCTAATATGTATGTAGTAACAATAAATGTATTGGATGCTAGTCAACAAGGATATATTATTGATGACCCAAGATATTATTCAGTCATTAATCTTAATGAAGAAGTTTATACCCAAAGAGTGAACGGGCAGAATAGAACTTATTATTATCTTACTCATCAACGTAGTAATAATACTGATAATCTTAATTATACCATAGTTACTCCAACTACAGAAGCTGAAATCACCGCTATGGCACAAGAAGATACTTGGAGCCGTTCTGCTGACGCATTGTTTGAATCTGGAACAAATGGAAAGAGAAAATTAAAGTATTACTATCCAACAAATGAAAGTGACGAATTCAAAAATGTAATTGCTCCTAAGATTAGAGTTGCTTCTTCTTATGGTGCAACTCAAAAAGTGTCTCGCAATGATGGAAGAAAGCGTTGCGCATCATATCAGGAAGATGGAAGACCAGCTGGTAGATGGAGAGTGCCTACTTTAGGTGAAATGCAGTTCATTGTTAACCTCTCTCGTACAGGTAAAATTCCCGTTTTATTTTCGGACGAAACCACATATTTAAGTGCTCAAGGATGGGTAGAAGTGCCAGCCGCTTCTAATTCGAATACTGAATTAAAAGTTTCTAATGCAGACTTGAAATCCACAAATTATGTACGTTGCGTGTACGATGAATGGTATTGGACTCGTTTTACTCCACCTACTGTAGATATCAATACTTTCACTTGGGGTGATAGAGAAAAAGTTAATCCTGAAGAATAAATCCGGCTATAATCAAAAGGTTGAATATGAAACAAAATATATCATTTTGGGTATCCATGCTGATTGGGATGTTGCTGACTGCGACATCCTGCAGCGATGATATTCATAGACCGGGAAATAAAGTCGAAGGCTCTGATGAGACTTTAGAAGTAAGGGCAAGCCTCATACTCGAGGGGATGCCAACTGTGCTCACTCGTGGAATGGGGGATACCCCAGGGGCTGACTTGATAGTAAAAGCCCTGGAATTCACTTGGAGCGACGATCCCAATACAAGTTTCCTTTCGAATGTCTATGATGTGGAAGTCACCTCCGCTACAACTCAGGTGCCTAATTTGACATCTGTCAATTTGAAAATGAAACTGTACAAGTCTACAGATCCTACAAGACTGCAGTTTATTGTTACGGAAACTGATCCCGGTCAGATACCGTACGGCTCTATGGTCACAATATTGCAGGCCCTCTCAGTAAGCGATGGAGCGGAAGCTTACTGGGGTGAAGTAAAGTTCGGAACTGGATATGGCAAAAATATATATGATGAGGCAACTGGAGAAATGAAGTTTGAGCAGGACCCTCAACTAAATGATAAACTTCAGGGAATACCTGTAATTAGGAATTTTGCTCAAATCAGCTGTGAGGAAAATCTTACTAATTTTGAGCTCGAAGGTTTTGAACTCATCAATATTCCTACAGCCGGGACGATAGCTCCTTGGAATCCAAGTACTAAAACCCCAGCTGATCTATTAGATCCCATTACGCAGAAGATGGTGGCGTATAAGGCATTGCCTGCTGGCTATGGAGGCATGTTGTCTCCGTCAGCACAATTTGATAATACAGAGGCTGATATTCGAAACGGAGAAGCAATTCTTACTTTTAGCAATACCCCGAGATATCTATATGAACACCCATACGAGTATTACCGTCGCACATATTTGCTAATAAAGGGAAAATATAATGGAAGTGAGACCTCAACTTATTACAAGGTGGATTTGGGCTCAACAAATACCGAAACTCAGGAGTTTACAAACTTCAACGTCATTCGAAACTATCATTATGTAGTGACGATTAATAGTGTGGAGCGCGCAGGGTATGCAACTATCGAAGCTGCTATTAATGGTATGGTATTCAATAATCTCTCTGCATCAACAGAGACCAGAGATATCCTTCAAATTTCAAATGGAAGCGATCTGATTGGCGTGAATCTCACCAAAGCTGTGATAGTAGACAATACCGACCCTATTATATTCAAATATTCCTATCGCACAGGTCTCTCGGGTACTTCGAACGGAACTGTCCAAAACAACTTTGTGACTCCACATGGTCTTGTCCCGGGACCGGTGATCGATCGTGTCGTTGGCCCTGTCACAGAAGGGGATTCAATCGTATATACGATTTATCCGAAAGATCCTCCGACATTGCTTGAACCAACAGAGCAATCATTCACAGTTGTAGGTAGGGACGGTTTGGGTCGAATAATTACTTTAGTGTCTCACGTGCCTTGGAAGTATTCAAATGTCCAAGTATATGGAGTGAATGCCAATGAACGGCCAACTACCGAGACCGATCTGGGTATAGTAGGAGCTGGTCAAGGTGATCCTCTGACAATATTCTTCAATCTTCCTGATGGTTTGCCCGAATCAATCTTCCCTCTTCAATTCATTATTGAAGCAGACCGAGAGAATATTGAGAATAATTCTGCTGAAGGTTCAACTTTGGTGGTAAGGACTGCGCAATCTCTTTTTGCTAACCCTGGTGAGATTGATCCTCGAGTNTCGTATGTGAAAACTGTGACCTACGAGCAATATGAATATCTCCCGGACGAAAACAATCAGGTGAGTGCAGAAGTGAAGAATCCGAATCATACAGTTCGGTGCCGCTTCCGTACTACTGTGGCATTAAGTGAATTGCCTGGTAACCCAACGACAATGACCACAAAGGTAATTATTCACAATCCATATTTTGACAATGTAGAAACTCAATTTACGAGAACCCAATAACTCCCTCTGGTGAACGCATGATCTCCAAGCTCGCAAAAAATCGTAAACGGCCCAAACTCCGCGAGACTATTTGAGGGCTTGTGATTACCTTTGCTGCCATAATTTCTAAAACCAAGGATTATGGCAGCAATGCAATTTAAAAGCCCCGAACTCCATATAGTGCCGAGGCGGAAGCTGTTTC
>WFLX010031734.1_pt1 | contig 12184 bp, 9 predicted proteins | sample 4967041 | NCBI WGS metagenome assembly WFLX01 (sample SAMN12857096, study PRJNA449069) | gut metagenome | isolation source: stool from male and female vole | host: Microtus ochrogaster | place: USA:Florida | collected 2017 | reverse complement strand
GGAATGATTTCTTCCGGTTAAATGCGTAGCAAGCTCTCCACTTAATAATTTTGCATTAGACCCCGTGATAACAATGTGAATTTGTCTTCGCAGAAGTCTGTTTACAAACAGATACCATTCGGGAATATTCTGAATTTCGTCAATGAAGAGATAAGTAAAATCTCCGTTTATTTTATAAAGCACTTCCAAAACATCATTCAAATCATCCGAGGTGAGACTCTTAAAACGTTCGTCATCGAAATTAACATAGGCAAACTTCACCTCTTTTCTCGTAAGTGCATTAAAGCACATAGTGGATTTTCCACAACGTCTTATGCCAATTACAACTTGCGCCTGAGGGCTATTCAAATCAATCAAGTCTTCTTCCTTACGTTGACAAAAATGTATTTTTTTCTTCTTTTCCAGTTCCTCCACTTGGTCAAGAAGGATAACTTCAAGTAATCTTTTATCCATTATGCTTTAGTTTGAGTGTAAAGATAACAAAAAAATCATTAAACTGCACTATTTTACATATTTTTGACTCACAAACTGCACTATTTTACATATTTTTGACTCACAAACTGCACTATTTTACATATTTTAGGCTCGCAAAATGCACTATTTTACATTTTTAGAACTCACAAACTGCACTATTTTACATATTTTAGGCTCGCAAAATGCACTATTTTACATATTTTTGACTCGCAAACTGCACTATTTTACATATTTTAGGCTCACAAACTGCACTATTTTACATATTTTGGACTTCTAAACTGCACTATTTTACATATCCGTCAACCGAAAATTCGGAGGATAATAAAAAAGTCGCTGCGATGACAGCGACTTTTTCATTTATATTGACAGATTCATTTACTGTTTCGTCTGGCGCAATGCAATCTCTTCAGGCGTCAATTCCGGATCTACACCCCAATTTTGAGTAGAGAGGCGTTTGTAGTTGTTGTAACGCCATTGAGCATTAGCTTTAGCTGCATCAAAGAGTTCCTGAGCCTCATCGGGATACATTTTCACAACTGATGCAAAACGAACCTCACCCTTCAGGAAGTCATCAAATTTACTCCAATCCGGTTCTTTACTGTCGAGTGAGAACGGATTGTTACCTTTGGCTTCCTCATCGGGATTATATCTCCACAATTGCCAATAGCCACATTCTACAGCCTTCTTCTCTTCTTCCTGGCTGCGTCCCATGCCCGCCTTGATTCCATGATTGATACACGGAGCGTATGCTATTATCAATGAGGGACCATCGTATGCTTCAGCTTCGCGGATAGCTTTCAATGTTTGAGCATTATCGGCGCCCATAGCAACCTGAGCTACATATACATATCCGTAAGTAGTAGCAATCAGACCAAGGTCTTTCTTACGAATACGTTTGCCGGCAGCGGCAAATTTTGCAATTGCACCTAACGGAGTTGATTTGGATGATTGACCGCCGGTGTTGGAGTAAACCTCTGTGTCAAGCACAACGATGTTGACATTCTTGCCGGATGCGATTACATGGTCAAGTCCGCCGAAACCGATGTCGTAACTTGCACCGTCGCCACCGATAATCCACTGACTGCGTTTGGTCATGTAATGTTTCAGATTGGAAGCCTCAGTGCAAAGTTCACAATTAGCCTTATTAGCTTCTGCAAGAGCAGCCCATTTTTCGCCAGCTTCGCGGGATTTGTCGGCATCATTTCTTACCTCGAGCCATTCCTTAGCCGCAGCCTTGACCTCAGGAGTGCAGCAAGAGCAAGTCTGAGATTTTTCAGCAATGTCAATGAGGTGAGCACGCATCTTTTCGTATGCAATTCGCATACCGAGACCGAACTCGCAGAAATCTTCAAAGAGTGAATTTGCCCATGCCGGACCATGACCCTCCTGATTTGTGCAATAAGGAGTAGACGGCACTGAACCGGAATAGATTGATGAGCAACCGGTAGCATTTGCCACAACCTCATTTGCACCGTAGAGTTGAGTGATAAGTTTCAGATATGGAGTTTCGCCGCAACCTGAGCATGCACCAGAGAACTCAAACAAGGGTTGAGCAAACTGGCTGTTTTTAGCGTTAAGTCTAACATCAACGAGGTTGGCTTTATTTTTCACCTATTTCACGCAATATTCCCAGTTCTTATCTTGATCNAGTTGGGTGNCTAGAGGTTGCATTGACAATGCCTTGTTACCTTTCTTGCCGGGACAAACGTCTACGCAGTTGCCGCAACCAAGACAATCGAGTACGTCAACCTGCTGAACAAAACGCAAGCCTTCGAATCCTTTGCCGATTGCAGGAATTGTGTGGTCTTCTCCGAAAGGAGCATTCGCCATTTCCTCAGCATTGAGAAGGAAGGGACGAATTGCAGCGTGAGGACAAACATAAGAACATTTGTTACACTGAATACAATTTTCATTGTTCCATTGGGGAACGAATGCTGCAACACCGCGTTTTTCGTAAGCGGCTGTGCCTTGAACCCATGTGCCGTCGCAACGGTCAACAAATGTGCTGACAGGAAGCAGATGACCATCTTGCGCGTTGATAGGTTTCACTACGTTGGTGATGAATGCGGGAGCGTCGCTCGGAGCCGGTTCTTCGTCAGGAAGGTTAGCCCATTCTGGGTCAACCGGAAGTTTATGGTATTCCGAACCGCGATCAACTGCCGCGTAGTTCATATTAACGATATTCTCACCCTTCTTGCCATAACTCTTAACGATGAATTTCTTCATTTGCTCGACTGCAAGGTCAACCGGAATCACTTCAGTAATGCGGAAGAATGCACTCTGAAGGATAGTGTTGGTACGATTGCCAAGACCGATTTCCTGAGCAATTTTAGAAGCATTCATATAATAGAGAGTAACGTTATTCTTTGCGAGATGACGTTTCACTCTGTTCGGGAGATTTTTGGCAAGTTCCTCACCTTCCCATATTGTATTGAGAAGAAAAGTTCCGTTGGGTTGCAGACCGCGCGTTACGTCATACATGTGAAGGTACGCCTGCACATGACATGCCACGAAGTTCGGAGTATTTACGAAATAAGTGGAGCGAATCGGTTCGTCGCCGAAACGGAGGTGAGAACAAGTGAAGCCTCCGGATTTCTTTGAGTCATATTCAAAGTAAGCCTGACAATATTTATCAGTGTTTTCACCGATGATTTTCACTGAATTTTTGTTTGCACCTACAGTGCCATCCGCGCCAAGACCGAAGAATTTAGCCGAGAAAATACTCTTGCCTCCGAGGTGCATTTCCGGAAGCTGGGGAAGTGAATGGAAAGTAACATCATCCACTATGCCGATTGTGAAATGATTTTTAGGCTCGGGGAGTTCAAGATTTTCGTAAACTGACAGGATTTGAGCAGGAGTAGTATCTTTTGAACTTAAGCCGTAGCGTCCGCCAATGATTAGCGGAGCATTCTNTTTCCCGTAGNANACATCNTTAACATCCATGTAAAGGGGTTCGCCGTTGGCACCCGGTTCTTTTGTACGGTCGAGCACTGCAATANGTTTAGCAGTCTTGGGCACTGCTGCCAAGAAATGTNTGGCAGAGAAAGNACGATACAAGTGAACACTTACCAAACCAACTNTCTTCCCTTGACCGCGAAGATAATNGATGGTTTCCTGAATAGCCTNAGTTACGCTACCCATTGCTATGATAACATGTTCAGCTTCCGGGTCTCCGTAATAATCAAAAAGACCATAGTTGCGTCCGGTGATTTTAGAAACCTCTTTAAGATATTCCTCTACTATTTCCGGCACAGCTTCATAATATTTATTTGAAGCCTCTCTGTGCTGGAAGAAAACATCAGGGTTCTCAGCCATGCCGCGAGCTACGGGAGCATCCGGATTCAATGCGCGAGCGCGGAATTCTGCAAGAGCATCCTTATCAAGAAGGTTTGCAAGTGCTTCACCATCGATAACCTCAATTTTCTGAATCTCGTGAGATGTGCGGAATCCATCGAAGAAATTGATGAAGGGGACACGGCTCTTGATTGTAGAGAGGTGAGCCACACCTGCCAAATCCATAACTTCCTGCACTGAACCCTCACAAAGCATTGCAAAACCTGTCTGACGAGCTGACATAACGTCTTGATGGTCGCCAAAGATTGACAAAGCGTGGGAGGCTATTGTACGAGCTGACACGTGGAATACACACGGAAGAAGTTCGCCGGCGATTTTATACATATTCGGAATCATCAGGAGAAGACCCTGAGATGCCGTATAGGTAGTGGTTAACGCACCGGCTTGGAGCGAGCCGTGGAGTGCGCCTGCGGCGCCAGCTTCGCTCTGCATTTCCTGCACAAGGACAGTTTCACCAAAAATGTTTTTTCTGCCTGCAGCACTCCAATCATCTACATATTCAGCCATGGTTGAAGATGGAGTAATAGGATAAATTGCTGCAACTTCACTGAACATGTAACTCACATGAGCGGCAGCCTGATTACCATCACAGGTCAGAAATTCTTTTTTGTTGCTCATAAGTTTTTTATAAAATTTTTATAAATCACAAAAACGGAGCACAAAATGATGATTACCGGTAAATTACAAGAGATAATCTCCTATAATTTTCAGGTATAATCATTAAATTACACTCTCATCTTTGCTTTATGATAAGATTAATAATTTCCTAAAAGTCTTATTTCAAGTCTATCAATCTGCAAAGGTAACAATTTTTAATGATTTTTCTGCCATTTCTTGTCCTTTTATTGGCAATTCAACCTGCAATTTTTTATCTTTTATCAAATAATGAAATACGACGCTTTTCTCCTTTGATTTTCTTATCTCTGGAGGCTTTCAAAATTTTATCTACATCTTCACCCTTGACCGCCACCAATGCATAATGGTCGAAAACTGCAATTTTTCCTACATCTTTACCTTCCAGACCCACATCTTTAGTCAAGAAGCCCAAAATATCCCCTTTGGATAATTTCTCTTTCTTGCCGGAAGATATATACAACAGTTCCATCCCGTTATTGAGATTTCCTGCAGACACTATACTGACTGAGTAGGAAGAGTCAACATTTATATAATCTTCTAAAACCTCTTCCGGCCCGACAATCAGATAAACATCCCCTGCGTCATTCATCCGGGCTGTGCGACCGTTTCTATGTGTATATGTCTCCGCATTCATCGGAAGATGATAATGCACTACGTTTTTCACACCTGCAATGTCCAATCCTCTTGCCGCCAAATCTGTTGCAACCAATATCGGTTTTACTCCGGAATTAAATGCCGCTATTGCCGACTCGCGATCTTTTTGGTCTAAGGCTCCGTGATATAAGACACATGATGCTTCCCTTTTCTTAAGGTAATTATATATTCTTTCGGCACTCTCGCGATGATTGGCAAACACTATGGTTCTTTCCGGACCCTCATCTCCACTTAAGCTTACAAGCAGATTCTTTAATGTGTCAAGTTTATCCTTTCCGTCACTTTCCACACTATAGACTTTCATTCGTTTTTTTAATTTCTCATTTTCCGATAGAAAGTCAAGCACCACCGGATTATTCAGAGGCAAAAAGTCGGGAAGTGATGTAGCATTAGTAGCAGATGTGAGAATCAACCTTGAAATATTCTTCACCCTATTCACAATCTTTGACATGTCATCTTCAAACCCTAATTCGAGAGATTTATCAAATTCATCGAGAACAAGAATCCGGGTAGGCAAGACATCTATGTTGCCACGCTTAATATGGTCTAATAATCTTCCCGGGGTTGCCACAATTATATCCGGAACTACTTTAAGGGAGTTGAGCTCATCTTCAACCTTATGCCCTCCATAAAGAGCCAATACGCGATATTCTCCACTTATATTATTCAGCACTCCGGCTATTTGCACCACTAATTCCCTGCTCGGGGCAATGACGATTGCCTGTACGCGACCTGAAGGCTCTTTGAGCATCTTTATCAAGGGAACGCCAAATGCAACTGTCTTTCCCGAACCTGTCGGAGCTAACAATATTATATCTTTCTTCTCAGATGCAGTCTTCAACATTTTATCCTGCATCTCGTTCAATTCCGTTATTCCCTCTTTTTCCGCAAGAAGGTTTCTTATATCCTTTTCTTTCATATACTTTCAACAACCCATATATGAAAGTGGTTCTTTAAAATTTTCCGAGATTTCTTTTTTAATCCCAATTTTATGAAATCAAACTCCAATCTACTTTTTTATCAAACCTTCGCTTTAGCTCAGCAGCCAATATTTGTAAGTCGGAATTTTCCAACGGCATTGCTGATTTTGATGGAATCTCATCACCCGTGCCGGCAATTTGAGGATTGCCTGACAATACATCATCTGCAACATCCCGAGCCATTTGCACAATCTGTCCATCCGAAGCCAAATTGGCAATTTTCAGATTGAAAGCCACTCCACTCTGCTGAGTTCCCTCCATATCGCCGGGTCCGCGCAACTTCAAATCCGCTTCTGATATCAGAAATCCGTCGGAGGTCTCAGTCATAATATTAAGTCGTTTCTTTGTAGGAGCGGCTAATTTTTCGTGCGTCATTAATATGCACCAACTCCTATCGGCTCCCCTGCCCACTCTTCCACGCAACTGATGAAGTTGTGAAAGCCCGAATCGCTCCGCGTTCTCAATCACCATCACCGTGGCATTGGGCACATTCACCCCGACTTCAATCACAGTCGTGGCAACCATTATGCGCGACCTCCCCTCCACAAACTTCTGCATCTGATAATCTTTCTCAGCCGGTTTCATCTGACCATGCACAAAACTTATCTCGACATCACGGAAAGTCTCCTGAACTGATTGGTAACCCTCTTCAAGACTTTTGAGATTTAATTTGTCATTTTCATGAATCAGAGGATATACGATATATATCTGTCTCCCCTCTTTCAATTGACTCCATATATGCCGGTTGACGGAGGCTCTTTGATTATCAAATCTCAGCCATGTCTCAATCGGTTTCCTCCCCGGGGGTAATTCATTTATGACAGAAACATCCAGATCTCCATAAACTGTCATTGCCAAAGTTCGTGGAATAGGCGTTGCAGTCATGACCAATACGTGGGGAGGAACACAGTTTTTACCCCACATGCGTGCCCTTTGGGCAACTCCGAAACGATGCTGTTCATCTATGACGGCAAGNCNNNGATNCTTAAATTNCNCATTCTCCTCAAGCAGAGCGTGAGTTNCNATCAAAATATCTANTCTNCCATNNNTTAGAGCTTCATGGATTTCGCGGCGCTTCTTTGTGCGGGTACTCCCCGTCAGCAATTCAACACGAATACCTATTTGATCAGCCCATCCTTTGACGGTTTCATAATGCTGACCTGACAAAATTTCAGTCGGAGCCATCAGGCATGCCTGATAATCATTGTCTATGCTCATCAACATTGCCATAAAAGCCACCATCGTCTTGCCGCTTCCCACATCCCCTTGGAGCAACCGATTCATCTGCCTNCCGGTCTTCATATCCGAGCGGATCTCNTTCAACACGNGCTTCTGANCNCCTGTCAGTTCAAACGGCAAACAATCGGAATAAAATCCGTTGAAATAATTTCCGATTTTTGAAAACACATGTCCTTTCAACATCCTGNTCCTGNNGCGNGAATAGCNCAAAATTTGAAGTTCAATATAAAACAATTCCTCAAATTTCATTCGTTCCCTTGCTCTCTGAAGAAGATTAACATCTTCAGGATTATGCAGGGCTATATATGTTTCTGTTAAACTCGGAAAGTTATATTTCTTCACTATCGCCTCCGGAAGAGTCTCGGGAAGATGCTTGAAATCGGGTCTCTCAATCAAGGCGTTAATGGCATTGCGAAACATTCTCTGGCTGAAACCTCGTTTACGTAATGTATCCGTAGTGGAATAAATTCCCTGTAAGCCTGATGGGGGACGCTTTTCATCATATTTTTCCACTTCGGGATGACTCATTTGCCACTCTCCCTTATAGATGGAAGGCTTGCCGAATATGACATAATCAGTCATGGGCTGTAGCATCTCTCTTATTGCCTTAATGCCCGCAAACCAAACCACTTCCATCAGTCGGCTCCCATCGGTGAAAGCCCCTATCAATCGTTTTCGTTTTCCCTCCCCCTCTACATTGAAATNTAAGAAATGACCGCGAATCTGCACCATAGGCATTTCTCCAGCCAATTCTGCTATACGATACATGCGACTCCTATCCACATATCTATGCGGGAAATAATCCAGCAAATCTCGGAATGTGGAAATATTGAGTTCAGATTCCAATAATTTGGCTCTGACCTCTCCTATCCCCTTCAGAAATTTTATGGGAGTGGATAAAAATGATGTCGAATTCATCGCAGGCATTTGTAAGTTGCCGGTTTAAATCGTTTATTTTGCGGATAATTTCAACCTGATTCTTTTATTTCTTATTACTATTCATCAATGCTCTTGCAACAGCGAAATCAATAGGATTGGTCACTTTGATATTGCTGTATTCACCATCAATCAATCTGATTTTAGTTCCGTATCTCTCTGCAAGAGAAGCGTCATCCGTAAAACGGGAATCATCGCGATTTGAATATGCATTGAAGATATCCTTAAAAAAGAATGATTGAGGGGTTTGCACTTCAAAATATTCGTTTCTGTCTACAGGGAAATTACGCGAGCCGGAAAACGCTTTTTCCGGATTTTCCACTTTTCTTAATGAACTTGTAGATTTAACTGCGGGGATAACTCCATAACCCGGCGTTAAAGCCTCGAAGCCTTCTTCAATCATTTTCGGACTCACTAAAGGACGCGCGCCATCGTGAATTGCAACTTTCACCTCCTCATCACCATCAATCCCTTCTTGTTCGAGAAGTTCTTTTACTGTCAATAATCCGTTGTAAGCAGAATGAGCCCGGTCTTTACCTNCACAACTTAAAACATGTGGNATTCTTTCCTCCTCCGGCATCCGCTCAATCATTATTTCCCAATCNTCAAAGTATCCGGGGTTCAATACTATAATGAGGGTAATGTCCGGATCAGCTTTCTTAAACGCAATCATCGACCACCAAACCACTGGCTTGTCATTCATTTTCACAAATTGTTTAGGGATCATTCCTCCTGCTCGTCTACCCTCACCCCCCGCCAATATAACAGCAAATCTCCTCATTCGAATTTTTCTATTTATTATTATGATTTGACTCCGGACCCTTTGAGCAAAATACTCTTTTGAATCCGGAGCCAAATATATCAACGCTCCCTAAAGAGCCTAAGTTATTTTAAATCCTTTATTACATGTTCATGCCGCCATCCACTTGGATAACCTGACCTGTAACGTAACTTGACAAATCGGATGCAAGGAATGTAGCGACATTAGCAATATCCTCAACTTGACCTCCACGACGCAAAGGAATTTTGCTAACCCATTCTTTACGCACATCATCAGGAAGAGCCGCGGTCATAGCGGTTTCAATGAATCCCGGTGCAATAGCGTTCGCACGAATGCCGCGGGAACCGACCTCTTGAGCAATACTCTTTGCCAATGCTATCAAACCTGCCTTAGATGCAGCATAGTTAGCTTGACCTGCATTGCCGTGAACACCTACTACAGATGCCATATTGATAATCGAACCGGATTTCTGACGCATCATAATGGGAAGAACCGCGTGAATGAAGTTAAACGCTGATTTCAAATTCACAGCAATTACTGCATCCCATTGANCCTCGNTCATGCGAAGCATCAAGCCATCNTTTGTGATGCCTGCATTNTTCACCAATATATCAATCNTGCCAAAATCTTNCTTAACTTCTTCCACAACTTTTTNAGTCTGTGCGTAATCGNCGGCATTACTTGCATAACCTTTACATNTANCTCCNANANCNTCAATTTCCTTAACTGTCTGCTCGCCGTTTTCGTCAATTACAAGATCAGTAAAAGCTATGTCTGCACCTTCAGATGCAAATTTCAAAGCAAGTCCTTTTCCGATGCCGCGTGCTGCACCGGTGATTAATGCAACTTTTCCTTCAAGTAGTTTCATTTCTTTTCTATTAAAAGTTATTATTGTCTAAATTTATTCTTTCTAATGGATTTATCTATTGGAGTTCATTATTCCGTAGAGCAATATCTTGACAAAATTTTCTGCCAATATATCTTGCTCAAGTCCTTTATCCGCTAATGCGTCTTGAATATAGGTGACGTCAAGACCTTGAATGGTCTGAGTGATAAGAACGGCAGTACGCGTTACATCGGCAATTTCAAATTCTCCCGATTCAATCCCATCCTCAAGGATTTCGCGAAGCAATGCAATTTCGCGTTTGGAAATTTTCTTCCGGGCACGGTCTACTTTTCTAAAATCTCTGAAAAATCCGGCTCTTAACGAGCCATTGCGCGAGACGATGTCACGCATGGTCTGAAATCGGACAGAAACGTAACGACGTAATTTCTCTTCAGCACTCTCGGGCAGAGCAACAATATATCTTAAGTTTTTTATCAATTTGTCGCTCTCACTCTCCACAACCGCCTCATATATATCTTTCTTATTTTTGAAATAAGTATATATAGTGCGGCGCCCTTTATCGGAAGCTGACGCGATGTCATTCATAGTGGTATTGTCAACTCCTTTGCGTGCAAAGAGTTGACGGGCTACTTCTATAAATTTATCGCGCGTTTTTAATACCATCAGCGTGTAATTTATTCGTCTATCATTGCAAATTTAACAAAAAATCTGCATTTCATCTGATTTTTTTTGCCAAAATACTTGACAAACCACTTTTTTTGTTGTAATTTTGCACTCGCAACACCGCGGGATGGAGCAGTGGTAGCTCGTTGGGCTCATAACCCAAAGGTCAGAGGTTCGAGTCCTCTTCCCGCTACTAAATTAAACTTTACAATGCAATGCGTCACAAATTTAAGTGGCGCATTTATTTTTATAATTCTTTATTTTGAAATGCAACCTATTTACGAAGATAATCATATCATAATAGTCAATAAAGCTCCGNGANAAATTGTGCAAGGAGATAAAACCGGCGACAAGCCTATTTCCGAAAAAATNAAGGAATATCNCAAAGAGAAATACAACAAACCGGGGAATGTCTTCTGCGGAGTAGTGCATCGCATTGACCGACCCGTAGGTGGATTGGTTGTGTTTGCAAAAACCTCCAAAGCTTTGACACGCCTTAACGAAATGCTGAGGAAAAACGAAATCCACAAGACATATTTCGCAATGGTGGAAGGGCAACCTGACAAAGAGGAAGATACCCTTGAAAATTATGCTTATTCTAACGGTGCGCTAAACAAGTCGTTTGTATGCGATAAGAATCATCCGGACGCGAAAAAATGTATTCTTCACTATAAAACAATTGCAAAAGGTGACAGATATTCTATTTTGAAAATAAATCTGATCACAGGACGCAAACATCAAATTCGGCTTCAACTGTCAAATATAGGTCATCCTATCAAAGGGGATCTGAAATATGGTGCACGCAGAAGCAATCCCGATGGAGGTATATCTCTTCTTGCCAAACAAATTGAATTTATCCATCCCGTATCAAAACAAGAAATTAACATTGAGATTCCTCCGACTCAGGAAATGCAAAAAATCATGTTATAGTAGACTTTATAATAGACTTTATAATAGACTTTGGAATAGACTTTGGAATAGACTTTGGAATAGACTTTGGAATAGACTTTGGAATAGACTTTGGAATAGACTTTATAATAGACTTTGGAATAGACTTTATAATAGACTTTATAATAGACTTTATAATAGACTTTATAATAGACTTTATAATAGACTTTATAATAGACTTTATAATAGACTTTATAATAGACTTTATAATAGACTTTATAATAGACTTTGATTAAATTTACAAAAATTTAAAATGGCTCAATACAAGAATTTTAAAGACTTAAAAGTATGGCATAAGGCAATGGATTTAAGTCAAACGATATATGTACACGCAAAAAAATTTCCGCCCGAAGAAACGTATGGATTGAAGCATCAGATTCAAAGAGCAGTGGTTTCAATTCCTTCAAACATTGCAGAAGGTCATGATAGAAATAGCGCTAAAGATACTCGCCAATTTTATTATATTGCATACGGCTCACTTGCAGAAGTACAGACTCAACTTGAATTGGCGGTTAGACTCTGCTATCTTACAAAGGAAGAAATCTTTGATACAATCGGGCTAATTTATGAAATAAGGAAAATGCTTTGGGCGCTTATTAACAATCTGCAAACCCTATAATCGTCTATTTAATCGTCTATTAGAGAGTCTATTTAATCGTCTATTTATTCGTC
>WFLX010363068.1_pt1 | contig 12189 bp, 11 predicted proteins | sample 4967041 | NCBI WGS metagenome assembly WFLX01 (sample SAMN12857096, study PRJNA449069) | gut metagenome | isolation source: stool from male and female vole | host: Microtus ochrogaster | place: USA:Florida | collected 2017 | reverse complement strand
ATTGAAAAAGTCATGGCTAAAACTGACGGCGTAACTATTTTGATAGCTGGCAAAGGAGGCAAATTTATGGAATATAAAAGGAAAATATCGGAACGATTGTGGAATATGCCGGATAAAGGCGAACTTGAAAGTCATCGTGAAGAAACCTTTATAGATGACATTATACAAAAAAGCCATATTGAAAAGGAACTGCTCGCTCATTTGGAAGGTGTGAAAACCGTATTTGACGGCGGTGCAGGATGTGGCAGATTTTCCATTCTTCTTGCAAAGCACGGTTGCGAAGTTACACATTTTGACATTTCACAGCCTATGATAGATAAGGCAAAAGAATTGGCACAAAAAGAAGGAGTTCTCGGAAGAATAACATTTGTGAACGGAGCCTTGGAGGATTTAAAAGATTTCAACGACAAATCCTTTGATATGGTGATTTCCTTTGACGCTCCTGTTTCATATACCTTTCCCAATCAGGAGAAAGTTATCAGCGAACTCATACGCATATGCCGCAAACGAATTATGATAAGTGTATCAAGTCGTTTAGGGTACCTTCCATATTTGGCGAATCCGATACAAAAAAACCAATTCATATTAGATGAAAAATGTGATGATCCATTTGTCAAATGGTGCATCGGAAATAGAGCAAANGCAATTNAAGCTTTTCNGTNCAGCAAAGAGACTGTCANGAAGCTGTGGAANGAAGGGCNCATGGGTGGCGATGATGAAATTGCTGAGTATGAAAGGGGGGGGGCACCGTGGTGCATTACATACACTTTTATGCCGGATGAATTAGAAGATATATTAAAACGCTATGGTGTGAAAAACATCAAGCTGGCAGGTCCCGGTGCATATGCAAGAACCCTTCCGAATGAATTGCTTGTAAAGATTATGAAAGACTCAAAGCAGCGTTCTGACTTTTTGGCTTTTTGTCACCTTTATGATTCTAATCCATTCGTGTGCGGTATGGGAAAAGATAATCTGTTTGCCCAAGGAGAACTGTGATTATTTGGATCGATTTGCTTTGAAAATATAAAGAGAGGAGAACGATGTTTATGACTACACCTGTTTACTTTGCATATCAGCGCTATTACATAGCGGGCTATTGCATATAATACAAAAGTTCGTCTTGAAATCGTTCTGTTATCATAAATGAAATGAAATAACGCAATAGCCCATGCATCATCGTGAAAGAAAATGAACAGGAGATGCTAATGAGCTATTTAAAGAAAATTGAATATGAAATTATCCTGAAAGATTCATTTTGGGTTATCAGGAGCTGTCCCAAATGCGGCAGAAAGACACATTATAAAAATACAAAAAAGTTCCGCATAAATGCCAATGGTAATAAGCTGGATATCTGGCTGATATATCATTGCGAGGAATGTAAGCATACCCTTAATCTTGCGATTTATGAGCGGAAGAAAGCTTCTTCCGTACCTAAGGAAGAGTATCAGCATTTTTTGGACAATAACGAACAGCTTGCAGAAAAGTATGGCAGAAATATGCAGTTGTTTCTGAAAAACAAAGCGGCCATTGATTTTGGCAGATTAAATTACGACTTTGTTAAGCTGCATGAAAGCATGGAAAGCAGTGACTTCGGAGAACAAATTGAGGTTACAATAAGCAATCCTTATAGATTAAAAATCCGTCCGGAAAAGCAAATTGCTGAGGCTCTGGGTTTGTCCCGAAGTCAGGTGAAAAGTCTGCTGGAGAAAGGAGAAGTAGAATTAAAAACGGAACTGCCGCAATTTGTTTCTATCAGTATTAAAGGTATTGTGGTACAATAGGATCAGTAACCTAAAGAAATTAGGATTTGTTTTTACAATTGTATCAGCTTCAAAACAGACTGACAACTTGTTTTTTGCTCGGAACGATAAAACGCGAAAGGTACGAAGCTTATGGCATCATGGATGATACATTTAAGAGTTGCACAGCAGATCTATCAGCAACTGAATATTGAACCGACCGACAAGTTTATACTGGGAAATATTGCACCGGACAGCGGCATTCCCTCCGAAGACGGTGACGGCTTTGTTCCAGACGCGGCAGTATCCCATTTCCGTTCTTTAGATAACAATGGAATTAAGAATATTCATGAAGAACTATTTATCGAGCAATATTTTACCCCTAAGCACCGCTCGTCATATACCAAGGAAGAATATGCTTTCTTTCTTGGTTACCTGACGCATCTGCTCACCGACAAAATCTGGGCAAGAGAGATTGCTTATTCTGCAAAAGAAAAACAAAATGCGCTATTTGTTTCTAATCGCGAACTGTTCTGGCAGACAATCAAAAAGGACTGGTATGACCTCGACTTCATGTATCTGAAAGCCAATCCTTCATTTGATGCCTTTCGAATTTACCGCGAGATTAAGGATATAGCAAACACCTATGTTGACTTCTTCGCTGAAAATGCTTTCGAAGAGCGCAGGCGTTTTATTTTGGATTTCTATGCAGATGGTGTAGCAAACATTGAGGAGCATAGCACTTATCTATCAAAAGAGGAATTAGATGTGTTTGTAACTTCCGCAGCGAACGAAATTATTACGCAAATTTCAGCATATCTGGCTGGAAAATCGGAATTATGTATTTAGAAAAATCACGAAAGATGAATTTGATCCAAGTGATTACACATTGTATATGAGAAGTATTCAGAAAAAGACAAATTAAAAATAGGCAATGATACTGATGCTCGAAAGCCGATTGCTTCGTGCTGCGCACTCTCGCAATCGCTGCCGCTATTCGCATTTCGAGCAATCGCTCTACATGCTCATACCGTCTTGCCGTCAAATGACCATATAATGACCCGTGCGAGCACGGTCATTATATGGTCGCTTGACGGGCTTTCTTCGCTTAACTTATTCCGGTACCGCCATCATATTAAGTACATGTTCTGCATAACGGGAGAACAGCTCCCGATTCTTTTTAATCTCATCCGTAAGTTCAAAAAACAAATCCTTGCTGTGATATTCCCGCTTGAAGAAGGGTTCTGCAAGAACTTTCCACTCCGGAAGGAAGAGTGATAATTTTCGGGTATAGCAGTTTGAAGCAGTAGCCTGCTGCCGGTAATCCCGATCTACAAAGGAAGCAATTGATTTGTGAATAGCCATATCTTCGGTGGGAAGATAGTAGTAGTTTTTGTGGTTGGCATAAAAGTATTTTAATTCTTCTTCATAGATGGGAACGATCAAGGTTCCTTCATGACCTTCCCCTTTAAAATAGCATCCTCTGCCCATAGCATTGATAGATACGGGAAGGGGTGAAGTGAATACCAGCTGAAGAACCAGTTCTTTACGCGGGATGCCGTGAATGTCATTATAATAGTTTGCCTGAACCTTACGAGCCTTCAGCGGAGAATTAAATAAATCATAATAGGACAGGATCGGAAGAATCTCCAGCATCCCTTTTAAATCATCCGAATTGTGCAAAAGGAGAGTATGATAAAGGCTGTAATCATGGGAAATGGTATAATCCCGGTAAGCTCGTATCATTTCTTCTCCAGTGTAAGGATCATCTCGAACAATACCAAGGAAAGCTTCCACAGATTTCAGTTTACAATTGGAAAGCTTCAGGAAATTTTTGTAAGGAGAAATACGGCGGTAGATATCCAAGCCTTCCATGGAACTGAAATTGCATTTCATGCCGTATTGATCTGCTTTTTGTTTAATAAAAGGAAGATCAAAAGAATTTCCGTTATAGTGAACCAGATAGGAATAGTTGGAGACAAAACTTAAAAATGCCNGCAGNAATTCCGGTTCTTCNTCAGGNGTNTGTGCNAACCANTGGNGGATGATCCAGTTGCCTTCCGTATAAAAGGCACATCCAATCAGATAGAGCGCAGAGCTTGTTGCCAGAAAGCCGGTGGTTTCAATGTCCAGAAATAAAATCTGATTTAACGGCGCAAGTCTTTCGAGAGGGTATTCCAGTTTAAAATTTCCAAGTATAATCTCTTCAGTTTTCATAGTGATAACCATGCCTTTCTTAGTCTACTGACTAGTGTAGCATATTTTTAAAAAATACAGTAGTATTTTCGACAAAAAAATAGTATATTTAAGTAGGGTAATTATAAATTTTATCCTGTATGGAAATTTACGGAAAGAAGGGGCTGGCAATGGCGAGATTAACTTTTACGGGAGGAATACATCCGTATGACGGAAAGGATCTTTCGAAGGGAAAACCCATCAGGGAAGTCTTTCCGAAAGGCGATTTGGTGTATCCGCTTTCGCAGCATATCGGAGCACCGGCACAACCCATAGTGAAAAAGGGTGATCATGTCCTGACAGGGCAGAAGATTGCAGAGGCAGGAGGTTTTGTTTCGGCGCCTATTTATGCTTCGGTTTCAGGAACTGTGAAGGCTATTGAACCGAGGCGGGTGGTTACCGGTGATAATGTAATGAGCATTGTAATCGAAAACGACGGGCTTTATGAGGAGGTGGAGTGGCCGCCTGTGAAGCCGTTTGAGGAGCTTACCAGGGAAGAAAAGATTGATATGATCCGGGAAGCAGGAGTAGTGGGAATGGGCGGAGCCGGTTTCCCTGCAGCAGTAAAGCTTTCTCCCAAGGATCCGGATAAGATTCAGTATGTCATTGTAAATTGTGCGGAATGTGAACCTTATCTTACTTCCGACTACCGGAAGATGATGGAGGAACCGGAATATCTGGTAGGAGGTCTTAAGGTATCCTTAAGTCTGTTTAAAAATGCAAGGGGAATTCTTGCAGTGGAAGACAATAAGCTGGATTGTATTACACGGCTTAAACATTTAACAAAAGACGAGAACAAAATAACCGTGAAAGCACTGAAAACCAAATATCCTCAAGGGGCAGAAAGACAGCTCATCTATGCGGCCACAGGACGGGCAATCAATTCATCCATGCTTCCGGCAGATGCCGGATGTGTAGTGAATAATGTGGATACGGTGATTGCCATTTATCATGCGGTGATGGAAGGCAGACCGCTCATGCATAGAATCGTGACGGTGACGGGGGATGCCATTGCCGAGCCTCAGAATTTTAAAGTGAGAATCGGAACCAATTACCATGAGCTGGTTGAAGAGGCGGGAGGTTTTAAGGAGAAGCCGGAAAAGATTGTTTCAGGCGGACCCATGATGGGATTCGGTATTTTTGACTTGGACGTGCCTACAACTAAGACGTCTTCGGCGCTCCTGTGCATGACTAAGGATGAGGTGTCAGCAATGGAGCCTACTGCATGCATTAACTGTGGGAAGTGTGTTGAAGTATGTCCGGGAAGGGTGGTTCCCAGAAAGCTTGCGGATTATGCAGAGCATTANGATGNGGAAGNCNTCGTTAAAAANAACGGTATGGANNGNTGTGNATGCGGCTGCTGCAGTTATATCTGCCCGGCAAAGAGACCGCTTACTCAGGTAATCAAATCCATGCGTAAGATGCAGCTTGCGAAGAAGAANAAGTAGNAGGGAACATTCATGAGTGATTTGNTGAAAGTGTCATCCAATCCCCATATCAGATCTAAAGTTACCACCGCTAATATTATGCTTGCAGTGGTGATTGCCCTGCTTCCGGCAGCGGGATTTGGTATTTATAATTTTGGGATAGATGCACTGATTTTAATAGTGATTACGGTAGCAGCAGCCGTGCTTACGGAGCTGATCTATGAAAAGGCTATGCATAAAAAAGTGACCATAGGAGATTTTTCAGCGGTAGTAACCGGACTTTTACTTGCATTAAACCTTCCATCATCAGCACCTTGGTGGATCGGAGTGATCGGAGGTATTTTTGCAATTCTGGTGGTCAAGATGCTGTTCGGAGGTTTGGGACAGAATTTTATGAATCCTGCACTGGGAGCAAGATGCTTTCTTCTAATTTCTTACACGTCAATCATGTGTAATTTTGAATGTGATGCTTATTCGGGAGCAACACCTTTGGCATCACTGAAAGCAGGTGAGAGTGTCAATATTCTGGATATGGTGATAGGAAAGACCGGTGGAACGATTGGTGAGACGTCTATGATTGCAATCGTGATCGGAGCGTGTTTTTTGATCCTGCTGGGTGTCATTGACTTGAAGATTCCCGGAAGTTACATAGTGACATTTACTGTTTTTCTGATTCTGTTTGGCGGTCATGGTTTTGACCCTGCATTTATCAGCGCTCATCTGGCAGGAGGAGGATTAATGCTGGGAGCATTCTTTATGGCAACGGATTATGTGACCAGACCGGTTACCCGGGCAGGACAGTATGTGTATGGAGTAGTTTTAGGACTTTTGACCGGCATCTTCCGTATATACGGACCCTCGGCAGAGGGAGTTTCCTATGCAATCATTTTAGGCAATCTTCTAGTTCCTTTGATTGAAAAGGTGACCATGCCGATTGCTTTTGGAAAGAGAGGGAAACGGGCATGAAAAATATGATAAAGGATGCGGCCATCCTTCTATTGATCACTTTAGCAGCAGGATTAGCGCTTGGGTTTGTCTATCAGATTACCAAAGAACCGATTGCGCTGGCAGAAGAGAAAGCAGCCAGGGAAGCTTACGCGGAAGTGTTTCCCGGGGCGGAAGATTTTGAGGAAGCTGAGCTGATCTGGCCGGAAGATACGATTTGGCAGAATGCATGGAGTGAGAACGGACTTGAAGCAGTGGAGATTGAAAATGTCTTAAAAGCGTTGGGAACAGACAGTAGTCTTTTGGGATACGTTCTAACCGTTACCAGCCATGAAGGGTATGGCGGAGATATTACGTTTACCATGGGTATTGCAGCAGACGGAACCTTGAACGGAATTTCCATTTTGGATATATCGGAGACAGCAGGACTTGGAATGAAGGCGGAAAGTGTTTTGAAACCTCAGTTCGCGAATAAGAAAGTACCCAGCTTTACCTACACAAAACAGGGAGCGGCATCGGACAGCCAGATTGATGCAATTAGTGGAGCAACGATTACAACCAATGCGTTTACCAATGCTGTAAACGGCGGGCTGTATTATTTCCAGACACAGTTGGGAGGTGGCAGCTATGAAGCAGAATAGTATATCAGAACGGCTGGTTAATGGTATTCTTAAGGAGAACCCCACATTTGTACTGATGCTGGGCATGTGCCCTACGCTGGCGGTTACGACTTCCGCAGTTAACGGTCTGGGAATGGGACTTACGACCATGGTGGTGCTTGCACTGAGTAATTTGTTTATTTCCCTTTTACGGAATGTGATTCCCGACAAGGTCAGAATTCCGGCATTTATCGTAATCATTGCTTCGTTTGTTACAGTAGCGGAGCTGCTGTTAAAAGCCTATATTCCGTTCCTGTATGCGGCACTGGGGCTTTATATACCGCTTATAGTTGTTAACTGTATTATTCTGGGACGTGCTGAGGCATATGCTTCCAAGAATGGGCCGTTACTGTCCTTGTTTGACGGAATCGGCATGGGACTCGGCTTTACCTGTGCGCTTACCATTATCGGAGCAGTACGGGAATTACTGGGAGCAGGAGAGGTGTTTGGTATGGGCATCATGCCGGAAAGCTATGTGCCCTGCAGTATTTTTGTCCTTGCGCCCGGAGCCTTCTTTGTTCTGGCGGTTCTCACTGCAATTCAAAATAAAGTCAAAATTGCAGGAGAGAAAAAGGGAAAGGATATGTCAAAGATACAGTCCGGCTGTAATTCAGATTGTATGAATTGCGGGGAAACCGGATGCAGCAGACGGATTGTGGAAGAAGCAGCAGAACAAAAGACAGATGATCTTGAAATTATAGAAATAGGTGATGATGACGATCTGTTTAAGGAGCAGGAAACTTCTAAGGAAAAGGAGGAAGAAGGCAATGATTAAGGATTTATTGATTATATTGATTTCATCCTCATTGGTAAGTAATGTAGTACTCAGTCAGTTTTTGGGTCTCTGCCCTTTTTTGGGAGTTTCCAAAAAGACTGGTACGGCTGCCGGGATGGGAACCGCAGTTATTTTTGTCATTACGCTTGCATCGGCGGTTGCGGGGGCAATCTATCAGTATATTTTACTGCCCTTTGATCTGACCTATCTGCAGACGATTGTATTTATTCTCGTGATTGCGGCATTGGTACAGTTTGTGGAAATGTTTCTTAAGAAGTTCGTGAAATCTTTATATCAGGCTCTTGGAGTGTATCTGCCTCTTATCACGACAAACTGTGCAGTGCTTGGTGTTGCGCTTACAAATGTCCAGAAAAATTACGGGATACTTACCGGAATCGTCAATGGATTTGCCACGGCAGTAGGATTTACGATTTCAATTGTAATTCTAGCCGGTATCCGTGAAAAAATGGAATATAATGATATTCCGGAATCCTTTAAGGGGATGCCTATTGTTCTGATTACTGCAGGACTTATGGCAATTGCTTTCTGCGGATTTTCGGGACTGCTTTAAAAACGTCAATTTACAGGCTGAAGGAAAGGCAGGGAATAAGGATGGATATATCAGGAGTATTAATGGCTGTACTCGTGGTTGGAGGTGTGGGAGCGTTTATCGGCATCTTCTTGGGCGTTGCAGCAATTAAATTTAAGGTAGAAGTAGACGAAAAGGAGGAGGCAGTTTTGGCGGCGCTTCCTGGTAATAACTGCGGAGGATGCGGATTCCCGGGCTGCAGCGGTCTTGCTGCAGCGATTGCAAAGGGGGAAGCAGCGGTTAATGCCTGCCCGGTAGGCGGAGAGCCGGTGGGTAAGGTAATTGCCGGGATTATGGGCGTGGAAGCTGGAGAAACAACACGTATGACGGCATTTGTTAAGTGTCAGGGAGATTGTGAGAAAGTAACCCTTGATTATGAGTACCATGGGATTGAGGACTGTCGAATGCTTTCTTTTGTTCCTAATGGCGGTGCCAAAAGCTGTAATTACGGGTGTCTGGGCTTTGGAAGCTGTGTGCAGGTGTGTCCTTTTGATGCCATTCATGTGGTGGATCAGGTAGCGGTAGTGGATAAAGAAAAGTGCAAAGCATGCGGCAAGTGTGTGGCAGTATGTCCCAAAAACCTGATTGAACTGATACCATATGATGCAAAGTATGCGGTGGCGTGCAGTTCCAAAGATAAGGGACCAGTCACAATGAAGGATTGCACGGTAGGCTGCATCGGCTGTCAGCTCTGTAAAAAGAATTGTCCCGCGCAGGCAGTTGAAGTATCGGATTTCCATGCGGCAATTGACTATGAGAAGTGTGAAGGCTGCGGCGTCTGTGTAGAGAAATGTCCGAGAAAATCGATTATAAAGCATTAACAGAATTTCATGGTAAGGCAGAAGGGAGACAGAATAAAAGATGGGAGAAAACGTTAAATCAGTCCGGCTGGGGAGTACGGAGATTGTTGTCAATAAAAATGGATTCGGAGCATTGCCTATACAAAGAATCAGTGATGATGAGGCGGTATACCTTCTGAAGAAGGCATACCAGGGAGGCATCCGATTCTTTGATACGGCAAGGGCGTACAGTGACAGCGAGCATAAGCTGGGACTTGCATTTGATAAGATTCGGGATTCTCTTTATATTGCAACAAAATCGGGTGCATCTACCGGTGAGGATATGCGGAAGGATCTTGAGAATAGTCTATCCAATCTTCGTACAGACTATATTGATATTTATCAGTTTCATAATCCTGCGTTCTGCCCGAAACCGGGAGACGGAAGCGGATTGTATGAAGCGGCATTAGAAGCCAAAAAGGAAGGGAAGATCCGGCATATCGGCATTACAAATCACAGGCTTTCGGTTGCCCAAGAGGCAATTTCCAGCGGTCTGTACGAGACGCTGCAGTTTCCTTTTTGTTATCTTGCAACCGAAAAAGAAGAAGCTTTGGTGGAAGGCTGCCGGAAAGCAGATATGGGATTTATTGCTATGAAAGCTCTTTCTGGAGGTCTGATTACTAATTCCGCAGCAGCGTATGCTCATGCGGCAGAATTTGAGAATGTGCTGCCCATTTGGGGGGTACAGAGAGAGAAAGAACTGGATGAGTTTCTGTCATACATGGATAATCCGCCGTCTATGACAGAAGAAATTAGAGCGCTGATTGAAAAAGAGCGGCTGGAGCTGGCAGGAGAATTCTGCAGGGGATGTGGATATTGCATGCCTTGTCCGGCAGGTATTGAAATCAATAACTGTGCCAGAATGTCCTTGTTGCTGCGCCGGTCACCGTCTCAAAATTGGCTGACAGAGGAAGGGCAGGAGCGAATGATGAAAATCAAGAACTGCCTGCATTGTAATCAGTGTAAGGCGAAATGTCCATATGGACTGGATACACCGGCATTGCTTGCAAGAAACCTTGAGGATTATGAAAATGTACTTGCGGGAAAAGTCAGCGTACAGTAGAATGATATGCAGACTTATCCATAGTCGGAAAACGAGTAAAGGAAAAGGTTAATATCTATGCGTTTACCGGGAGAAGACGAAGATAGAGGAATGGGAACGCCTGTCATTTATATGATCTTGGCGGTATCTGTCTTCATTGTAATGATACTTGCGGTGGTATTTATCAGCAATCGTGACAACAATCATCCGAGAAAAAAGCCTAATGCAGCAGCATCGGCCACACAAACGCCGGAATCTGAGCGGAATAATGTTGAATTTGCGGAAGGACAGAAAGACATTGAACAGCTGTATAAAGAAAATAAACTTCGGGCAGAAGATCTCGATTTTTGGAATATGTATCAGGATAATACCCTGATTATTGAGGAGGCACAGCCAACGGAAAGTCCGACTCCCACACCCTCTCATGAGCCGACGGATGAGGAACTGGCTGCTGATGGAATGCATACGCAGGTGACTTATCGGGATGGGACGACGAAATGGGTTGAGATTTCCAAAAAAATTCCACTGTTTACCTATGATCTTACCAACTTGAAAATCACCAACGGAAAGATGGAATATTTTGTAGACGGCGAAAAGAATTCCTGGCTGGGAGTGGATTTGTCTAAAAGCAGCGGTGATGTGGATTTTGAGGCACTTCACAGTAACGGAGTTGATTTCGTTATGCTTCGCTTGGGGAGCAGGGGATATGAGACCGGATTATTAACATTGGATGAAAGTTTTGAGAACAATATTGCCAAAGCTCAGGGAGCAGGTTTGGAGGTAGGTGTTACCTTTTTTTCACAAGCCCTGGATGTCAAGGAGGCTGCTCAGGAAGCAGAATTTGTAATTCAGAATCTGGCCCCTTATAAGATCAGCTATCCCATTGCTTTTGATATGGAATATATTGCAAATGATAAGGCACGGATCGATAGTTTGAATGAGGAGCAGAAGACGCAGGCGGCGGAGGCATTTCTCAGAGCTGTGGAGAGCGAAGGCTACCGCGGGATTCTGTATGGAAATAAGTCATGGCTTTTGGGAGAACTTGTTCCGGATAAACTTTTGCGGGATTATGATGTGTGGCTCCTTGATGCTTCGCCGGTTCCAGATTATCCTTATCAGTTCAAAATGTGGAAATATGCGGTAAATCAGGAAATACCGGGAATAGAAAACAAATCCTCTTATATCATAAGCTTTGTAGATTATACCCGCAAATAAGCGGAGATTTTTGGCGAAACAGAAAGTCTGGAATAAATGTCGGCATAAGTAGAAGGAGACAGATTCTCTATGTAATTTGGAGAAAAGTTTTTACTTATGCCGGCTTTTTTTAGGATGTCGATGGCCTTATTGTAGGCGATTGCGGCCTCTATGCTGTCTGCATAGGAACCGATGGTATAATTTCCGTTAATATGTATTTTGGCAACATAAACAATGCCTGAGGATGTCCGGCGCCTTGATACACCGTGGTAGGTGTTAAAAATTTCTATGTTTTCATAGCGAAAATCCATATTATCCCCGTTAACAAAGCGGTAATCCCTGCCTACAACGGCATAATTTTTGATGCCGTAACGATTCATGATATTGACCTGCATGCCGTAGTCTGCAACAAAAAAATGCCGGCCTCTTTTCATGATCTTATGGGAAGAATAGTAAAATAAATCTTCAAAGTCAAATTTAAGGATCTCTGTAGGAGAAAGATAATATTCAAAGTATTTTTTACGCGAATAAATGGGGGTGGAAAAGTAAATATCGTTGTCACGGAAATTGAGCAGAGATATCCATTTGCCGAAAGGAAGAACACGGTGAGCGGAATAATCTGCCAGAGTGAATGTATTGTCAAAAATTAGTGAGGTGCCTTCTAAATAAGCGGCATATGCCATGGCGGCAGTGGGATAACTGCCAAGACTAATATGTTTTCTCTTATAGGTGAGGGAGGAACGGT
>WFLX010300584.1_pt1 | contig 12189 bp, 9 predicted proteins | sample 4967041 | NCBI WGS metagenome assembly WFLX01 (sample SAMN12857096, study PRJNA449069) | gut metagenome | isolation source: stool from male and female vole | host: Microtus ochrogaster | place: USA:Florida | collected 2017 | reverse complement strand
CCACCAGTTCATATATATGGGTAAAATCTATCGCCGAATCTATTTTCCTCAGTATATGATCTTTCGGCACTAATTCCTCTATACAGATCATTTCATACTGNCCTCNTTCTTCTCCTTTTGTTGTCAGCATTTCCTTCACCTTCCCTTTCTTTCTATTATATCACAGATAGGCGAAAAAGCCAAGCTCTTGCTTGACTTTTTCGACAGACTGAGTCCGGTTTTTTACCGGACTTTTTTGACATAAAAACTCCCCTGAACAATACAGGGGAGTTTGTTTTTATTACTGATTGGCTTCTATAATTTTTTGTCTGAGGAGTACAAGGTCGAATGAATCAGAGCGTCCGTCGCCGTTCAAATCCATGTTTGCACCGACTGTACCTGTTGTCTGTTTGCCGACAAGCCAGCTCTGAAGTTTTACTGCGTCGGCGGTTGAGATAATTGAGTTGCNGTCTATATCTCNGGGAACGTTTCTGTTCTGANGGCGTTCGTCAATATTGAAAGTGCTTACGTCCTGGANTGCAANCTTTGATTTCTCTGCGTATGTCTGTACGGACGAACCGGATTCGCCGACAAGCAGGAAATCGGGACTTACCTTTGTATTGCTTATGAAACCGAATGCGTTGTTTCCTATAGTCGGACTTCCCGGTACAACAACTTCATAGAGTACGTTACAGTTGACAAAAGCCTTTGCACCTATGGAAGAAAGCTTACGTGAATCACCGGTCTGTAATGTGAGGTCTCTGAGGGAAGCACAGCCCGAAAATGCACTTTCGCCGATGGTTTCAGCAAATACATCTGCTTTTTCGAGGAAAAGACAGTTTGCGAAAGCAGTCTTTTTGATTTCCTTTGCACTTACATTGATTGAATTAAGATTGTTACAGCCACTGAATGCACTTATGTCAATAGTCTGAGCGTTGTCGATTGTAACAGAAGTAAGACCCGAACCTGCGAAACTGTTTGCCCCTATAGTGATAAAGTTCTTTATATCAAGATTTGTAAGGCTTGTGCAGTTCTGGAAAGCACCCTTTGGTGTAGAGATTATGCCTTTGAGTGTAACATCGCTGAGATTAGTACAGCCATAGAACATATTTTCTGTGAGGATACTTGTTTGTGCAGATGTCAGGGAAGTACAGCCGTAATACTGTTCTTTTCCGCTGAATGTCGTAGAAGTGTTTGAAGGCAGATACATCAGGCTTGAACAGTTCTTGAAAGCTGCTCCTGCAATTTCCTTTGCAACAATCGGAGCGGCAGGATAACTCTTTTTTGCGTTGACTTCAACGAGATTTGTACAGTTTTCAAATGCACTTGTACCAATAGTTGTGGCATTTGTGTCCACTCTTGTGAGCATGGTACAGTTTTTGAACATATTGTCCGTAATTACCGGACCTTCATAAACAACTGTTTCAAGTATGGGACAGTTTGTGAATATTCCTGTACCTGTTGAGAAATCCGCTACTTTTTCAGAAAGAATTATAGCGTGTGTGAGGTTCGGACAGTCGGCAAATGCAGACGCACCTACTACTACCGTACCGCCGGTCATTCCGTCGAGGTCAACTTTTGTGATACCGCTTTTCTGGAATGCTCCTGCACCGATTGTGGATATAGTTCCGCTTACATCAACGGTGAGTGAAGTACAGTTCTGGAAACACTTTGCACCGTAGTCCTCGGCTTTTATTGCATTTTCACTTGATGAAATACTTTTGAGTGCGGTACAGTTCATGAATCCGCTTTCCTCAATGATTCTGAGTGCGGGGAGATTTATATTTTCGAGGGAAGTACAGTTTGCGAAAGTTTCCTTTCCTATAATTGTAATTCCTGAGATATCGCTGTTTATTGAAGTGAGCGACGAACAGCCGGAAAACATACCTATGGAAGTTTTTTCCATATTGTCCGTTTTGATTTTTATAGTCTTTGCCTTTGTACAGTTTGCAAAAACGTACTCTCCGTATGAATCGGAAAGGAGTGTTATTTCGGTCATTGAAGAACAGCCGTTAAGGGCGTTTTTACCTACGGACGAGCATTCTCCTGCCTGAAATTTTTCCATTTTTGAGCAGTCCTTGAAAGCTGCTTCGCCGATAATATCGACTTTGGGAATTGAAACGGTGTTCAGGCTTGAACAGTTTGCAAACGCCTCCTTTTCAATTTCGGTCACGTCCATGTATACGGCTTCAAGAAGGCTCTTACAACCTTTGAATGCACCCTGTTTGATTTTTACGATATTGCCGGCGTTGTAGACAGTTTTAAGAGCGGTACAGCCTTCAAAGCAGTTTTCCGGTATTCTTGTGAGTGATGCCGGAAGGTCTGCTGAAATAAGTGACGTACAGCCGGCAAATATTCCGCCTGCAAATCCTCGTCCGATGCTTTCGTTTTCCGGTGTCCAGTCATAAAGACTGTTTGGAAGTCCGGAGAGTGTTTTAAGAGCGGTACAGCCCTGAAAAGCACCGCCGCCGAGAGAGTCAAGCACGGTGTTGAAAGTTATTGAGTCAAGAGCAGTACAGTTTCTGAAACATTCTCTGTCTGCCTGAATTGTGTTTTTTCCGAAAACGAGAGTGCTGAGACTTGTGTTGTCCTTGAATACTGACTGACCGAGTGCAACGAGATTGTCTGGCATTTTTACGGACTTGATTGAAGTACATTTTTCAAATGCACTGTCTCCGACTTTAAGTACTTCATAATCTGAAACGTCCTTGCCGTACCATTCTGCAAAGAAAGGTTCGCCGAGCGGCGTGGATTTGAAAGCGGAAGCACCCACTTCTCTTATGTATTCCGGATGTGCAAACGTAATATTTGTAAGCTTTGTTCCCGAACAGAAACTATCCGGAATAACGGGCATTTCGTTTTCAACAATAAGTGTTTTAAGACCACTGTTTTCAAATGTATTTGAATCTATGAACTTTACTGATTCGGGAATTGTTATCTCTGTAATATACTGACACTTGCTGAAAGCCTTTTTACCTATGTACTCGATACCGTCAAGGTCAATTGTTTTAAGGTAAGAGCCGGCAAAAGCACTGTCGCCTATAACGGTCGCCGTATCGCCGGTAATTTCTCCCTTGAGGGTGGTTTCGACATAGTTCTTGACTTCTTCCGGAACAGTAATTATATCGTCCAGTTTAATATCAAGATTTGTTTCTTTCGGCTTTGTGATACCTATGCGGTATTCAGTAAGATTTGTAACAGTTTTTTTGTTTTCCATTGAAGTTACAACAATCTTATATATTGAATAGGTATTGCCGTTTTCAGCTTCCCATGAAGTATGGTCAACACTTTTATTGTTTTCGTCCTTGATTGAAACTTTTACCTGACTTACTTTAGTAGTATAAACAGAAGTATCTGCATAGGGATAGTTGTAACTGTCCTCATATATACCACCTGCGGTATCTGCTGCATAAGCAACAATAGCTGAATTACTGTCGTTCCTGCTGAAAGGAACACCATTCATAACAGCCATGCTTCCTGCAACACACATAATTGCCGCCAAAGCCGAAACTATTTTTTTCATAATCTTCCACCTTTCCTGAACAGATATGATTTTATTTGATTATATAGGTTTATATGTTTACCGAAAATAATTATAACATGAATCTGTAAAAAAATCAATGCTTTACTTAGTTTTTTATCGATATGAACAAACTTTCTGTATAATTTTTGTTAATAATATCAAAAATAACTTGTTTACAGTTTCCATTCGTCACAGAGTTTGTTGAGAGCATCGGTAAGCTGTCGCATATCTGCGTTTGTACGTCCTGACGAATTATGAATAAGACGTGAAAGTCTTTCCGAAGCCATAACGAGATTATTATAACAGATGTTTTCATTTGCGTGCTGTGATTTTTTGGGAACGGGACGGGGTTCTGCATCAACAGTTACAACGCCGTCCATTATGTCAAATTCCGCACCGCTGTAGGGGACGTAAACGTCTGCACCGAGTTCGTCACGGAGTTTTTGTGCGAAATTTTCGGAGGACGAAGAATCACCGTGATTTATAAAAAACTTTCTTACTCCTGATATTGACTTTGCCCATTTCATAAGACCGTCTGAATCTGCGTGACCGCTTACTCCCGGCAACTGCTGTATTCTTGCAGCAACCGTTACGGTTTCACCGAAAAGCTTTACTTTCCTTGCACCGTCCACAAGACTTCTGCCGAGAGTGTTGACAGCCTGATAACCGACGAAAAGTATAGTATTTTCGGGTTTCCAGAGATTGTGTTTGAGATGATGTTTTATACGTCCTGCCTCACACATTCCGCTTGCCGAAATAATTACTTTTGGTCGTAAATCATTGTTTATCGCACGGGAGTCATCACTTGTAAGGGTACGTATAAGACCGTTGAAAGTTATCGGATTTATTCCACGTCTGACAAAAGAAAGAGCTTCTTCGTCGTAACAGCTTTCACGGTTGTTAATGAAAATATCGGTTGCTTCGTTTGCAAGCGGACTGTCCATGTATACCGGAAAATCGTCGTGACCTTTTATCAGATTATCGGATTTTATCTGACGTATGAAATAGAGCATTTCCTGTGTCCTTCCGACTGCAAAGGACGGTATAATAACACTTCCGCCACGGTCAAAAGTCTGCTGAAGAACGTCCGCAAGTGCCGTGACATAATCTGTCGGACGGTCGTGAATACGGTTTCCGTAAGTTGATTCCATTATAACATAATCAGCGTTTTCTATATACTGAGGGTCACGTATAAGAGGTTGATTTATGTTGCCTATGTCTCCGGAAAATACTATTTTTCGGGTTGTATCGTTTTCTGTAAGGTTTATTACAACACTCGACGAACCTAAAAGATGACCTGCATCACGGAATAATACTGTAATTCCGTCACATACTTCAACAGGTGTTTCATAGGGGTGCGAGACAAAGAGTTCAGACGCACCTATAGCTTCATTCATGGTGTAGAGCGGTTCATATTCCTCGTCACCCCGACGGCGTGCCTTGCGGTTTTTCCATTCTGCTTCAAACTCCTGAATGTGCGCACTGTCACGGAGCATAACGGAACACAGATTGGCAGTTGCCTTTGTTGAGTGAATTTCACCGCTGAATCCTCCGGCGTAGAGCAGGGGAAGCATACCTGAATGGTCTATATGTGCATGAGTAAGAAGTACAAAGTCTATTTCAGACGGAGCAACGGGTATCTGGGCATTTTCAAAATAATCCTCACCCTGTTCCATGCCGAAATCCACAAGGAATTTTTTACCGCACGCTTCAATATATGTACAGCTTCCTGTTACTTCATGGTTAGCACCGATAAACATCATTTTCATAAAAAATACCTCCTTATTTTATGATATATCAATTATAACATATTATTTGTCTTATGTCTATATATTTTGTTTATTTTTATTATAATTCTGCTTTGGTTATAATATTATTTTTTTTAAAATCTATTGATTTTTATAAAAATATGTGATATAATGATATAGTAATTTATGGAGATGTATCGAAGTGGTCATAACGAGAACGACTCGAAATCGNTTGAGCGGTAACACNCTCCGTGGGTTCGAATCCCACCATCTCNGCCANATTAACGCCCCTTTGCATGAAGTAAAGGGGCTGTTTGATTATTTACGGAAAGGAGCAGGATAATCTTGCGTTCAAAAGGTACTAAAACTATNGCCGAAAACAGAAAGGCNCGTCACGANTATTTTGTACTCGAAACTTANGAGNCAGGTATANAACTTGTCGGANCANAAGTAAAATCCATAAGAAACGGTGGTGTTAACCTTAAAGACAGTTGGTGTTCCGTTGACAAAGNAGAGCTTTTTATAAAAGGTATGCACATTTCACCATATGAAAAAGGTAATATATTTANCCGTGACCCCATGCGTGTACGCCGTCTGCTTATGCACAAAAAGGAAATAAACAAGCTTTATGGTACAGTTNAACAGGACGGTCTTTCACTTATTCCGCTGAGTATCTATTTCAAGGATTCAAAAGTAAAAATACAGTTAGGTCTTTGCAAAGGTAAAAAACTTTATGACAAGCGTGCTGATGCTGCCAAGCGTGACGCTAAACGTGAGATTGACAGGAATATAAAAATCCGCAATCAGTAAAGGCGGTGAATTATGTCAGCCTATCAGGTCTATTTGAATGACGAACAGAAAAATTATATTATTAAGTATATGCGTGATAAGCGTGAAATGAATATTATAATTATGGGGATTTCGTTTGTCTTTGCAGTTGTCTGTACAGTGATTTTTTTAGTATGTGCTTATAATATAGGGATTAGTAATGCGATAGATACTTTAGAAGAACTTTTATATTATTATTTATTTGCCCTGATAAGTTTTTTTGAAAAGTTTATAAGAGGATTCGGAAAGACTTTCGGTCACAGGTGCGACATTCAGTGTATTCAGAAAGACCTGTACACGCTTGACTATGGTGATTTCGGCTACCGTGAAAAAGATACGGGAAAACACCCGTATTACATTTGCGACAACAGGGGAGGAACTTATATATGTCCCCGATTTCTCGATTACCGGAATGCCGACACCGGAAGTAAATTTCTGTATATAAAGCTCGAAAACGGCAGGGGTTACGCTATCGCCGGCGACTGAATAAATCTGGAGGTGGTTTGATGTCGGAATATCAGGTTTATTTATATGAAGAACAGAAACAGTTTCTGTTGAAATATATTCGTGAAAGACGTTCCGATGAAATTAAGTCTCTTTTTATAATTGCTTTAATTTTTATATATAAGTTCCTGCTTCTGAAAAGTGCTGTCTCAATGGAATATTCATTTGAAATAAAATGTGCAATTGTATACCACAGTGTAATTATAGTGATAAGTGGTTTTGCTTTTATTACGATTTTTATAGGCGGTTTCGGCAAAACTTTCGGTTTCAGGTGTGATAAAAAGTGCATAGAAAATGAATGGTATACAATTACTTGCGGAAAGTTCGTCTACCGTGACAAAAATCCACGCAACAANCCTCCTTATTATATAANTGACTAAATTGTATAATAAGTATATNTNCNCCCGTTTTACTNACTGGCGTTATGCAACCGAAGATACTATGTTTATCTATATAAAACTCGAAAATAGTCGGAATTATGCCATAGTCGACAAATAAATCCAGAGGTGATTTTATGTCAGAATATCAGGTTTATTTATATGAAGAACAGAAACAGCTTTTGTTAAAATATATACGTGAAAGACGTTCAAATGATATTATACTTCTTTTCTCAACGGCTATAATTTTTTCAGTTCTGTTTATGTTAGTGAGAGTTGATGTGTTAATGACAGGTGCGTTTGAAATGAACGAGATGAATGCAGAATGTATTTTATGTATGGTGGTGAGTGGTGCAATTTTTGTAAAAACGTTTATAAATAATTTCGGCAAAACTTTTGGTTTTGGCTGTGACAAAAAGTGCATAGAAAATGACTGGTACACGATTACTTGCGGAAAGTTCGTCTACCGTGACAAAAACCCTCACAATAAACACCCTTATTATATAAGTGACAAATCGTATAATAAGTATATATGCCCACGTTTTCTTGACTGGCGTAATGCAACTGAAGATACTATGTTCATTTATATAAAACTTGACAACGGCAGAGGTTACGCTATCGTCAACGACTGAATAAATCAGGAGGTGATTTTATGTCGCAGTATCAGGTTTATTTAAATGACGAACAGAAAAATTATCTGCTTAAATATATGCGTAAAAGGCGTTATGTGAGTATGATGATTATGATTATTTCATTTGTTCTGATATTGGCAAGTCTCTGGCTTTACAATAATGATATATTACTTTTAAATAAATTTAAAGGTGCTGTAATTTCCTTTTTCCTTATATTTCTTATGAGTTTCAAAGTTCGTAATGAAGTACGGTTAGGAAATATAGCGTGGATATGTCTTTTAGTTTTATTTGTAGTGATGAATATTTCTTTATTGGGTTATGAGTCGTTCAGCCATGATACTAATGTATTTCTGGACAAAACAGAATTTTATATAAGTTTTATAGCTTTAACTGAAATCTTTATAACTGAGTTTATAAGGGGGGCGGAAAGACTTTCGGTCACAGGTGCGATATTCAGTGTATTCAAAAAGACCTGTACACGCTTGAATATGGGGATTTCGGCTACCGTGAAAAAGATACCAAAAAACACCCTTATTATATATGTGACAATAAGGGCAGTATCTATATATGTACCCGATTCCTCGACTACCGCAATGCCGACACAGGAAGTAAATTTCTGTATATAAAACTCGAAAACGGTCGGAATTATACTATTCTCGACAATTAAGTGGATTTTAAAAAAATTATTTGGTTGGTGATTGATATGAATTTTTTAATTGAATATCTGAAAAATCCGAGAAGAATCGGGGCAGTTGCACCAAGTGGAAACGCTCTTGTAAGGAAAATGATGAAACCGATTGATTTCAAATCGGCTGATGTATAGGATAATAATTTTATGGATTCTTTTAATCCGAAAAGGGAATTATATTATTATCCACACATAGAAATAAAAGTAAATCAGAACGGCGTTTTTGTTGGTCTGTATATCGGTAATTACAATAAAGAAAATCTTTTGAATATGAAACAGAACTGGATTGAAATTGACAGTATACTGACCCAATTGAAAAATCAGGGCTATTTCTGGGAATGTGACAATGCAAGTGAATATTATTTTTCATGGATTGTCGACCTGTCTCATGAATCGATTCTGTTAATATTACTTCGTTCGCCAATTTGTAACCGTTTTTTTTCGGATTCGTATTGACTTTTCTGAAATTATAGGTTATAATATTAAAGTACTATACTTCATTGCTGTCAGTGGGGGCGTAAAGGTTTCGACGGGGGTCTTGAAGTGTGATAAGCGAGCGGAGCGGGTATAATCTCCTTAAACTGTGCCACGTTTAAATATAAACGCTAGAAGAAATATTACAGTTACTAGAAATAGTGCACTGGTAGCTGCTTAAGTCAGCTACTGTCCGGTGATAGAGTACCACGGCTTTCATTCGGGCATCGATTAGTGGTGAACGATTCTCCGGTGTGTCCGTACCGCTGAATTGTATTCGGACTACTCTGCGTTTCAGCCCGCTTACCGGCGGTCTCTCAGGGGAACTCTAATAGGTAATATACGCTCGTAGAAAGTTGCATGAATGGACTTTCGGACAGGGGTTCAATTCCCCTCGCCTCCACCAATCGTAAATGCGTACTCGGAAGAGTTGCGAAAAGTCCTATATACCGTAAAATAGCGGTATATGGGACTTCTTTTTTTGTGAAAAGTTTGCGTATTCAGAACGCTCTGAGTGCTTTTCAAGGTCTATTGATGATAGTAATTTTCAGAATCGTCTTATAGGAAAATATTCGGGGATTCGGGCGGTTTAGATTTAGTTGCTAAAAATAATATTTTAAATTTAAATATGTTTTAAAATATAAAACTTTATTATTAATCTGCTGATTTATTTGTTGAAATAAAACAAGTTTTAATATAATTATTTGTAAAGTTTTACAAAAATAGAGCGGTTTAAACAAAAAGGTTGACAAATCATAACGATTATTGTATAATAAAAACATATTATGGTAATTTTTGTAACATAAAGTGAATTNTTGGAGGTAAATATTATGAAAGTTGAGGAACGTAAAATATTGGATTTTCTAGAAGGAAATAATAAAACTTATGTCATTCCCCCTTTTCAGAGAAATTATTCATGGGATGAAAAACAGTGCAGAACATTGTTCAATGATATATGTAGTCTCTATGAAAAACAGAACGAATTACAAACAGAAATAAAAAAAGCAAGTTCAAAGTATGTACGTGATGCACTTAAAGGAGAATCAGAAAATTGTATTCATTATCTTGGTACTATTATTTGGTATGAAGGTGAAAACAACGACTCATCGTACAGGGAATGTATNTTGGTTGACNGTCAGCAGCGTTTAACTTCTGTTCTTCTTTTGCTTTGTGCAATCCGTGATANTATATCTGATGAAANTAAAAAGAATNGTATNACTGAGGATTATCTTAANNATAAAAATCGCAACAACGGCTACAGTGTAAGATTAAAACAGACAGAATATGATGATGAATGTTTTCGTAACATTGTAGAGGGATTGAAATTAAATAATGNAGAAAGCAATGTTAAGAAAAGATATGACACATTCAAGGAACTTCTTAAAGAAAAAGAGAGTGAAATTCCTCCAGAAGATATTCTGGAAATGCTGAATTATGTTAAAATCGTTAGTATTAATCTGGAGAAGATGAGTCTGGAATGGATTCAGACTGTTTTTGAAAAAATAAATTCAACAGGTAAACCTTTATCTGCTGCTGATTTAATCCGAAATTATCTTCTTATCGCTAATGATAATAGAGAACAGACCAGACTTTATAAAGATTATTGGCTCAAAATAGAAAAAAAAGTCGGAACTGAAAATATTCTGAAATTCATTGTAATTTATCTTGTTATCTGTACTTGCAAGGCTGACGATATTTCAGAAACAACGTTATACAGTCAATTTAAAGATTATTTTAATAATGAGATTAACAATACGTCTGATGACGACGACAAAAGAGAAGAAATTAGAGAAAAAATTATGACAGATATGCTCGCACTTTCTGAATATTATGAATGGTTATGTTTTGATAGGTGTGATAATGAAAAAATAAAAAGAAACATAAAATACATAAAGAAACTTGAAGCAACAAATTTTTATTCTGTTTGTGTTTATTGTTTGTCAAAATTATCAAAAGAAAATGAAAATGAAATGGAGAAAATTTTTGATTTATTTACGGATTTTCTCATAAGATACAGAATAGTTTCCCCCTCCAGCGGCGGAGGTGCTTTGAATTCTGTTATTTCTGACCTTTTGAGAGGATTTACAGCAGATGAAAACAGTAAAGATTATATTCCACTTAAATATGATAGTATATTGTATAAACTCTCAAATAGCAGAACTCCTAATGGGCGTTTTCCAACCGATGAAGAATTCAAGGCAAAGCTTATACAGTCTGAGAACTATAAATTCCGTTTAATATTGCTTTTGAGAATAGAAGATGTTAAAAAGCCTAATGATTTTACCATAAATATAGATGAAGCATCTGTTGAACATCTCTTGCCGCAAAGTGTTGTTGATGGTAAGAAAAGAAATGCTCAGCTGNGGAGAAAATATCTTGGNGAAGNNAAACAAGTANAGCGTTTANGTAACGANTATATGCATTGTATCNGAAATCTTNCACTNCNTCCTANAAAAGTCAATTCTTCTATCAGTAATAGTATATGGTCTGAAAAAATTCAGGCATTGAAAGAATACAGTAATATTTCAACTACAAATGGAATCGCTGATGATTATCCGGAATGGAAAGAAGATAATATAAAAGAACGTAATAAACGTATGGCACAGATTGCGTGCGAGAGTATCACTTCCCCTTTAAAAAGAGATATTCCTTATCAGCCATATGAGGATTTTGTATCTTTATCAGATTTAGAAAATGTAACCAGCAAAAAAATTGATTCATTAATGTACAATAATGAAGAGGTAGATATAACTGGTTCATCACAAGGAGTTTCATGGAAAGATTTTTTAAAGGCTGTCTGTAAGACGGCTTACGAAGTTGACGCTGTTAAATTCAATGGAGCATATCAAGGGAATAAGTTTAACAGAAAACAGAGTACGCCTTTAATTTCCAAAGAGAAAATAAATGAAAAATATGAATTAGTTGACAATATCGATTTTTATGTGTTAAGTAATGGTTTGAATGCTAATAATGCTTTCAAATATGCAAAGCATATTATCGAAGCATGCGGATTAAATTCAGATGACTTTAAAGTGAAATATAAAACCGATTCTGATGATGAGTAATAATGAATACTTCCTGCAAATTATTGATTATCAGTATAAAATATAGCTATACTTAAATTTGCAAATATTAAAAGTACACAAAATCAAAGAGATGCAGAAAAGCTGTATACCATAAAATAGTGGTATACAGTTTTTTTGAAAAAGTTTGCGTATTCAGCACGCTCTAAGTACTTTTCAAAGGATATTGACGAAAGTAATTTTCAGAATCGTCTTGTCAAAAAATATTCGGGGATTCGGACGTTTGATTAAAGATTTACACAAAACAGTAAATGACCTGCAATGTATTGTGATATGTAGTAAAATAGATGAGTCGGCAAGTTAAGATTGAGCGAATAGAGTGTAAGGATATTAGTCCTGTTCAGAGGTTCGGA
>WFLX010253000.1_pt1 | contig 12192 bp, 11 predicted proteins | sample 4967041 | NCBI WGS metagenome assembly WFLX01 (sample SAMN12857096, study PRJNA449069) | gut metagenome | isolation source: stool from male and female vole | host: Microtus ochrogaster | place: USA:Florida | collected 2017 | reverse complement strand
TCATCATTAATATTTATCATTAGATGAAACCCTCCCTAATAGGAATGACCCTCCACGACCTCGAAGGGGTAGCGAAGCAAGGCGGTATGCCACGATTCGTGGCAAAACAGCTTGCCGACTGGCTCTACTCCAAGCGAGTGACCTCTTTCGAAGAAATGGCCAATATATCCAAGAAAAACCAGGCATGGCTTGCCGAAAACTACGAGATCGGGCGCTCAAAGCCCGTCAAAGCGTCTAAATCAGCCGATGGCACTGTCAAATATCTCTTCGATGCCGGAAATGGCAACCGCGTGGAGTCGGTGATGATTCCAGATAAAGAGCGCGCCACTCTCTGTGTCAGCTCGCAGTGTGGCTGCAAGATGAACTGCTACTTCTGCGCTACGGGAAAACTTGGTTTCAAGTCAAATCTCACTACTGCCCAAATCATGAATCAGGTGCTTTCGATGCCTATCCGCCAGAACAAGACCGGCGGGTCGGAACAGGGTGAGCTCACCAATATCGTATTCATGGGTATGGGTGAGCCACTCGACAACTTCCCGGAAGTGCTCAAGACAATCGAGATTCTTACTGCGCCGTGGGGCCTCGGTTGGAGTCCGAAGCGAATCACAGTCTCAACAGTAGGTAAACTCCCTCAGCTCAAGGACCTCCTCGAGAAGACCAACGTCCATGTCGCCATCAGCGTGCACACCGCCGACGTGCTTCAGCGCGAGTCGATGATGCCGGCCCAAAAGGCTTTCCCCATCCAGTCAGTGATGAAGATGCTGAAGTCTTACGATTTCTCAGGTCAGCGGCGGCTCTCTCTTGAATATATCATGTGGCGCGGCGTCAACGACGATGTCGCCCATGCCAATATGCTCATCAAGCTTATAGGCGATCTCGNCTGCAGGNTNNATCTCANTCGTTTCNACCGNANCCNNGGAGNNGNTCTCTATCCNGCNTCCGTACGATAGGATGCAGATGTTTCGCAAGCTCCTCAACGACGCGGGAATCACAGCTACAATCCGCGCATCACGCGGTGAGGACATCGATGCTGCCTGCGGAATGCTCGCTGCCAAAAAATAATTTTGGCCGTTTAAGAAATATTTTGTAACTTTGAGAGTTAATTCTCAATTTATCAATTTCTCAAATTGTCAAATTGACAAACATAACCCAAACACAAGAATACATGCACAACCCCATACGCGTGGGTATAACCCACGGAGATTTCAACGGAATAGGCTATGAGGTCATTGTGAAGGCGCTCGACGAGGAAGAGATCACCGATCTCTTTACTCCTGTCATATTCGGTAGTGCCGAGATTCTCAACCAAGTGCGAAAGAACCTTGGCACCGAGACATTCCGATTCACCCCTGTCCGTAGCGCCGCCGACGCTCAGAATGGCAAGGTCAATGTGGTGGATGTCTGTCCACGAGGCTTGGAACTCACTCCCGGCCATCCATCCAAGGAGGCCGGAGAGGCTGCTGTGGCAGCCCTCGAGGCGGCTTGTCTTGCCCTCGAGGATGGTGATATCGACCTGCTTGTCACTGCCCCCATAAATAAGAAGACAGTCTACAGTGAGAAATTCCCCTTCCCCGGCCATACTGAGTTCCTCGCCAAGCGGCTCGCCGATGAGGAGGGTAAGGCCACTATGATTCTCTTTGACGATAAGATTCGTGTAGCTTTGGTGACGACCCATAAGGCTCTACGCGACGTGCCTGACGCCATCACTAAGGATGCCGTGAAGAATACGATAATAAACATGGATGCCGCCCTTCGTCAGGACTTCCGCATGGATAAGCCGCGCATCGCCGTGCTTTCACTCAATCCTCACAATGGCGACAACGGGCTGCTTGGCTCGGAGGAGATTAATGAGATAGAGCCGGCTATCGCCGAGTGCGTGGCTGATGGAATCTTGGCATTCGGCCCCTTTGCCGCAGATGGCTTTTTCGGCACGGGCGATTACACAAGGTTTGACGGCATCGTTGCTATGTATCACGATCAGGGTCTCGCTCCCTTCAAGGCTCTGGCACGCGAATATGGCGTCAACTACACAGCCGGTCTGAAATACGTGCGCACCAGTCCTGACCATGGCACCGGCTACAACATCGCCGGCAAGAACCAGGCAGACCCCACCTCCATGCGCGAGGCTATCTACCAGGGTATTGACCTTGCACGCAATCGCCGCATGCATGCCGAGGCCACTGCCGACCCTCTTCCCAAGATGAAGCAGGAGCGCCGCCAGAAAGGAAATCAAGACGACTCCACTCCCCAATAAAGAGCCCCCCCGCTTATAACTTAAAGCTTATACCTCCCAACCTAACGCTTCCATCCCATGGCCGACACATCAGTTGCTGCAGTGCTCCGCGCAGGCATATTCTCGCCAAACCACATCGCAAACGATGCGGCGATACTTCATGCGGTGGTGGCTGAGCTGCGCAAACGCAGCTGCGAGGTCAACGTCTATTCGGAGGAGGAGTTTGCCGATGCTGATATCCGTGCGGACGTNGTNNTGGCCATGTGCCGTGGNGACCGNGCCATTGANAAACTNCAGNGACTCGAGGATNCNGGCACNATNGTGATGAATTCCGGNTATGGAATAGAAAACTGCATACGCATGATAATGGTGCGCCTACTCGAGCAGGCTGGTCTGCCNATACCNCAGAGTTTTGTAGTGGAGACAGATGTCGATGTGCGCAAACTCCTGAAGAAGGCAGGCTTCGGCCCTTGTTGGGTAAAGAAAGGGGAGGCTCCTGTGCATCATCTTGAGGATATCGCCCGGTGCCGCCATGCAGAGGAGGCTCAGGAAATCCTCCACGAGTTCTTTTTCCGGCGTATCACAAAGGCTGTCATAAGCCGGGATGTGGAAGGGGAGAAGATACGCTGCTACGGTATCGCATCNACCTCTACGTTTCATGCCTTCCTCCCGTTTCGCAGCTCGGAAAGTGGTGAGAATTCCNGCAATGTGTTGCAGGATGATCTTTTCAGCAAGGTGAGAAATATTTGTATGCGAGCTGCNGAAGTCTTGAAAGTCGATATCTTCGGNTGCGACATTGTGCTTGATGGAGAGGGGGTATGCCATCTCGTCAATTTCGACGACTGGCCCAGTTTCGCGCCCATTCGTAAGGAGGCAGCCCGTGCCATATCGAAGGCAGTGCTTGCCCGTGTGAGAAAATCATCCTCTAAAAGAAAAAACTTATGAGCACACAGAAGAATAAACCCAATGCTCCGGAGTATCAGGAGCATGGCATAAAGCATCTGGGCAACACTCTGCTCAAGAGCAAATCGCTTGTGCCCACATTCCTTCGCTCAGCCGTCTCAAGCCAGGCTTCCGGATGGGTCGACTTCATTGTCGGCTTTGTGATGTTCTATTGGATATTCAATCAGCATCTTTCATGGCTGGCTACCGGTATCGGAGTCGTGGCTGGTGGCATTGTGAATTGCATCATCTGCTATAAGTTCACGTTCCGGGCCGAGAATTGCTCATGGAAAGCCGTCGTGGTGAAATATGCCCTGGTATGGATTGGCAATTTGGTCCTTAACTCAGCCGGAACGGAGGGTCTCTACATATTGCTCAAGAAGTGGCGCATTCTTGAGGAAATGGGATTCAAGACTGCCGGATATTACAGTACAGCCCGATTGGTGATGTCATTGCTCGTCTCTTGGTTTTGGAATTTCATCCTGCAGCGCAACTTCGTCTATCGTCCTACGCGTTTCGACCCTGTGGCAGAGCGCTTCATGACATCTCTCCTGGACTTCCTCCACATCCGCCATACCGAGACTACCGATGACCCAGCCGAAGTCTACGACTGATTATTGGGTCCCTGCTTCCCAGCCGGCAAAACATTATCATATCCTTATAACCCCATAACCTTCAACTTTCGCATTAAAGCGAAAGTAGAGTCAAGAAAAAATGGAAGAAACCAATCAGAATCACGCTGAGATGCGTGAGAAATATAATATCCGTCCGGATGTCCTCAATTATGACGACATCGTAGAGATGGTACCCAAACTCAAGGGACACAAGAAACTCGTCAACCGCCTCCTCCATTGGTTGCAGGTAGACGAGGTGAATGCTGTACATGGACGTTGGTGTGACACCCCCGGTCCTGAATTCGTCAAGCGTATGGTGGAGGAAGACTTCAAACTCAAACTTCGTGTTGACGGTATGAACATTCTCGACGATATGCCCGACGGACGTTTCATAACAGTCTCCAACCATCCCTTTGGCGCGCTCGACGGCATCACCCTCATCTATCTCGTCACTCGCCGGTTTCCAGATTTCAAGGTCATGGTAAACATGATTCTCAATAAGATATCAGCCATGCGTCCCAATTTCATCGCAGTGGATGCTTTGAGCACAGACGACCCTGAAAAACGCAAGGTGTCGGTCAACGGCATCCGAGAGGCTATGCGTCAGATTCGGGATGGTCATCCTCTTGGATTCTTCCCGGCGGGTGCGATGAGCAAGGTAAACATCCACGGCCATCTCGAAGACCGTCCTTGGCAGAAGTCGGTGCTCCAGATAATTGGAAAGGCCAAGGTGCCGGTCATTCCGATTTTCTTTCATGGGAGCAACAGCTGGTGGTTTAACATCCTCGGCCACATCTGCTGGCCAGCTCGCTCGCTGCGTCTCCCGGCAGAAGTCTTCCGCAAGCGAGGCAAGGAAATCCACATCTCAATTGGGCAGCCTATCAGTGTCGAGGAAATCCAGGCCCACAACACCTCTCCTGAAGAGCTCGGGGAGCTTCTCCGCTCCCGCACCTATGCTCTGCGCTCCATCAAATAGAAATAATTATGGAAAAATCAAGATTTCAAAAACTGAAGGAAGAATACCGCGGCTCCTTGAAGAGCAGCGACACTGAAGAATGGTTCGATTTGATTTTCTATCGTCCCATCGGCTTCACTTGGGCCGTCATAGCACGTAAGCTTGGTATCCCTCCCAACGCCATCACTATCGCCTCTATTTTCATTGGGATTGGTGCTGGCATCGCTTTCTACTACAATAATTTCTGGATCAACCTTCTCGGTATGTTCCTTCTTATATGGGCTAACTCCTATGACAGTGCCGACGGTCAGCTTGCGCGCATGACTAAGCAATACTCTCGTCTTGGCCGTATCCTCGACGGTGTGAGCTCCGACCTATGGTTTGTGGCCATATATGTCGCAATCTGTCTTCGTGAGAATTACACTTCCGACTTCTTCATGGCTCATCATTGGATGATCTGGGTACTTGCCGTCTTTGCCGGAATCTGCCACGCGCAGCAGGCTGCTATGGCAGACATCTACCGTCAGTTCCACCTATTCTTCCTCAAAGGGAAGTCTGGCTCGGAGCTTGAGGATGCGCAGGTGCTTTGGAAGAAATTCCACTCGATGTCTTGGAAGAAGGAATTTTTCAGCAAACTTGTGATGGGTTTCTATGCCAACTATACTCGCACGCAGGAGCGATGCACGCCTCAGATGCAGAAACTGCGCCGTGCACTCCGTGAAAAGTATCATGCACAGATTCCCAAGTCGTTTGCGGACAAGTTCCGTGAGTGCAGCCGTCCATTGATGAAGTTCACCAATATCCTGAGCTTCAACGTAAGAAGTTGGGCCCTCTTCATATCGATTCTAATCTTGCAGATGCCGTGGATATACTTTGCCTTCGAAGTGACGGTGATGAATATCCTCCTCATTTACATGGTAGTCCGCCACGAGCACATGTGCCGCCGCCTCCGCCTCTCCCTCAACTCTTAACTCTTACCTCTTATAACTTCCAACTATGTACAAGCCATTTATCTCAGCCCTGATCATAGGCATCTCCATCGTGATTTTAGGCTTTTGCCTCAAGGCAGGCATCGACAACTTCGCATTCCGCGACCGTGAAGTCACTGTCAAGGGTCTTGCAGAGCGGGAGGTCCCTGCCGACCTCGTGACGTGGCCCATCTCATACTCAGTGGCCGGCAACGATCTCGCATCCCTCTACACGCAGGTGAGCCGGAGCAACGAGACCATAATCAACTTCCTCACCTCCAATGGTATCTCACGCGATGAGATATCCATAAATCCCCCTGACACTTACAATGCAGAGTCGAATCAGTATCGCTCAAACACCTTCAACTATAATTATTCCATCTCAAGTACGGTGACAGTCACTACGAAGAAGGTGGATAAGGTGCGCGAGCTTCTCAACCGTCAGTCGGAGCTGCTGAAGGAGGGAATTGCGTTCTCCAACTCCTATATCAACTATCAGTTCACAGGGCTTAATGCCATCAAACCCGAGATGATAGGTGAGGCCACGAAGGCGGCCCGCGACGCCGCCGCGCAGTTTGCGGCCGACAGCGACAGCCGTGTAGGCAAAATCAAGAACGCTCACCAAGGCAATTTCTCTATCGACGACTCCGACTCCTCCACTCCCTACATGAAGAAAGTCCGCGTAGTCACTACCATAGTCTACTACCTGGAAGACTAATTATGGAGTGCCGGCTTCCCAGCCGGCTAAGAATTCTCAATTCTCAATTCTCAATTCTCAATTCAAATTTATGCTTATAATCCCCCNAAAATATACCCTCAAGCTCCTCCCGGAGACCACTGAGGTAGCCATCCAACACATCAAAGACTCCTTCCAGCGTCACCTCTCAAAGGCCCTCAATCTCCGACGTGTGACAGCNCCCCTCTTCGTGCTCTCCGGCACAGGTATCAACGACGACCTGAACGGTGTNGAGCATCCGGTAAGCTTCACAATCGATGCCATAGATGGCCGTCGCGCAGAAGTGGTGCACTCTCTTGCCAAGTGGAAAAGAATGAAACTCGGTGCCTACGACATAGCCCCGGGTTATGGCCTTTACACCGATATGAACGCCATCCGCACATTNGAAGACCTTGACAATCTCCACTCCCTCTACGTGGATCAATGGGACTGGGAGAAGTCCATTCGTGAGGAAGACCGTAATCTTGATTATCTCAAGGATACAGTCCGTAAGATTTATGGCGCTGTGAAGAAAGTGGAGGCTGAGATTTATGAGCGCTTTCCCCATATCACCCCTTGGCTTCCGGAGGAGGTCACTTTTATCCATTCGCAGGAGCTCCTTGACAAATATCCCGACCTCTCACCAAAAGATCGTGAGAACGAGGCTGCAAAAGAATATGGANCCGTCTTTATCATAGGCATCGGCGCACCGCTTACAAATGGCGACCCCCACGACGGTCGTGCCCCGGACTATGACGACTGGATTACTCCAAACGAAGATGGATATAAAGGGCTCAACGGCGACCTTATCCTTTGGAATCCCATACTGCAGAGTGGTTTTGAACTCTCGTCGATGGGTATACGTGTCAGTCCCGAATCGTTGCGAGCGCAGTTGAAGGAGCGTGGTTGTGAAGAGAGGGAGAAATATGACTTCCACAAGTCGCTACTTGCCGGCGAACTTCCATACTCAATAGGCGGAGGCATCGGCCAGAGCCGTCTCTGCATGTATCTGCTCCAGAAAGCCCACATAGGCGAAGTCCAGGCCTCCATCTGGCCCGAATCGCAAATCCGCGACTGCGCGGCCGCCGGCATAAAATTACTCTAACTGGTAGGGCGTGCGTCCGGGAGCCGGTTTTACCAAATTATCGGTGTTTTCCCCCGAGAAGCCAGCCAGGCGTTAGCTTGCGAAAAATGCCTGCATCCAAAAAATCCTCGTGAGGCAGAAAGAGGGGAGGGGTGTGGCGCCGTAAGCACAAGGTGCTTCGAGCGGTCGATCATGCTCCCCTTCCGGATAGCATCCGACCCCCACAACATAAAGACGACACCGTCGCCATGCTCATTTATGGCACGCACGGCAGCGTCGGTAAATTCACTCCAGCCGAGGGCAGCATGCGACCTCGGCTGGTGCTCTCTTACGGTGAGCGTCGCATTGAGCAGAAGCACTCCCTGCTTTGCCCAGCGTGTAAGGTCGCCATCAGTCGGTATCGGAGCACCAGTATCAGAATTAATTTCTTTAAAAATATTGCGTAGTGAAGGAGGTATCTGTATGCCAGGATTCACCGAGAATGCAAGTCCATTGGCCTGTCCGGGGCCATGATATGGGTCCTGCCCGATTATCACCACCTTCGTGTCCTTGAAAGCCGAATGGTCGAAAGCCGAGAAAATCTTCCCTGCCGGAGGATACACATGGAAGCGAGGGTCGGCATACTCCTGCCTGACGGCATTGGTCAAAGCCGCGAAATAAGGTTTTCCGAACTCATCCTGAAGCTCCCTCTTCCAACCCTCCTCAATCCTGACCTCCTTCACTTCTTCTCCCATCTTCTTAACTCTTAAATTCATTTGGTTCTTGACTCTTGACTCTTGACCCTTAACTCTTAAAACCTTACACCAACTGAATCACATTAAGTTTAAAATTCTCCATACTGCAAAGCACGATAATCAGCAGCGTGACAGTGACAGTGATATACTGCCACATCGTCACCGTCCTGACCATGCGAGAGACGGTAGTCGGGTCGCGGTGCATCTTGCTGAATACCCATAGCGAGGAGGCTAAAAGACATATTCCGATGATGATTCCTACCCATGGCGATACGTAGTGNACNGCNGCCGGGCGTATGATGAGNATNGCNGTNACAATCGCCGCATCTGCCAAGTANACGAANCGCGTGAAGTGNCCNCCCTTGCTNGTCACCAANGTTTCTTTCCCGTTCTTNAAGTCTTCCTCATATCTCAGATACTGCACCGCGATATGGGCGTTCACTGCAAGGAGGCCAATGATAAACGAGTAAGTTATTATAGGAAGCCAGTTGTCGCTGTGCATGTTTTGGATAAGTGCAGTGCCGCTCACAGCTAATGGACCGAAAAAGAGGAATGTGAAGAGCAAAGACCATCTTGTGCGCACGGCAGCTTTTGGGCCGGCAAAATAGAAGTAGAGCATCAGTAAGATGACTGCAAAGTAGACGATTCCTATCCATCCTATGAATGGATAAAGCGCAAGTCCGGCAGTAATCGTAAGTATTGCAAACGCATTTGCCACAGTCTTTGTCAATAAGACTCTCGAAGAATTGAAGGCACGTGAATCGCGGTCGTACATACCTGCGATATTCTCTCCGGCTCCAAAGTGAAGGTCGCAATAGCCATGGTAGAGGTTTGCAGATATCTGCAGAAGCCATGCGAAGATGAGCGTCATTATGGCAGGAAAAAGAGTGATTCCACCACGTATCACGGATGCGGTAAGTCCGCCCATCACCGCACCGGTGCTGATGATAAGCGACGCAGGATGCGCATTATATACTAAAGTCTTGGTAAGGCTTTTCATATTAATAATATCGTTAAGTTCNAATATCCCTTNAACCCCCAGANACACAATCNCCGCCAGCGACCCGACACCGATGATGACCCAAAGCAGCACTGCCTGCACAAGTGGTTTCACTCCAACTTGCTTGATTACTTTCAGACTCAGTCCGGCGCCGATGGCGAAGAGCACGGCAATCAGACACTGCTTGGCTATGACTACTAACACGTCGTAAAGAGGACGAAGGCTATCGGTGCCAACATAGGTGTTGAAAATCATCGCCACGACGAAGAGAAGGATAAACCATGGGATTGTGACCTTAGAGTTTCCACCTTGGCTGTTGCCTTTGCGGAAAAACCACATGGTGAAGAAGGCGAGGGGTATTATCCAGAGGGCACGCGTACACTTGATGAGGGTAGCGAGGTCGCAGGCCTCGTTGCTTCCGGGGAAATACATCTGGTCGTAAGCTGCTCCGGCACCCACTACGCTGCTGGTGTCGTGGATGGCAATTGCGGCCCAGGTGCCAAACTGATGCTGAGTCAGACCTAAGTAGTGGCCCATCGGGGGGAAGATGAAGAGAGCTATTGCATTGAGAATGAAGATGACTCCAAGCGATACCGCCATCTCATTTTGGTCAGCTTTCAAGACTGGTCCTACGGCTGCGATCGCGCTGCCTCCGCAGATGGCTGTGCCCGACGAGATGAGATAGGATGTCTTTTCATTGATACGCATCAGGCGACCTAAGAATACACCGGCTGCCATCACGATAATCACTGATGCGACAGTGAAGATCATACCCTCGGCGCCGCTCTGCAGCGACTTCTCGATGTTCATGCCGAAACCGAGACCCACTACAGAGGCCTGCAGAAGATATTTCGAAAGTTTCTTGTTGAAAGCCGGGTATGGGATACCGAAGATAAGCGCGAAGACAAGCCCTACGAAGAGAGCCACGGGAGCTGTGATGATAGTCGACCCGAATATCAATTTGAAGGGCACAAACATCAAGACCAGTAGCACCCAATAGAGGTATTTAGCGATTGAAGCCATAAGTTTATAGTAGATTTAACATGATGCAAAATTAACACTTTCGCCCCACACCACAAAATTTTTCTGTTAAAAAAATTAAATTCTCAATTCCCAATTCCCAATTCTCATTTCTTTTTATTACCTTTGCATCCGCAAACCCGCAAGGGCTTGCAAGAGTGGAAAAATTTGGCTGCTTGCAACCACTGAAAAAAATGCTAAAACTGCTTTCTGATTCTCTGCCCCTATGGGGTAGAGCAAGCTGTTGAGGCATTTGGTGCGCAAGCCCATATGTCTCTTTTATTTTTATCTAAGGTTTGTCAATTTGTCAAAATGACAAACACTTAAAACTTAAAACTAATAACTCAAAAGACAATATGAGCTACTTATTCACATCCGAATCAGTTTCTGAAGGCCATCCCGATAAAGTGGCCGACCAGATTTCCGATGCCCTTCTCGACGAGTTTCTCGTACGCGACCCGAAGAGCCATACCGGCATCGAGACCCTCGTGACGACTGGCCAGGTGATGATTGCCGGTGAGGTGTCGTCCGAAGCATATATCGACCTTCATGCCGTGGTCCGCAACGTCATCGACCGCATCGGCTACAACCGTGGCGCTTACCGTTTCGATGCCGACAGCTGCGGCATACTCTCCGCCATCCATGAGCAGAGCGCCGACATCGCGCAGGGCGTCAACCGAGAGATCGACGAGCATCAGGGCGCCGGCGACCAGGGCATGATGTTTGGTTACGCTGTCAACGAGACAGAGTCTTACATGCCTCTTACTCTCGACCTTGCACATATGTTTATGCAGGAACTCGCCGACATACGTCGCGAGGGCAAGGAGATGACCTACTATCGCAAAGGGAAACTCGTCACATATCTCCGTCCAGACGCCAAGAGCCAGGTGACTGTGGAGTATGACGACAATGGAACACCCCTCCATATCAATACCCTCGTCATCTCTACGCAGCATGATGAGTTTATGGAACCCCTCGAAGACACTCCCGAGGCACGCCGTGTGGCCGAGAACAAGATGCTTGAGGTGATCCGCCGCGATGTCCGCAACGTGCTCATCCCGCGTGTGCTCGCCAAACTTCCTGAGAAGACCCGCGCCCTCTTCGACGACTGCCTCATCCTCCATGTCAACCCTACCGGCAAGTTCGTTCTCGGTGGTCCGCACGCCGACGCTGGTCTGACAGGGCGTAAGATTATCGTCGACACCTATGGTGGTCGCGGTGCNCACGGTGGNGGTGCGTTCTCTGGCAANGACCCNTCCAAGGTAGACCGTTCGGCAGCCTANGCATGCCGCCATATNGCCAAGAATCTTGTGGCNGCCGGNGTNGCCGACGAGGTNCTCGTGCAGGTNGCCTACGCCATTGGCGAGGCAAGCCCCGTAAGNTTCAATATCAATACCTTCGGNCGCTCTAAGGTCAGNATGTCTGATGCTCAGATAGCCGACGTGGTGAAAGGACTCTTCGACCTTCGTCCGAAAGCGATTGAAAAACGCTTTGGTCTCCGCGAACCCATCTATCTTGAGACGGCCGCTTATGGCCACATGGGTCGCACACCGCGCAAGGTGAAGAAAGTATTTAAATCCGGCTATGATGCCAAGCCCATCGAGCGCGAGGTAGAGCTCTTCTCCTGGGAGAAGCTCGACTCTGTACCCGCCATCCGCGAAGCCTTCGGCCTCGACGACTAATTATAGCGTTGCACAGTCAGTGGCAAGGCGGTTAAAAACCGCCTTCCCATTGACTATATATTTTGTAAATCTTACTTTACAAACACGAGGTACTCCCCAGCCTCCAGCGACATAGGCACGTCGGCGGCTTCGCCACGGAAATAATCTGTCATGTTGCTTACGTCAGGCTTGGCACTCTTGAACTCCACTGCCTGCTCCTCGCTGCCAAGGTTGACCATCGTCACTACCTTCGAACCATCTTTTTC
>WFLX010115537.1_pt1 | contig 12193 bp, 11 predicted proteins | sample 4967041 | NCBI WGS metagenome assembly WFLX01 (sample SAMN12857096, study PRJNA449069) | gut metagenome | isolation source: stool from male and female vole | host: Microtus ochrogaster | place: USA:Florida | collected 2017 | reverse complement strand
TGCAAGTCCCAACGCAGTATTACTTGAGCTACTGACTTACCGTGTTTCTGAGCAATCTCAGTGAGCACGGGATCACTGAGCAGTTCTTTCTGATGACCGCGGCCTCCGAGCGGATACCATGCCTCGACTGCAATGCCGAGCGACTGAATATGCGGGACTACATCCAAGTCCTGATAATACGGATGNANNTCGTTTTGAACGAGCACCGGCTTAATGTCAACCTGTTTGATGAAATCATCAATCTCCTTTATATAGTAGCAAGATACTCCAAGTGAACGGATTTTACCTTCCTTGACAAATTTTTCCATAGCCTTATATGCCTTGACATCGTTTGTTCCGGGGTGGTGAAGAAGCATAAGATCGACATATCCGATGTTGAGCTTGTCAATGCACTCTTGAATTGCCTTTTCAGGGTCGGAATATTGGTTGGGATAAATCTTTGTGGCTACGAATATTTCTTCACGCGGCACACCCGATTCTCTTACACCCTTCCCTACTTCTACCTCATTGCCATACATGTGAGCCGTATCTATCTTGCGGAAACCTAATGCAATAGCTGACTTCACTGAATTGACGCATACATTACCTAAGAGGCTGTAAGTACCAAGACCAACTATCGGCATATCATATCCGCTGTTGAGACGAATAGTGGGCGCCTGACCATTATTCCCCTCTGTGAGAGGGAAATGCGCAAAGTCGGTAGAGGTATCGGTGCATGACAAATCCGTTACCGGCTCTTTTTCGTCACCTCCTGAAGGATTAGCATCGGGCGTAAGAGTAGTCTCCTCCTGATTGATTGGGGCGTCCTTCTCGTGAGAGCACGCACCCATTGTGAAAGAAATTGCCATAAGCAATGTGAGGATTATTGTCCCGAATCTCATTTGTCGAAGTTTTTATTGAAGAACTCCACGATTTGTGCGAAAGGAATGATGTCCTTTTGGTCGTAGAGGTCGGTGTGGCTTGCTCCGGGTATTACGACAAACTCCTTGTTGTCTCCTTTGAGCTTGGCGAAAGCGTCTTTACCGAAATAGAAAGAGTGAGCNTTGTCGCCNTGNACNATCATCACNGCATTTTCCAGTTCGTCNGCATANTCGAAGAANTTGAAGTTGAGGAAAGGNAGCGGNGANGTGGCNTTGAANCCNCCATTNGANTTNAGCGANCGTNNGATGATAACCGCGTGGGGTCTTGTAGTAATCGTAATAGTCTTTCACGAACAGCGGCGCATCATCCGGAAGCGGGTCAACCACTCCGCCGCCAAGTTTATAGTATCCATTCTGATAATCTTCGGTGCGTTGAGCAGCTAAAGCGGCACGCTTTTCATTACGCTCAGCGGCACTGTTCTCGCTGTCGAAGTAGCCGTTTGCGTTTACGCGAGTCATGTCGTACATTGTAGAGGCTACGGTAGCCTTTATACGAGGATCGTTGATGGCAGCCTCGATTGCGATGCCACCCCAACCACATATACCTAAGATTCCCACCTTGTCTTTTTCCACATCGTTGCGCGAAAGCAGATAATCTATTGCTGCACTGAAGTCTTCTGTATTGATATCTGGTGAGGCGATATAGCGGGGTTCTCCTCCGCTCTCACCGGTGTATGACGGATCAAAAGCGAGAGTGAGAAATCCATTCTCAGCCAACTCCTGCGCATACAGACCGGAGACCTGTTCCTTCACTGCTCCGAACGGGCCGCTTACTGCGATTGCCGGAAGTTTTCCTTCTGCACCCTTGGGCTTGTAGAGGTCGGCGGCAAGAGTGATGCCGTAACGGTTTACGAATGTGACTTTTGAATGGTCTACTTTATCACTTTTAGGGAATGTCTTGTCCCATTCCTGCACGAGGTTAAGGTTTTCTGTCTTCATCATATTTTCTGTACTTTGAGTTTGTGCATTTAGAGAAAATCCGGCTGTGACTGCAACCGCTAAAATAAGTAGTGTCTTTTTCATCTCTTAAATTGTTTTAATCATTTTGGCAGGCACACCGCCAACAATAGTATTTGGTGCTACACTCTTATTGACTACCGCGCCTGCGGCGATGATAGCTCCGTCACCGATGCTGACGCCGGGAAGGATTGTTACATTCGCTCCAACCCATACCCTGTTGCCTATAGTTACCGGGATACAAGTCATATCAGCGCGCTTCCGAGGGTCTTTTGAATGATTGACGGTACAGATCGTACAGTTATGCCCTATCAGGCAGTCGTCACCAATTGTAATGCCACCCCAATCCTGGAATGTACAGCCCATATTTATAAAGGTACGGCGACCGACGGTGATATTCTGTCCGCAGTCGGTGTAAAACGGTGGGAAAAGGCCGAAATCCTCGTCAAGAGGCTGGTCAATCAGTTCAGAGATCAACTCACGTAGCTCCTCGGGAGAATGATATGCACTGTTGATTTTAGAAGTAAGGCACAATGCCCGCTGACTCATTGAGTGCATTTTTTGATGCATCTCGCTTCCGGCAACAATGAGATTACCGGCAGTTGCATATTCTAAAAATTCCTTATCTGACATATTCTTCTATCACTTTTATAATGAATAATGCAAATTTACTGCATTAGTTTTGCTATAAAAATACCAATATTACGGATAAAAGAACCCGGATTACGGAATGACCGGCCAAACCCAAAGGATATGAAATGGGAATGGTGGAAAGGGGTTAATAGGAAGCTCCCGGCATCACTGCCGGGAGCTTCTGTCTGCGTATGGTGTGTTCAAGTATGAAAATTTTCTTTAGCGTCCTCCTGTCTTTGAGGTGTCTACGTTGGCGTCTGCATTTATGAGCTTGTTGGCGCCGCGCTTCTGATGACCCCACTGCAAGTTATAGCTGATCTTTATATAGGGTATCCGCATATCAACCCGTAAATGCTGCTCGTTGGTGTTCCACTTGCTGATCATCTTTGAGCCCTGATCATACCGGCCGAAGGGCATGATTACACCGGCTCCAAACTGCCAGTTTTTCCAGTTGTAAGAGAGGTCAATAACATTGATATCCTCTCCCCAGCTGATTTTCTCACCCCAAAGGTCGCGACGTGCTTTCATATACTGATACATCAGCGTAAAGCCCCAGTGAGTCACACTTAGCGTGGCATTGCCGCTCCAGTTGTAGCCTTTAAAGTCATAGCCCGTGCCACGCATATTTTCCATTCTGTATTGCACGTATGCCCCGAGCCATACCCAATTTGGCACCGCCTCAACCTGTGGAGCGAGAAAGAATGTCAGATTTTTCAATCCACGGCTATTTTCATACGTGGTGACCAGACGGTTGTCATCCCAATACAACAGAGGGGTGATGGCATTAGGGCTGGTATAGGCGCGTATGCCGAATTGTCCCGACACGCGTGGCACGCTGAAGTAATATCGCAGCGTGAGCATATAAGAATTGGAGGTCTTGAGATTGGGATTGCCGATGCGCCATTGAAAGCCGTCNAGCTGCTGTGGAGCGACNTNGGTCNCGGCAAGCGAGGNGGTAGACTGCCAGGACTCGAAACTCNGGCGGNAGNTNTGGTTNTGATTGATGCCGTATGTGATGGTGGCCTGTGNTCTTACATTCCATGAGTGGTTGCCTTGATTAAACTCCTTGAAGAGGAAATCCGTGTATTGCGCTCCGATGCCGGCGGTAAAGGTAAATTTCCTGAGCCGCTGAAAGTATTCGGCGAAGAAATAGACTTTGTCTTGCCGCTGATGAAAGACTTCTCCCCCAAGATTCTCATATAGCGAGCGGTTGCGGTTGGCTGAATAGGTCAATCCGGCGGTAAGCCGCGCGTTGTTCCACCGCTTAATGTAATCCGCCTCTATGGCATAAGCCTGGTTGCGGTCTTTTACCAAAGTATGTACATCCGTAATTTCATCCATAGTGTCCTGTAGCCGCTCGACATAATCCGAGTATGACTTGCCGAAATAGAGCGAGGCGCGAAAGTCGACTACGAGCGTCTGCCGGTGATTCAGGTGCTGTTCGAGATAGGCGGTGAGTTGGGGATTATTGCCGTCAGAGCCGGTTTGGTCTGTCAAGAGGATATCTTCGGGGCGGTTGCTGTAATGCATCAGTCCGTCAAAATGAGTACGGTTGCGGAATGTGTGAAAGTCATTCAGGCCGACAAACAATATTGTCGTATCAGGCTTGATGTAGCTGTATTCTATCCAGCCGCGGCCTTTTGTGTCATCCATATAGCCACCTTGAGATATCTCCTCTCTATTGATAGTCTCACCACCGGGATGGGTGAAAGTTTCGGTAAATTCCCGATGAGATTTCAGATGATTGCTGTATTTGAGATTGCCGCCTATTTTCCACTGAGAGCGTCCGGAATTGAGCTTAAGGTCTGCCCATCCAAATCCCCATCCGGTATTGAGAGCCGGTTCGGCCTGAGCCTGCAGGGAGCCGCCAACCGTGGGATTGGTCACGATGAAATTCAGCACATAATTAGCGCCGTTATAGCGGAGACCCGGATTGTCTATCCACTCCACGCGCTTGATTGACTCCGGAAGCAGGGCACGCACTTGATCAATGGAAGCCTGACGTCCGTTAATGCNCACCTGCACTCCCTCGCCGGCTGCCTCAATAGTGCCCAAGGCATCAAAGACCGTAAGAGAGGGTATCATAAGATTGGTAAGAAGCTGCACGCCATTCTTGGAACTTTCTACGGCGCTTTTGGACGGATAATACACGTCCATATCAGCTTTGCGAATCACCTTTGGCGCTTCAACCACTATCTCTTGTAAATCCTGATAGGCTAACGAGTCTGCTTGCTCCTGAGAGAATGCAGTCACGGCAATAAGACCAAGCATTGCAGCTGTAATAATCGTTTTCATTATGAGTCAGTATTTAATTATTAAGTTAAAGTAANAGANGGTTAAATCNNGTAAATGTCTAACACATACTNACCNCTGAAGNTGACNCNNAATTACAGCAANGCAAAATNANAACTCTCAACAAATGTTGAGAGTTAAGGNTNTATACNTTTATTTAGTTATTAAACCCGAATTTAAAAACAGCGGGGCAAACAATCTTTCAGCATGTGCACCGACACCTCATCTCATCTCACGAGGGTCTTTGTGCCGTTGACGATGTATATTCCCGGGCAGGAGGGAGATTGAACTTTGCGACCATAGAGATCATATATCTCAGCCTGTGAGGCATCCCCATCAATACTCTTAAGTCCGGAGGCAACGCGGTCTATGCGGAAATGGAGGCGGTCGGTAAGGGCATGCCAACCATCATATATGAGGGCCATATATTCGCCATCTTTGAGTTCACTCAGGTCGGCTGCGATACTCTCCTTACGGCTCTCCCCCGATGTAAGATATACTCGGTCGGAGTTTTGGTGATACAGTTCGTCACCCCCATCTCCCGGGAATATGCGCAGTGTGACTTCCGAGAAATAGACACCCGACGTGCAACGCAGATCGTATCCGAATCTCGCCTTGTCAGGCTCCGCTACAGGATTGTCGCCTTCGAGATGAAACTCTGTGATACTGAATTCTGTATCTTCCGTCATTATGGCTACAGTCACGGATATCGGGGCGCTCACGGTCTTCCCACTCTCATCCCTGAATACTAATTCATATTCTCCGGCGCTCAACTCCTCGCCTTTGAGGGCACTGAATTTGGCGATATAGTCGGTCACTGCTTCTGCGCCACCGGGCATTACATCAAGAGGACGGAACGTGGATTTTGCAATTTCTTTGCCTTCAGCGCTGAGCAAGTAGGGAGTCACCGTGCTGTAGTATTCCTCATTGCTCGTATTGACAGCCTTAAAGATAAGGGGTAATTCGTGGTCGGCGTATATCGTTGTCGGCACGGTTATGTCAGTGATTGTCACAGAGGCGGCCTCTGCATCCGAGATATCGGCTATTCCATTCTTTACCACGGCAGTTACGTATTGTGAGCATCCCACCGGCATTCTGACATCATACCATTTATCATCCACTCTAAGAGCCGGGGTGATTTTGTAAGTGCCGTCGGGAAGTTCCGGGAAAAGCACCTGCAGGTCGTTGCGTCCGTCATCGGGATGAAAACCCTCCACACCGGGGCCTTCGGCATAGATGCTTACCGTGCCGGCTTCATCCTTAAACCTCATTCCTAACCGAGAGCCTTCCGGCATGGTGTACAGGCTATAATTAAAATATTGGCCGGCACATCTGAAAGCGTCACCCTCCTTCACTGTCTTCACATCGGTAGTAAAGGCTATATTGTTGTAGAAAAGATATATGGGCGTGTCGCCATCAGCAGCCGGGCGCAGCCCTAATGTAGCTATCTGGCTGGTGTTGAAACCACCGGCACCGCCACCCACTCCCAAGTCGTCGGGATTAAGGGCTGTCAGCAGAAAATATCCGTTGCTGAGGCCGCCCCAACCCCAGTTGAAATGGAAATACCCATCACTTCTGTAGCCATCGCAGATAAACTGATGACCGCCATCGGTGCCTGCTCCGCTATAGAGCACAGGATGTCCGGCTTTCAATTCGCTGTATATCATATCTTCCCACTCATAGTAGCCGTAGTAGGCGCGGTTTGGCATCCACAACGACGGTGAATATCCGAAAATATCAATCAAAGAAGTTCCCATGGCTGTAGTGGCAGCGCCGCTGCCGCCCGGCTCATAGTGCATATCCACGCTTATACCGCAGCCTAACATCAGTCGCGCCACCGCAAGACGCGACGCTTCGCTGCTGTCGCGGTCATAGCGGTCGGTCATCAAGTCCCACTCAAAAGTGGTGGTCTCGTAATCAAAACTCAACTCTTCCTCACCGGGACGCCACATATATGAATGCTTGCCTTTGCCATGCACGGGATAGTTATAATATTTCATAGCCTGTGCCATCGCCGTGGCCACGCATCCTGTCACGGTCTCGTGTCCGTCCACTTTGGGACACAGTTCGTTGTATGGCGACTCCTGATTCCACTCAGTCGCTATTAAGGGTGCAATTTCGGCTTTCGCTTCACGGGCTATCGGCTTCGTGACGGCTGCATCTTGCTTCTTCAGATATTCGAGTTGGGAATTGTAGAAGGCCATCCATTCAGCCAACGCGGGATTGGCAGATGGGTCAAACTGACCATTATCTGAGTATGCCAATACAGCCGGGGCGTTGTCATAGGCCGGAAGCACTACAAAACCCTCGCCACCTGAGAAGACATACAGGTTTTTCTCTGTGGAAATAAGTTTCATATACGCGCGATGAGTAGCAGACGGTACGCACATACGCNCCACCGATGAGGTNTTCATTCTTNCNNGTGCCTGCTCGGGAGTTACGTGACCGGCTTGAGCGGATACGCCCACCAATATGATGNATAAAAGAGAAACGAANCTGTTNANNGTGGAAAAGTGAGGATTATTGTTAAAATACTGACTATTAAAGATACTATTGATGTGATTTTAACAATAATTCACACTCGGCGGTTCATTTTTTACGCAGTCGGCTCAGGTGAGTAGGTGTGACATGGAGGAAAGAGGCAATATCTTTGAGTGAAAAGCAGTCGAACAGGTCAGGATGATGACTGAGAAGCGACTCGTATCGTTGTTGGGGTGTCTTGATGTAAAGGTCGAGATATCTGTGATATATTGTGCTATATACAGCTTCTGTGGCGCGACTCACCATTTCACGCATATAAGCATCGGAAGGCAACTTTGCAATAATCTCTTTGGAGGGGATGCAATAGATGTCACAATCGGAGGTAGCGACTATTGATAGTTCCGACGGCGTTTCATTGATGATACTATGCCAGTCGGCTACAAAATCCTCATCAAACACAAACCCGACGACATGTTCCGCACCGTCTTCAGATCTGACCACATATTTGAGAGTGCCGGACTGAATCCATCCAAAGTATCGGCCGGCATAACCTACGGATACAAATTCTTCTCCTTTATTGAAATGACGCAGGATGCCGTGGCTGACGCATAAGTCTCGCCAGGCATTAACGTCGATACGCTCTATCCAGGTATTAAAATTTTCCGACATACTCTAATTCACAGTCTCTGTCTGTAAATGCAAAGGTAAGCAAAAAAACGATTGAGCGCAATAGATACGATAGCATAGCGTTATATTGATATCTATACTAAACCTGTAAAGCTATGAAGCGTAAAATTCTTTCTGCAATTCTTATGACGTTGGTGGGCACTATCTTTGCCTTTGGTCAAGATAATACTGTAATGTGGGGTGTGAAGGCTTCTATCGATGCCGAACTTCCCGGCAGATGGCACGGAGATGGCGGCGGCGTGACGATGTATCGCCCCGGCGTTGGCTTTACTCTCGGAGGAGTCAGCAACATCTATTTAGGCAAGAACTTCTATTTTGAGCCGTCGGTGGCTATCGCCTACTCTCAGTATCGATATAAGGATGTGGTATTTTCCAACTCGGAGGGTGTGATAGGAGAGACTGACCCCAAAATATACAAATGGAGTCTGCAGATACCGCTCGTTGTAGGATATTCCATAGATATATGGGAGAAGCATGCGCTCAATTTTTTCACCGGCCCTCAGATCAGATATGCTTTTGCCGGTAAAATAGCATTCAGGGATAAGGAGTTGGCTGAAGATGCGAATGAGTATGTNAATCTTTGGAACGGCCAGCGACGGTTTGACCTCTCTTGGAAAGTAGGAGTGGGGGTGCCTTTCAATAACTTCTTCGTCTCCTTAGAGGCAGATTTAGGAATAACCGATTTACTCAAGAACGATATGTCATTCAGGGAAAACAGACTCGGAGTCGGAGTGACATATTATTTCTGACCAACACCATTATTTCCAGTCTTTCATTGATTTGCGGAAATCGTAATTGGCAATAAGCACATTTGCGATGGCATCTATTATTTTACGGTCTTCAAAATGAGATGGTTTCTGTAATTCAATCCAGTATTGAGGATTGCCGGTGATATCGCCTGACATCCACCCCATTTTATGAATGTAGCGTAATTCATCAACGAATGATGGGAAATAACCGGATTGTCCGTCGTATGTACGACCGTTAAAATACCACGCGGATTTCAATAGCGGAGCCAAGACGCTGTCAAGTGCCGTTAGTGATGATGATAATTGTTCATCCTGCAGTATCTCGTCAAATGACATTCCGGTCATTCTTTCCGGACGGGCTATATGAAAGTCAAGCCATATCCTCAATGCTATTTCATTCTTGGAATTAATGGCAGGGGTAAAAGTCACGTCAAAGCAAGTATCCTTATCATACCAGATATAGATGCCGCCGTTACCGGTGTTGCGTTTCAGCTGATAGCGCGTGATGTCGGGTCGTAGTTGTTTCATTCTCTCCACGACATTANCATNTAANTTGGATNTCAGATCTNTCTTGTCAAAATCCTCTNCNTTGNCACCGGTATTGACACCGGTTACGGATGATTTGTCGAGAATTTGCTTGAGTTTCATANCGATGGCTTCCGGAGTGGTGACATTTGAGCGTCCCAAAATCTCAATAACCATTGAGAAGAGATTTGTGATATCCGGTATGTGCTGTGTAAGATATTTGTCATTCGTACAGGCTGCTTCCAGAATATCTTCCCATTCCGGNGCCCCTTCNTCCTCTNAACTCAGCATGANCCCTNCTTTGTGAGCAAAGACTTTGTCCCACGATGTAAACGCCGGTTTATGCACAAGCAGTCTGTAAATCCTCGGGTAACATATCTGTATGGCTACAATAATGAAATTCAGGAGTTTCTCATCCATTGTCACCTCTTCATCCTTGTGTGAGTCAGCGCCACATTGGGCGATGCAGTCGAGCAGCGAGAGGGTGTTGATCAAACGCTTAATGCTGCGGGGATTCTTTCCTACGGAGGCTTCTACAACGGATGAGAAGCGGGTTCTGACATTTGGATCGGACGTGTCAATATCTTTCAGGTAGCCTATNCCNACCNAGGCATTGAGCNNGANNTCNATNGNGCGGTAACTGCTNACCGGCAGNGAGANTGNNNCNTGAANGNNTTTGNCANAGANNNAGNGNNATNCTCGCTCGTTCTTATCTGTGAGTTTTCCGAATTTCGGTTCGAGTCCTTTCACAACGACGTCATAGTCGATGGCAAGCACAAAGATACAGTTGTCCAGCGTAAATACATTCTTGAGCAGTTCTAGAATTTCAACTGCCACGGGAGGGTTGAGCCGGTCGAGATCGTCAACAAAAACGATTACTCCGCGTTGACCCCGTTCCGCTATACGTCGTTGTATTGCATTCTGCAATTCCTCCCTTAATTCAGCCAAAGAGACGTCATTCTCATCGATGGGCATATCGGCAGGAATGTTGGCCATCTCCACTGCCACGTTTACGCCCGGTATCATTTTCAGGGCTTCACGTCCGCCACGGTATAAACCTCTGAGAATTTTCGAAACTTTCTTTTTAGAATCGTTATTACCTCCGGTGAGTTCGCGAACCAGCTTGGCAAGAATTTTATAAACGGTGACTTCCGGAGAAGACATCATCGAGTATTCCCACGTATTTATATTCACACCGATGAAAGGTGCGTTTTCGCGGAAGCAAAGGATACGTTCGAGGCGATTCATCAACGATGTTTTTCCACTACCCCATTCTCCCTGCAAGGCGATGGTGATCGGAGCGGATGAGTTTTCGATAAACTTAATCAGCCCGTTTACATAACGTTCAGTGCCGAAGTCATTCACGCTATCCTTAAACGGAATATCTGACAGGGAAGTCATACTGGTGCGCATCATGTTGATGAAATCTGAAATTATCCAATTAAGCCCCCTTACACTGCTAATTTAAGTGTAAGGGGGACTAAATTATTTTATGTTTACTGTCATTGAAAATCCGCGGGAGGTTTCGGCGCCGGGAAAATTGGCACTGATCCATTGCGCCTGCTTGTTCTTATTTCCCATTAATTGCGAGTAGTAACCCACTTCTGATGACGAACAGGTTATCTCGCGTGTGAACGGTTTCGGCCCATTCATCTGGTACACACCTTTGATTATTACTTTTGCCATACTGTTAGAAAGTTTTTTGTAATTATTTTTATGGACTTCGTCTAACTTTCCACAAAGGATTAGAACAAGCCGAAGCGCTTCTTTTTCTTGGGTTTGAGTGACTCGGGAATATATGATGCAAGATATTGCAATTTAACCTCGTCATTTCCTGCGAGCATGATAGNTTTATTGTAGANCGAAACATGCAGATTATNCCAAGCNGNCTNTANTTGATTATTCACATTCTGATATACGAACTCAAGCAATTCCTGCACCTGATGCACATCATTTGGAATAATAGTGGAACTGATAATGCGTTCACGCTGGGCATAGCGAGCTTCTTCCAATTCTTCAATCTTGTCATCGTCGGATTGGCCGAATATGCTTTTGCCTATTGACACTGCCNGACCNACTCCCNCTNCNGTAAATGCNTCCAGAAGAGCCNATGCACCGGACGAATCACNTATTCTAATCTGATGTATCGCATTATCAAATTTTTCGTCAATCTCAGCGAGGTCGGCAGCCAATTTCTGAGCAGGAGAAAGTTTGGGCGCTACAGCTTTTGACGTGCGTTTCAGGCGTTTTTTTGTAACGAATATTACTTCGTCCGGGTCCAGACCCTCTTTAATAGCTGCCTTTGTGAGAGTGTCAATCTCATCTTCTCCGAATTCTCCATCCATAAGAATGAATTTTATCAGTTTCTCGATTTTCTCCGGATATATTCCTTCACTACTCTCGGCGGTTTTCTCNCTTACGCTATCCNTTTTTATTTCTTTCGTTNNTTTTACAAGTTCGGAAGCTGAAGACACAACCTCTTTCGTTGAATTTATCGCATTTGCGATATCACCTATTGATTTAAAGATTCCCATAATGAATTACCGCTTCCGGACTCTCTGCGTTGGCTTTAAGTTAATTGTAAAAAAAGAGCGTGAGAGTCTGTATCTGTTGCCCGTCCCACGATCCGAGGCCTTAGCATTGCCCATTGTAGTAGAACGAGCAACGCGGAGCCTCACGCTGTATGATATAAGAGCCTAAAGGATGGATTCCTTTTTTCACTCTATTGTCAATGGTATATCATACCCCGAAAGACGCCTACCGTTGCCTCATTCCTGACTACAATATAGAAGTTGCTAAGTTCCGGATCGTCAAGAACAAGCGCTTGATAAACCCTAACTTTGCAGCGGCAATTGAGAGAATGGTAGATTTGTCTTAAAAAGGCCAAGAGAGGCGGACAGATTTTTGCCGAAATCTTATGAAGCTAAATCAGTCTTTATTACCTTTGTC
>WFLX010022875.1_pt1 | contig 12195 bp, 9 predicted proteins | sample 4967041 | NCBI WGS metagenome assembly WFLX01 (sample SAMN12857096, study PRJNA449069) | gut metagenome | isolation source: stool from male and female vole | host: Microtus ochrogaster | place: USA:Florida | collected 2017 | reverse complement strand
AAATGGCTCAAAACGCATTAGCGTTTGTGATTCGTAATAAGAATCGACGTTGTTGTTTGTCTGTAATTGAATTTTCAAAGAGCCATCTTAGTGAAAGAAGTAATTTCTCTCACAAGGCTTAGTTATCATAACAGCGGAATATCGAGAAGTCAACACTTTTGTGAAGAAAAATTAATTCATCACAAGTAGTAAGAAATGACTTAGATAAAAGCTGAAATGTGTTTTGGAAACGGCTGTTTCCTTAACGCTCACTTAGAATACCATGCCATTAAAGGAAAGGCAAGCACTTTTGTGAAATATTNTAAATAATTCACAAAGAGCGTTTTAAGTGACTGCTCCTAAAGAGGTTTTCTTTATCACAGCGAGGTTAAATATACGCTTTCTTTNTAGGCTTGTCAAATTTTTAACAAANTTTTTTAGGTTAATCGTTTGGAAAATAAAAATCCAAGTTTGATCTTGGATTTACTTTCGTAAGATTTCTGGATGATTAATAGGATAAGGAATGGGTTTTCCTTGTAAGAAGTCAATGGCTTCTTGAGCCACTTTTTCTTTTAATTCTTCATTGGCTTCTTCAGAATACCAAGCCATATGTGGGGTAACGAGTACATTCGGAAATTGAAGGAGCGGATTGTCTTTAGAAACGGGTTCTTTTTCCCAACAATCTAAGGCGACTTGCCCGATTTGATGATTTTTTAAAGCCTCTAATAAATCCGCTTCATTAATAATGCCGCCTCGAGCCACATTAATTAGACAAGCATCATTCTTCATTTTATGAAAGGCTTCTTGATCAAAAAGATTTTCATTTCCTTCTAAAGGACAATGAATGGAAATGATGTCCGATTGTTTTAGTAAATCATCCAAGTCTACTAAAGGAATATCTTCTTCTTGGCCCTTTTCTTTTAAATAGGGATCGTAGGCAATGACCCGAAAACCAAGAGCCTTCATCTTTTGGGCAAAATTGCGTCCAATGCGTCCTAAGCCAACAACGCCACACGTTTGTTTAGAAAAACGATGAATGGGAATAGCGGGGGTATAATCCCAGCCTTTTTCCTTGACTTGATCATTCATCTTGACTATTTTGCGTCCCATAGCTAAAGCCAGGGCTAAGGCATGATCGGCGACTTCGTTAGTTCCATAGTCAGGTACGTTGGCAATTTGAATGCCTAGCTCAGTAGCAGCCGGAATATCTAAGGTATCCACTCCCACCCCATAACGGACGATGGCTTTTAAATTAGGACAAGCTTCCATCACTTTACGGGTAATAGGAGCGTATTGGACAATAAATACATCCGCATCTTGACATTCGCGAATCACATCTTCTTCGCTATGACACTGCTTGAGTTCCAAAGGAATTCCAGCTTTTTGGAATTTTTCTTGTTCAATGGCAATGGATTTATGGTCACAATCGGTAATGATCGCTTTCATAATTTTTCACTTCCTTTTCTTTGAAAAAAGTTTTCGAAAATTTATCTCTTTTGGGCTTCAAAGTTAAAGCCTACCAAACGATTCTTTGGCTTCNTGCTTTTGGACTCCNCTTTCTATAAAAGTAAGTTGGNCCNTNAAAAGAGAAATTTCGTTATCCTTTCCTCCTATAGTTTCTACCNAAGNGGNAATTTTTTGTTAAGCTTGAGCGATTTTCAAAAGCACTTGGTAATTACTTCACCTGACAAAGAATCGAACATCTTTCTGGTATTGGTTGAAGCTCGCGCCTGTCCATATCTTTATATTATTTCTTTTTTCCCACCAAAAAAGGCTGATCACTCAGCCTAAACGTTTATTTTTNGTTTTCTAAAGCAATCGCNTAGTTGTTCTTTTTACCACGACGAATCAGCACAATGTTATCCACATAAGCTTGATTGGTATCCACAAGTAAATTGGGATCTTTTACCTTCACACCATTTAAGGAAATGGCATTGCCTTTAATCCATTCGCGTGCTTCACGTTTGGAAGAGGCAATTTTTCCGTTTACCAGAAGGTCTTCTAATTTTCCAGCGGGCAAAGAAATGGTTTCCATGTTCATCACCGCTTGGCGTCTTTGATCCTCATCGAGGTCTTGCAAAGAACCAGTAAAAAGAGCATCGGTGATTTTTAAAGCGATATCGAGAGCCTCTTGTCCATGTAAATCACGTACCACTTCTTCAGCCAATTTCTTTTGAGCAATACGAGGACCAGCATCTTTATGGGTTTGTTTTTCCAAATCGCTGATTTCTTCTACCGAAAGAAAGGTCAATTTTTTTAGGTATTCAATGACTTTGGAGTCTTCGGTGTTGAGTAAAAATTGGTAAAGCTCATAAGGGCTGGTCTTTTGGGCGGAGAGCCAAACGGTTCCCGATTCACTTTTACCAAATTTAGTCCCATCGGCTTTGGTGATCAAAGGCATGGTCAATCCATAAACTTTGGTATTGGCGCCTTTTTTCTTACGGATAAGTTCAAGACCTGAAGTGATGTTGCCCCATTGATCTTGGCCGCCAATTTGCATGCGACAATTTTTTTCTTCAAAAAGATGCAAAAAGTCCATNGCCTGTAACAACATGTAAGAAAACTCGGTGTAGGAAATGCCGCTTTCCAAGCGTCTTTTAACGGTTTCCTTGTTGATCATGTAGTTCACATTGAAGTATTTTCCAAAATCGCGCAAAAAATCAATGATCGAAACGTTTTGCGTCCAATCCAAATTGTTGACCATTTCAAAGCCCCAAAGCGCATCGATTTGGTCATGCAAGGCGTGGTAGTTGTGTTCTAANACCTCANGNGTCANCATATTACGCTCNCCAGTNGCTTTTGGATCCCCAATAAATCCTGTGGCNCCTCCCACTAACATGATGGGATGATGGCCATGTTGTTGAAGACGCTTGGCCATTAATAAAGAGCTGTAATGACCAATATGCAAGGAATCTGCNGTNGGATCGGTTCCAATATAAAAAGTCAGTTCGCCATTGTTGATTTCATCTTCTACTTCTGGAGAAGTTACATCGTTAATGAGTCCTCTCCATTGCAATTCATCATACAGTTTCATAAGATCCTCATTTCTATTTTACGAAAAAGTCGCAAAAAAAAAGCGCCCTTGTTAAGGACGACAATGCGCGGTACCACCTCAATTCACCAAACCTTGCTTTAGAGTTTGATGCTCTTTGCCAATAACGCTGGCTTGCGATCTGGACAGATGCTCCAAGGTGTAGTTCCGCAGCTCGCCTTATCATCTTCCACCCCACGATGACTCTCTATCAATTTGAATCTGCGTACTTCTTCTTTTCTTAGCTGTGGGCTTTATTATACAAGGTTTTAAAGTGAATTCAATATTTGATAAGAAAGAGAAAAGAAGACTCTCTTTTTAAAAAGTGGCTTTTTATGGTTTTTTCCTTATTTAAATAAAAAAACAGACGGCTAAAAAGCCGTCTGAAAAAGTATTATTTTGCAACGATATTAACCACTTTGCCGCGGACAACAATGATCTTTTTGATCTCTTTGCCTTCGAGTTGTTTTTTTACAGTTTTTAATTCCAACGCGAGTTTTTTGAGTTCTTCATCGTCTGTACCGATAGCTGCTTCAAATTTACCACGTACTTTGCCATTGACTTGNACTACAACNGTATGAGTGGTTTCGACCAATTTGGATTCATCCCAAGTCGGCCAAGCTTCATAAGCAATCGATCCATCATGCCCCAAAACGCTCGTCCAGAGTTCTTCCCCAAGNTGAGGCGCAAAGGCGGAGAACATTTTAACAAAGCCTTCCGCATAAGGGCGATATATGGTTTTGGTTTTGTAGGCTTCGTTGATGAAAACCATCATTTGAGAAATGGCCGTATTGAAGTTGAGGGTATCCACATCTCCTGATACTTTTTTCACCGTTTGATTATAAACCTTATCGAGTTTTCCATCGTTTTGATCAGTGTATTGAGCTTCACTGGAGAAAAAGCGCCATACACGTTCCAACCAACGTCTTGTCCCATCAAGCCCTTGGGTGGACCAAGGTAAGCCGGATTCAAGTGGTCCCATAAACATTTCATACACGCGTAAAGCATCGGCTCCATGACTTTCAATGATTTCATCTGGATTTACGACATTGCCACGGGATTTGGACATCTTTTCTCCATTGCTACCCAAAATCATGCCNTGGTGGAACAATTTTTGGAATGGTTCTTTNGTGGAAACAACNCCTAAATCATAGAGNACTTTGTGCCAGAAGCGAGAATACAACAAGTGTAATACNGCATGTTCGGCNCCTCCAATGTATAAATCAACNGGCAACCAATGATTGAGCAGTTCAGGACTGGCAATTTCTTGATCATTTTTTGGATCAATGTAGCGCAAATAATACCAGCAGCTACCCGCCCATTGTGGCATCGTATTGGTTTCGCGAACCCCTTTTACCCCATCGATTTCCACATTGAGCCAATCAGGACAATTGGCCAAAGGCGATTCCCCATTGTCGGCGGGTTGGAAATTATCCGTAGCGGGCAATTCCAAAGGCAATTCATCAATGTCTAAGGTACGCATAGTACCATCTTCCATATGAACAATAGGAATGGGTTCGCCCCAATAGCGTTGTCTAGAAAAGAGCCAGTCACGCAGTTTATAGGTCGTTTTGGCTTCTCCTACACCTTTTTCTTCCAACCAGGCAATCATTTTATCGATGGCTTCTTGTTTGCCTAAACCATTGAGCCATTCCGAATTAATGTGAACGCCATCTCCCGTCCACGCTTCTTCTTCAATGTTGCCCCCCTCTAAAACGGGAATAATGGGCAAATCAAATTTTTTGGCAAACTCATAGTCACGNGTATCATGNGCGGGAACGGCCATNATGGCCCCAGTNCCATANGAAGCCAATACATAATCGGAAATCCAAATGGGCAGTTTTTGNCCATTAACCGGATTAATGGCATAGGCNCCTGTAAATACGCCNGTTTTATCTTTGTTNAAATCCGTGCGTTGCAAATCGGATTTAGTGGAGGCCGCGTGCTTATAGGCATCGACCGCCTCTTTTTGTTCTGGAGTGGTAATGGCATCCACAAAGGGGTGTTCAGGAGCCATGACACAATAGGTTGCCCCAAACAACGTATCGCAACGGGTCGTAAAGACCGTGAATTGTTTATCATGCCCTTCGATATCAAAGATCACATTGGCCCCTTGGGATTTTCCGATCCAGTTTTTTTGCATTTCTTTTGTACTGGAAGGCCAATCCACCAATTCAAGATCTTCCAACAAACGATCGGCATATTTGGTAATGCGCAATACCCATTGACGCATTGGTTTACGAATAACGGGATANCCGCCACGTTCACTTTTNCCATCGATGACTTCTTCATTGGCCAAAACGCATTTCAATTCAGGACACCAGTTGACAGGAATTTCATCGATATAAGCTAAGCCTTGTTCATACANNTTGGTAAAAATCCATTGNNNCCACTTGTAGNAATCGGGATGACTCGTAGCAATTTCCCGATCCCAATCGTAAGAAAAACCAAGAGCTTGAATTTGTTCACGGAAATGATCAATATTTTTTTCCGTAAATACTGAAGGGTGATGTCCCGTTTGAATGGCAAATTGTTCGGCTGGTAAACCAAAGGAATCAAAGCCCATGGGATGCAAAACGTTGTACCCTTCCATGCGTTTTTTACGCGCTACAATATCCGTTGCCGTATAGCCTTCGGGATGGCCAACATGCAACCCATTTCCGGAAGGATAAGGAAACATATCCAACACATAATATTTGGGCTTGGAAAAGTCATTCGTATCGGTTTTAAACGTTTTATGGTCTTTCCAATACTGTTGCCACTTTTTCTCAATATCTTGATGATCGTACATTTTTCTCTTCCTTTCTGTTTGACACTTTTTGTATACAAAAACAAAGTTATGCAATTTTAAAGGGCAGTCTGGCATTGAATAAAAAAACGCCCTTAGTTTTCACTAAGGACGCAATATGCGCGGTACCACCTTAATTCATGACCTTTTGGTCATGCGCTCAATGCCATTATCGCCGGACTGCGTTCAGCGTTTCGGTGAGACCAAAGAAAAGCTCTATTAGCTTGCACCGACCGCTAACTCTCTTTAAAAGCCTAATTTTCCTTGTTAGTCCGAAATTTTTGCTGCACGAACACACTAACAAATCCCTTTTTATTCGTCAAATTCACAAAGCAATCCATCAATTTTTTGATTTGATTTGAATTGAATCAACCTGTTTTCTTGGGCGAGTCGCTTTTTTGTCTTCTAACAAATGACGTTTTTGGGATTTTGATCAAGCCAGCCGAAAAGATTATCAAAAACAATTTCGGCGCGGCGATTCATGGACTCTTGGGAGTCAAACCCGATATGGGGCGTCAAAATCACATTGGGCAAGGTTAAAAGCGGATCGTTTGGATCAAGTGGTGGTTCTTTTTCAAATACATCCAAAATCGCTCCCGCAATTGTCCCCTCTTTTAATGCTTCCACTAAGGCTTCCTCATTGACCACCGGACCACGAGCGGTATTGATCAAAATAGCGGAAGGTTTCATTTTTTGAAATTGTTCTTTTCCGATAAGATCTTTGGTTTGAGAAGTTAAAGGCAAATGCAAACTGATCAGATCACTTTTCGCTAAAACCTCTTCTAAAGGCAATTGGGCATCAAAGTTGGGATCGGTAATAGCAGAACGATTGTAGCCAATGACTTCACACCCAAACGCTTTGCACAACCGAGCCACTTCTCGACCAATGGCTCCAGCGCCGACGATTCCCACAGTTTTTCCTTGTAACAACTGACCACGAATGCCTTCTTTGGTAAGACCTTCTTTACCTCTTGCTTGTAAAGCAGCCAATTTTCGTAAATCAAAAATCATTTCACTTAAAACGAGTTCGGCCACGGCTTGAGTGGCATACCCTGAAGCATTGGAAATGGTGATTCCTTTTTCTTTGGCTAAATCGACTGGAACATGATCCACCCCAGTAAAGGCAACATCGATAAATTTTAAATGGGAAGCGTCCTCAATTACTTCAGCGGGTAAAGGCATGTTGGCCAATATCACAACATCCGCATCTTTGACTTCTTCTTTCAGGATAGCGATATCGCTTGTTTTAGGATAAGCGACAAAGGTATGGCCTAAGCGCTCTAATTGTTGAGCATATTTTTCCAATTCACTTGGAGAGATCGCTAAATCTTCCAGTAAAACAATTTTCATGTGAAATCCTCCTCGGTTCTTTAATCGTTTGATAGTTTCTAAACGATGTCAAATAAAAAGCCAAAAGAAAAAAGTTTCTTCAATCTAGGCCATTAAAAGAAAAAGAAGAAAAAGTCCTTAACATTAGGGAAAAAATAGACTTGGATAAGTGAGCGCGAGAGATCAACAAGAAAAAGAAGGACTGCTACACTGAAGGAAGAAAGGAGTTTTCGAATGGCCAAAAAAATCTCTTCTTTGGATATGAAGTGGATTTTATACGATGTAGGCAATTCCGCCTTTGTCTTATTAACCGCTTCGATTCTTCCAATTTATTTCAATGGGTTGGCGACCTCACAAGGCTTAAGTGAAACCCAATACCTCAGTTGGTGGGCGTATGCGACGAGCATTGCCACCATCTGCGTAGCGATTGCCGGTCCCATTATGGGCACCTTGGCCGATTTTCCCAATCAAAAGAAACGCATTTTCCTCTTTAATGCTTTAGGAGGGGCTCTATTGCTCTTTTGTTTCTGGATTCCGAAATATTGGTTGGCCTTCTTGTTGCTTTTCATTGTTACCAAAGTCCTTTATTCCATTTCCCTTGTAATTTATGACTCAATGTTGGTGGATGTTTGCGATGAGGAACAAATGGATGAAGTTTCCGCCCGTGGGTATGCGTGGGGATACTTAGGAAGCTGTGTTCCTTTTATTATTTCTTTAGGCCTAATCTTAGGGCACAGCAACTTAGGAATTTCGATGAACACAGCGATGATGTTTGCTTTCATGCTCAATGGAGTTTGGTGGGCTTGCTTTACCTTACCTTTGGCGACTGGCTACCAACAAACCCATGCCTTGCCTCGTTCAGGAGCAATTTTTAAACAAACCTTTGGTCGTCTTGGTAAGACTTTTAAAAGCATTCGTCAACAAAAGAAAGTCTTTTTATTCATGTTGGCTTTCTTCTTCTATATTGATGGGGTGTATACCATTATCGATATGGCCACGGCCTATGGAACCTCTCTTGGTTTAGACCAAACCGGATTATTGTTGGCGTTGTTGTTAACCCAAATTGTGGCGTTTCCTTCGGCTATTTTCTTTGGTCGTCTAGCCAGCACCAAATCCACGGAATCACTCATTAAAGTGGGCATTTTAGCTTATCTTGGAATTGCTATTTTTGCTTTATTTATGGTTACAGTTTGGCAATTTTGGGTGTTGGCTGTGGCAGTGGGTTTATTTCAAGGTGGACTACAAGCCTTATCACGTTCCTACTTTGCCCGTATTATCCCAAAAAGCGAATCGGGAGAATACTTTGGCTTGTATGATATCGCTGGCAAAGGAGCCAGTTTTCTTGGTACTACAATCGTAGGCCTTGTGACCCAAGCCACTGGTCAACAAAATATTGCGGTTGGGACTTTAGCGATTTTATTTATTATTGGCTATTTCATTTTCTCCAAAGCAAGCAAGTTAGAAGATCCTACCTATGAATAAGGGATCTTTCCTAAAATCTTAAGAATTAGAGTAAGCAGCAAAAGTTCTTGAAAAGAATAGACGCTGCTTTCTTTTTTTAAGATTTAGAGAGGCAAAAGAAGTAAAAGGATGGCACAATGAAAAAGGGATAAAGAGGAAACAGGCCCATTTTTCGGGACTTTTGAGCCTTAAAAAGAAAAATTGGAAAATAGACATAGGCTTAAAATTTAGAATTTATAATTATTAGGTTATGATGGAAAAGTCAAAATTTTAGTTTTTTCTAAATTTTTTCTAATAAAAAAGAAAACATAGAAAAAATAGCGCAGAAAGAAATTTGGCTTTCTTTCATTTTTCGCGCAAAATGACCTAGGCTTTTTATGCTTTTTTGTGCGCATTAAGGGGACGGCGCAATGTTTTATTCACTGAAAGGAAACCGTTTTTATGGCACACAAGAAAAAAAAGAAAAGAAGACGCCTTAAAAAGCCCATTCGCCTTTTTTTGCGTCTTGGTACCTTGGGCCTTTGTCTTTTTGGACTTATAAGTTTACAAGCCAAATTCAACCTTTGGCAAACTTTTTCAAACCATTCCAACATTCTCGAGGTTCTCGCTAAAAGCATGGATTTTATGGACGAAGAAGACGATCAAGAGAGCAGTCAAGTTGAAATCTCAGACTTTTCGGCCTCTTCATCTGAAGCCTCACCAACTGAAGAAGTAGTTGTACCCGTAGAGGAGAACCTTGAACCCATAGCCACGATTTTAGTGGATCCAGGACATGGGGGATTGGATTCTGGAACGGTGGCCATTACGAGTGAAAACAAAACCGTTTATGAAAGTACTCTAAATTTACAAGCTGCCTATGCCTTTAAAGAATGCATGGCGCAAATCAATCCCCGCATTCGCATTGAATTTACGCGAAGTNCAGAACAATNCACCATTGATGAATCCCAAGANGACTTCGATGAAGNCAATGATTTAAACAATCGGGTAGCCATGATTGATCAATATCAAGCCGATTATTTTCTTTCTTTACATTGCAACGCCTCTAATGATCCCAACATGTATGGCTATGAGCTATTTATTAAATCGAGTGATGCCTTTAGTCAAGCATTAAGTGATCGTGTGGCAAGTGAATTTGCCCAAATCAATTGGCCCTGTGGCAATGGAACTTTATACACCGATTACTATCCATTGCATGTTGTCGATTTAGCGAAAGTGCCAACGATGCTAGTGGAAATGGGTTATATGAGCCATGAAGGAGAACTCGCCAATTTAGTCGATTCACAATCAAGGCAAGCTTTGATGTATTCACTTGCNAAAGCCTATTCCGATTGCATTATGGCCAATACCATTTAAAACGCCGAGGTAAAGACTTCGGCGTTTTCTTTATCAAGATCACTTAAAGATTAGATAAATTTCAAAAAGAGAAAAACTCTTTCTTTTTTCCTTCTTATCTTTTTAAAGTCTTCTTCCTTGATCTCTTTCGATCTTTTTTTATTATTTGAAGGAAATGTTCCCAAATAAAAAGAGTGAAAAATAAAAATATGGGGAAATTTTTTCAAAATTGTGGGAATTTTAAGAAATTGAAGAGGAGTCCAATCGAGAAGAAAAACCATGGGCTTGCTCCGCTCTTTTATAGAAAAATCTTTATTAATCCTTTACAATGAAATTAATAATTAAAANTTCGCTTGATTTCGCTTGATATGGATAATAAGCCACTTCTTGAGCTGGAAAGGAGTCTTGGATTCGATGCAATTTTTGAAACGAAGTTCTTTTTTGATCAGTTTAGGATTGATGAGTATCCTCGGACATCCTTTAATCACTTGTGCCCAAGAAAACACATCTTATCCTTTAGTGCATACGACTTCTTCCTCTATTGCGACCTTTGAACTCAGCTATATTGACCCAGCCCATTACATTGTTGGCCACCAAAGTGTTCAATACACTGGATCAAGTCAAGAAGTAACCCTTGATATTAACCATNTGCGCTTGCCTCAAGGGTATTGCTTAGATCAAGTGTGGAACAAATACACCATAAAATATGGAGAGACNTGCGAAATTGAATTTCAAGTGACTCCCCAACAAGCAGCCATTAGTCGTTCCATTGAAGGTTTAGAAGGACAAGGACAAACCGCGATCACCCTTAATTATGTAGAAGCGGCCAATCCAAGCCGTATTGTAGAATCCCAAACCATTGAACAACCCAACATGCCCCAAGGTTCTTACTATGCCGTTTTTACCTTGCATCAAGATTATGAAATTAATGTTCCCATGGGTTATCAATTGTCCAATGACCCTCCCGAAGTGTTACAGGGGTTACGCCTTGGTCGAACTGATTTTTATTTAGAAATTGAACCCAATCTTCCTGGGGTGGATCCTTTTTATTATGGAAAAGGCAACGGAGATGGACCCTTAAGTGAAGCTATACCTTTGAAAGAAAGCCAAGATAATAAAATTTTAGAGTCTTCTATGCCTACTCAACATCCACGCTTGGAACAGGATTTAGAATCGGTTACGCCAGTCTATTTGTTTTATTTGGATGAAATGGAACAGATTATCGATAGCCAAGCCATTTATTTTCCGAGCCAAGACTATATTTTGTTACAAGAAAAAGATCTTCACTTACCCAGTGGTTATACCTTAAGCGAACCTTGGGAACCGTATTATACGGAAAATGGTGAGCCCTTGACGGTTTCTTTGGTTCTTACCCCTTTAGAAGAAATTCCTTTTCAAGATTTCTCATCTTCTCTTGTCCATCCTTCCATTGAAGAAGAAATCCCTCTTGAACAATCCGCTTTAAAAGAAAATAGGCCTATTCGGCAAATGGCTTACGATACAGCGGTTTTCCAAAATGCGTTTTTCTATAAACTGATGGCCATCGGTAGTCTCTTTGTTTTTTTAGGATTAAAACGCCTCCTTATATAAAAAAGGATTTGTATCGAATTTTGGTTCTTACGCAATTTATGTAAAATTTACTTATTTCATTGAGACACTCTTTCTGAGTGTCTTTTTTGTGTAGACATTTCGTGCAGATTTTTTATGAAAAAAGGGACTCTACAGTCCCAAATTTACAAAACAGATCTTTTAATCGGCTTGATATTCTACTTTGATCAGTCCGCTTTCATCGTAATACAAAAACATAGAAAAGGTTTTACCATTTTCTTTATAGCTCGTTTGAAGATAAGTGGTATGATCTCGAAATTGTACCGTATGATTTTGGATGATTTCGGTAGTATGGGGATTTATCTCCTCCATTCCACAGCGCCGTCGCCAAGAAAGATCGCCAGCTTTTTCTTTAGCTTTTTCTAAAATCGCTAAGTCTAAGCTACTTCGTTTAGAGGCTTGAAGAAGGGTTAGGCGGGATTGAACACATAACACACTCCAAGCACTAAATAACAATACGAAGGAAAAAAGAATTAAAGCGGGTTCAAGAATGAAGCCATTAGCCCACTTGGAATCGTTTGGATTTGGCCTTTTTTGTCCAAACCAATTCGATGATTTGATTTTGTTCAAAATGTACCTCTTCAATATCTTCTAGAAAAATTTCGTATCCAGGCTTTTTGACCAAGCGGTTTTTGTCTTGTTCAAGAATTTCTTCTTTACCTTGATA
>WFLX010215499.1_pt1 | contig 12198 bp, 12 predicted proteins | sample 4967041 | NCBI WGS metagenome assembly WFLX01 (sample SAMN12857096, study PRJNA449069) | gut metagenome | isolation source: stool from male and female vole | host: Microtus ochrogaster | place: USA:Florida | collected 2017 | reverse complement strand
CAGATATTAAACAGGCTCTAAGCCGTGTACTATTTGCCTTTGCCGTTGCAACTAATATCTCAGAACCGCCAAGTATGTAGCATGGTAGTGAATTCTTCTCTCAATAGGGCTTTGTAATAAAATTACTTCTTTAATTTTGCTACAACCATCTTGAGCAACTTTCTGATCAATTCTCGATTTAGTACAAAGCACATCAGGAAGCCAATCACAAAATTGATAAGATAGCATGACATATTCCGAAAGTAGCAAATAAAACACATCCCCACTAAAATGATATTTGTCACAACAATCTCAAAAATCGGATATTTGATTTTCTGAATTTTCTGAACATCAATCAAGCGATAAACCATCAGGAACAAATAACTGACTGCTGTGGAGATGGTCGCAGCAAAAATACCAATTTGATGAATAAATGCCACATTGATAATCAAATTAATCAACGCTGCGACAACCGTCGTAACACCGACGCTTTTTGTTTTCATATTTGCAAGATAAATACCACCAAGATAAATGGCAACATTGGAATAGAACATCGCCAAATCTAGAATTGCAATATGAACATAGGATTCGCTGTAATCTCCACGAATCAATATTTTGAATATAATCGGCTGAAAACTCATCAGCAATGACGTGAAACCTACCATGATCCGATGAAGATTCCGAAACATATTGCTATAGTACTGAGACGAATCGTTGTCCTTAACAGACAATGACGCAGATTCCTGCCATGACATTTGAAAGGTGTTTTGCAGCAATTGCAACAAAGTCGGAATCTTATTTGCAGCAACATAAACTGCATTTGCAGCAGATCCGAGAAACATTGTAATTATTGCACGATCTGATACACGAATAATCCACAGCGAAATCGCATTTGGAATCATCGGACATGAATAGCTAATCATACTCTTAAAAAGCACTTTATCCAATGCACCAATATGAATAAACTGCCATAGCCTAAGTGCAATAATCAGATATCCCAGAGACACAGCGGCTGAGATTGTCAAGCTCAAGATCAGACCGTTCAAGCCCATGTTCATAAATACCAAAAATACAACAACAAGCCCCATATTCAGAAAAGAATTCACAATGGAACTAATAGAATAGCAGTGATTTTTGGAAAGACCTATAGCAATCTGCCTTGTCAAAATGAGCAGGATATCTGCAAAGTAATACAAAACAATAATAATTCGCAAATCATGCGGCAACTTATACATACAGAAATATGAAATAAACAGCACCAAAACAGATATTGGAATGACAAATAAATAGAGGATTGTAATGAGCATATCCCGTTTTTTGTCATCTTCCTTGCAATCCAACAAAAAGCGGAATGCCGCACTCTGAATTTGCAGTGTTGCAACTGGCAACAGCAACGTACAAAGGACTGTAATCAAATCAAATGTACCGTACTCTTCCTTTGTCAATCTTGATGTATAAATTGGCAGTGTCACAAACGAGGCAAATTTCGGAAGAAATGTACCAAATGCGAGAATGAATGTACTTTTAATAAAATTAACTTCTCTGGACGCACTTTTCATCTGCCGTATTTCCTTCTAATCATAAATTTATCTTCATTGAATAGCCGAAGCACTGATTATTTTACTGATCTGGTTTCCCCTTCATCGTGTTAAACAGAATCGTCCAATAGTGTATTTTCAAGTCCATGTCCTGACGTGCAGCAGCAGCATTGATATTCTGCTGCTTTTGCACATCATCTTCCGAGACAAGCTGCACAATATTTTCCAAAAAGCTAATTTCAGCAATATCGTGTAAATCACATCCAAGGCTTCGGTAGTGATCCCACATGGTCGTACCCTGACGAATATAAATCTTTACACCCAGCAACAATGCCTGTGTGATATTGCCCATGCCCTGCTGACGGTCGTTGTTAAATAAACAAACATCCATCTGATTCAGATAACGAAGATAGTCATTGCCGGTCATTCTTTCTGTCAGCGGAAAAACCTTATCTTTGCCGAAGATGTTCTCTGCATATGCAATAACTTCTTTCGCATATACCTGATAGCCTGAATCGCCATAATTCAGTGGCATATGAATACAAATATTCTCATGTTTGAATTTTGCAAGCATGTCGAGTGAATCCTTATGGTGATTGGTGATAGTTGCACTGTTTCCGACAAGGATATGTATATGCTCAGAATCCTTCTGGCTATCTCTGATTTTCGAAACCAATTTTGAATTACAGCCTGCCAGCGGATAGGTAGCCTTTAACTTTTTACCCTTTACGCCATACCACTCCTGTACCAGCTTCCAATCGCCGTCGCAGGTAGTGGAAATATAAGGAATTTTCGGTGCAATACGTTGCTTCATATATTCCAGTATCTTCTCAGAAAAACTCTTATTTTCCTTTCTATGAGAATAGATATCTGCACCATAGACAATCCAATTGCATTTTTTCAGCAGCCAAGGCTGGAGGAACAGTGCAAGAATGACCGTTTTATTAAAAAGACCATGTACAATAATATGATCGGATTTATATAGATAAATCGGCATTTTAATTGATCTTGACTGTACGATCTGACATCCGTCCAATTTAGCATATTCTGCTTCATCCGGATAATGTCCCATGAAAACGTGTTCATTTTTATCAAAACGCTGGCTCAACATTTTATAAAATTCTTTTACAAAAAGTGAGTTAGAGCCAAGAATATGCAAAAACATATATTAGGATTCCTTTCAAGTTTTTAATTTCTGATAAAGCTCTGCCGCTGACATATATCGGCTACGTTTCCTGTATACAAACATCCATTTTGTCAGAAGTGCAATCAGCATCCAATAATAGGAATCTCCCCAGAATGTATTGGACACCGCAAGGCGTACTGCAACACATACCACCACAACCACGCAACCTCGAATAAAGTGGTCTTTTTCTGAAAGAATGATTTTTGCGGTGATGAGAATTGCGGCGGTCAAAAATAACGTACCGAGCACAACACCAAAATCCACCCACATTTCATATACAATACTGTGAGAATATCCCCAGTTATAGTACGGTCCGATGAACTGTCTGTCACCAAATGCACCATATCCAAACAACAAATTCTCCTTAATCGCTTTAAGAGCCAAAGCCTGAATTTTATCTCTGCCGTTATCGTCTATAGCCTCACCGCTGACAAGCATTGTCAGTGTACGAGAAGATATATTGTAGCGTTTCATGAGCTTTACCAATAGCAAAACTATTTGGTTCACACTTAATAATGCCAGACCGCCGATACCTCCAAGCAACAAAAAATTCCGCAGCTTATCTTGTCGGCTCCATTTTGCATCAATAAAAAAAATGAAACCGAATAAAATTAAAGCCAATAAAGAACCTCTTGAACCGGAATCCAGTATCAGGATCACAAGCAGAATCGAAAATAACAGCTGCCAGCGCTTCTTTTCAACCATATAAGTCAGGAAAACAATAAACAGCACAAATGCCATTGAATATCCAAATTCCAGAGAATAACTTCTCTCCGTCATTCTATTGTCGCTTCCGACATATTCCCAATATCCGACACGTGTTGCTTTGAGCCAAAGTAACTATTAATAGACAAATAAACCTACCGATGCCCATTGAAAATTCTTCCATAAGCGTTTTGCATCACCGCATATCTCAACCATCAGAAACGCCCATATTGCACCTCGCTCAGGACGGAAAACCACATCGACAGCTCCGAAGCTCTCTCTGGTATACCAATGTAAATAGGCGGGATGTAACAAAAGTGTAAATCCAAAAAAAACTACACATGATAAAAAAAACCATTGAAAATATTTAAACGGAATTTTTTTTGATATAGCAATATACAGCAGGAGCGGCAGATAAATAATTGCAGTTGCAAGCAATGAGAGGTACTGATGAAGATTAATAACGAGCAAAGCCTTTGCGAGAACCTTCCTTAGAAACGCATTGCATAACCAAAGTACCACAGTCATATCGAGCAGCAGTGTCGCATCCAATGCCAAACCACCATTCTTCATCCAAACTCTTTTCAGCTTAAGTAAACGAAATTTAAATCCGCTGATCATTTCATAATCTACTCCTCAATTGATATATTTTACCGTTTTGAATTCAGAATGCGATGAATACTTGTGTGCAGAGAAATGCCGGGCGTAAATCCGGTATCCGCAGAAAGTGCAGAGCCATCGAGTGCAGAATTCAATAATTTGGTATCTGTCTCGGATGTAATGGTGATCTCTTTTCCGGTTTCTTCCTTTACAACATCTGCAATTGTTTCTGCAATTTCACGCAGCGAATAGGTCTGCGGACTACCTAAGTTATAGACATGACGCCATTTTTCAGACGGGATCTGTAGCAAACTAAGTATACCATCTGCTGCATCTTTAATATCCAGATAACCAAAATGCTGCATATCTTCCTTCACATGCAACTGCCCTGTATCCAGTGCGATAGCTACCATTTTATTGNTCACACGCTGATCAAAATCCGGACCTATCAGGCTTGCCATTNGNATATTNGTATGTGGAATATGTCCGCATACAGAATTTACCAGCAGCTCCATTGCGTATTTTCCAATGGCGTACTTTGTTTCCGGTTCTGGCATATCACTTTCTTGTGCCGGCAAATCTCTGGTTGAGCAATAAACTGATTGAGAAGAAATATGAATAATTGCTTTTGATCTTGCTGCCATTTGTATTGCCTTTGCTGCAAAATGCATCCCACCTGCAATCACTTTGCTGTCGNCATTCCGAGNAAAGNCACANTGAANGACAACNNCTNTCATTNCAAAAGGAAANNTANCCATTTNNTCGTTATCAACCGNANTGATGTTTTCTGCTTTGGTAAATGATGCCTTCTGCCTTTCAAAGTCAAATGAAAACGCATAAACCTCATCAATTTGATTATCTGCTAGCTTATTCATAAGTGCAGTACCGAGAAAGCCGCCTGCACCAACTATTGCAATTTTCATTCAAATTATATCCTCTCTTAAAACTCTCCAAAAAGTCTCTTTGGATCAAACTTTTCGATCATATCATTACCTTCTGTATTGCGGACATGAATGTGGTCGTTCAACTTTTTGATATCCTCAGCCATCTGTTGACGTCCTTCACACAGCATGATAAAGCGAATCATCAGCTGTCGAAGCGTATCCGTATCCGGTACTTCTCTGCCGACCGGATACCGATTTTCGTACCCAAGCACACCACGACAGACAGAGACAGCTTCCTCCAGACCCTCGATACTGCCGACTGTTCCATGATGAGCAGCATATGACACAATACCACAGCATTTTCCGTTCAAAAGCGGCTTTTCTATGGTTAAATCATAATCTGAAGACCCGAGCAGAGCATGGTCTACCAGAATTTGAATAAAGTTGTACCCTGTGATCTCTTTTAGAAAACGATATGGTGCTTCACCAGCACAGCGCAGACCTGCTTCAAAAATACTGTACTCACCGTTTTCTGGATTATGGATTCCCTGAATAAACAAGATTCCATCCTGCATGCCAAGTCTTTCACACATTTGAATGACAGAAGCATTGACTTTTTCGATATAGTTTTCTGCAAATACAGAGGGGTAAATACGTGCTATTGGTATGGTCGTCACATTTCCCTCATGCAGTGCAATTGGATAGCGATTATCAATACAGGCGAGTGCAGCTTTTCCGTCACATATCGTATAATGTGCAGTAAACTCGCTACCCTGCACAAACGATTCAATGATAATTGTCTTTTTTGCAGATTTCTTCGCAGATTCCGGGATATGCTTTCTCAATTCTTCTTCTGTGTGACATATAAAAACGCCGGATGATGCCGATGCATCAACAGGCTTCAGCACCAGTGGATATGTAAAGGTATTCCAAGCATCTTCCGGTATTTCAGTTCCTGTAAAATATGTTTTTGGGCAGGGAACTCCGCTTTCTATGCAAAGCTGTCTGAAGCNNTCCTTGCTTTCCACCATNTCCCNTTGCTCTCGTNTGCAATAAAACGGANGACCGNACAGTTTGCTCAGCTCCATTGCTTTGAGAAGGTTGAATTCGCTGATACCAGCAAGAATGCCGTTCACATTTTCCTTCTCCACGATCTCTTTCAGTGCCTGGATATCCGCTGTACTCACAAGAACATGGCGATCTGCATAGCGTTTTGCCTCAGAACGTTCTGGAGGATAGTAATCCGCTGCAATGACCTTTGCACCATTTTCCTGTGCATAACAAATCATATCAACTGCTCCGACATTTGAACCAAGAACCAGCAATGTTTTGTTGTCAAATTTCCCCATCTTACATACCTCTTTCACTTATTTTCAATCAGAACATGATCAAAAAGCTCATCCACGATATATTGTGGTACTTCGTCAAGATTTATCGCATTTCCCTTCTGATCATACCCAAAAAATGTTCCTCTCTTCGCCCCCGCACGAGCATTAGCACTCTTTCTGTCCAATGCAAACCGTACTAAATTGATCACCATTTTGCAATCCGTCAGAAAGCTTACATGCTCTACATACCACACATCATTTTCGAACTGCTCCTGCCATGTCCAAACATGATCTGTTAATTCTCTGGGAGGACATTCAAGCCCTGGTCTGACAGCCAAACGTTGTTTATGGCGCTTGTTATAACGGTGTGTGTACTCCGGCACTAATGGTCTTGGACCAATCAGACTCATATCACCTTTCAGGATGCTCCAGAAATTCAGCAGCTCATCGAGCGAAGTCTTCCGCAGGAATTTTCCGCATTTCGTTACTCTTTTCGCAGGCGGAAGCAGATCACCGTTTTCATCCGTTTCATTTGTCATATTCCGGAATTTAATGATCATAAACGGCTTTCCGTTTTTGCCGATTCTTTCCTGCTTGAAGAAAATCGGTCTTCCGAGTGTACAGGCAGTGATAATAAAAATGACAAGGTTAAGCGGAAATGTTATAAGGAGAACCAGAGCAGAAAGAATAATATCAAATAGTCTCTTTATATATTTAGAATAGACATTGCTGGCAGGCTTGATTTCTTCTACCCATTTATTGATCTCGTCAAGCCTGGTTTCCGCAAGATGATCTGCAAGCTCCCAGCGCTGCGCCTTGGTTAATTCTGATTTTAACATTTTTAACCTCCGGATATGATCCTGTCATTGCAGGACAATTTGTATCTGTTCATTGATACTTTCGAGAAAACGATTCATTTCATCAGAAGAATTAAATCTGAAGAAAACAATCCCGAGAGCCTTTGAAGCATTATCAAAAAATGCAACTGGTTCGCCTTCTTTCAAATACATATTCACATCAATCTTGTATTTCATTGCATCTTCTGAATAATCCACCCGCACATAGTTGCCTACCTGTGCGGAATGGAGGTTATGTGTAGCATAGCAGGTATCCGGCTCTAATATATGGATTCTCAGCTCTCTTCCCATAGCCGCAAGCACTGAAAGTTCCACAACATCCACATGAAAAATATATCCCAGCAGATTCGGAATCATATTTCCACCACAGCGAGGACCGAAATCAATCGGCCACACCTCTCCGTTCTTATCAACAATAAGCTCAACATTCACTGCACCGTTTTTTAATCTGAGCTTGCTGATAATATCCTGAATGACNTTTTTTACTTTACACATTATTTCACTATCCNAACTTGTCGGATAGCTTTTACCTACAGGAACGAGCGGATTGACACAANCATCCCGANNACAGTTCATCAATCNCCAAATCTGTACTTCACCCTCAGAGACAAAAACATCGCCGCCAATAATATAAGGGTATCCCTTCTCTATAAAATCTTCGATGATAAATCGGTCGCTTCTTGAAAATGAGAGTGCAAAATCCACAGCATCTCGCAGACCATCCCACGAATGCAGAACGGTTGCACCCTTGCTTCCGGAGGAATCTACGGGCTTGATGATGACAGGCAGTTTGAATGTATCCTTTTCTGCGATTGCGTTTTCTACATCCGTATAACCGCTGNAACGGGGACAATTNAACTGATTCTCTCTCAGAAACGCTCTGAACCTGTCCTTATTGCAAAGAATCTCAACAGANTNACTCNGGNTCGTAGGAAGTCCGAGCTGCTCCGCAACATAAGCCGCCGTCGGAGCAGCCGGATCAGAGGCATACGCCAGCACTCCGTTCACATTCTCTTTTTTTGCAATTTCNAAAACAGCCTCTTTGTCAGTTGTGCTGACAAGGTAAAATTGATCTGCATGATATTGTCCCGGATTATCCGTCAGATAATCACACAGCACCGTATAGTAACCAAGTTTCTTTGCAGTTTCAATCGCAACAATCTGCTGTGCAGAACCGCCGAGCAATAAGATTTTTTCCACTCTGTTTCGTTCCTTTAACTATTTTTATGTGTAAGAATCACATCACATATTTTATCCACGTCTTCAATTGTAAGCTCTGCATACATTGGAAGTGTCAGCACCTTACGAGAAATCTCCTCAGCAATTGGAGTTTCCTCATTACTTAGGTTCTTGTAGCAATCCATCTCGTTGATTGCCGGATAAAAATACTTTCTTGCAAAAATATCATTCGCCTTAAGACGCTCATATACATCATCCCTTGTCTCTCCGAACTCAGATGACTCAAAGAGTACAGCATAATATGCATAATTTGGTGTCACATCCGGTTGCTCAGTCATAAGCTGAATGCCCTTCACACCGGAGAGCCTTTCGTTATATCTTCGAACAGCAGCACCTCTTGCAACGATACATCTGTCAATATTTTTCAGATTGCAGATACCCATAGCTGCACGAAATTCATCCATTTTTGCATTTCCGCCAATTTCGTCTACACACTCCTCTGTCTTGATTCCAAAGTTTTTGAGACTGTGTAGACTTTCACGGAGCGAGTCATCACTAAATGCCACCGCACCGCCCTCAATGGTATTGAATACTTTTGTAGCATGGAAAGAGAACATAGCAGCATCGCCATAACAACCAATACCTCTACCCTTATACTTCACACCAAAAGCGTGTGCGGCATCATAAATAACTTTGAGGTTATGTTTCCTTGCAATGGCATCAATAGCTTCTACATCGCATATTGAACCGTACACATGAACAGGAACGATAGCAACGGTCTTATCTGTAATCAATGCTTCGATTTTCTCAGGATTAATCGTATAATCATCTGGCTTGATATCGCAGAAAACAGGTTTCAGTCCGTTTCGCATAATTGCATGAGTTGTGGAAACAAATGTAAAGGGCGTTGTAATCACTTCACCGCCCGTATTTTTTAAACCCATAGCCTGAAAAACAGTTTCCAGTGCCAAGTGACCGTTCACAAACATAGAAAGCTGCGAAACACCAAGATAGTCAATCAGCTGATGCTGAAGCTTTTTGTAAACCAGTCCCATATTCGTCAAATGGTGACTATCAAAAATCGGCTTTATTTCTTTTATGTAATCCTCGTATTCAGGCATAGATGACCTTGTCACAAAGATACTCATTTCTCATTCTCCCTTTACGCAATTATGCTGAAAACNTCTTTTGTAATATCGTCAATAGTTNTTATANANTTATNACTAANACATTCTANAACNTTCNACTCAAGCATTTTCGCACAGTAATCCGCCGCTTGACGAGATCGTTTCAGATAATCCAGATTCGCCTCATGAATATCCTTTTTTGCCTCGTTACCGTCATAGCGTTCTGTCATCAGCTTTTGACTGATCTCCGGATCAACACGCAGATAAATCGTGCGGTATGGTGTAGGAATACCAAGCAACTCGTATTCATACTGAAACAGCCATTTGATAAAGCCGTCCCATTCTGCTTCCGGCAGCTTGGCACACNGGTGAATGGCATTCGATGTTGTGTAGCGATCAGCAATTACGATGCCGCCATCAAGATAGAATTGCTTCCAGTTATTTGCATAACTCGCAAACCTATCAACAGCATAGAAACTCGATGCCGCATATGGATTCACTGCATTTGGGTCAGTCCCGAATTCACCGGAAAGATACATCCTTACCAGTGCCGAGGAATCACTCTCATAATCTGGGAACGACACCTTCATGACGCACTCGCCCTTCGCCTGCAGCACTTCATACAGTTTCTGTGCCTGTGTTGCTTTTCCACTTCCATCAAGACCTTCAATTACAATTAATTTTCCTGCCATATCAACCTATCGGGAGAAGCTCCCTGTCTCCATACATTTTTTTATAATAATTCTGGTATTCACCGGAGATGATTTCCTCCCACCAGTCTTTGTTGTCGAGATACCACTGAATCGTCTTTTTGATACCATCAGCAAACTTAGTTTCCGGCAGCCAGCCAAGCTCATTATGTATCTTGGTCGGGTCAATCGCATACCGCATATCATGACCTTTTCTATCCTCAACATGTGTAATCAAGCTTTCCGGCTTGCCAAGCTCCTTGCAGATGAGCTTTACAATGTCAATATTTTTCATCTCATTGTGACCGCCGACATTATAAACTTCACCGACTCTACCCTTGTGAACAATCAGGTCTATCGCACGGCAATGATCCTCGACATAGAGCCAATCGCGCACATTAAGACCCTCACCATAAATCNNNAGANGCTTATCCGCAAGTGCATTTGCANTCATAAGCGGAANCAGCTTNTCTGGGAANTGATAGGGACCGTAATTGTTAGAGCATCTTGAAATTGTCACAGGCAGTCCGTATGTACGATGATATGCCAGAACCAGCAGGTCAGCACCTGCCTTAGAACTTGAATAAGGACTGCTGGTATGAATCGGAGTTTCCTCCGTAAAGAACAGGTCAGGACGATCAAGCGGTAAATCGCCGTAGACCTCATCGGTGGAAACCTGATGATACCGCTGAATACCATATTTACGGCAAGCATCCATCAGCACCTGTGTGCCGAGAATATTGGTTTGAAGGAAAATCTCCGGATTCTCGATACTGCGGTCAACATGGGACTCTGCCGCAAAGTTGACTACAACATCCGGCTTCTCCTCCTCGAACAGCTTATATATGCCCTCGCGATCGCAGATATCAAGCTTGACAAAGCGGAANTTAGGATNNCCCATGACATCCTTCAATGTGGACAGATTGCCCGCATAGGTCAGCTTGTCCACACAAATAATTCTATAAGAAGGGTAGGCTGCAAGCATATGGAATACGAAATTCGCTCCTATAAAGCCTGCACCACCAGTTACGATAACAGTCACTCTTATTCCTCCTCGTTATTCAGCAGTGATAAAAGATATTTTCCGTAATCGGTCTTTTTTAATTCCTCACCACATTTTCTGAGTTGAGCATCATCTATGAAATGCTTTCGCCATGCGATCTCCTCAATACATGAAAGATAAAAGCCCTGCATTTCCTGCAACGTCTTTACAAAACCACTTGCCTTATGCATCCCTTTCGGAGATCCTGTATCAAACCATGTAACGCCTCTTGTCATAAGCGTTACACGAAGTTGTCCACGCTTGAGGTACTCCTCATTTACGGATGAAATCTCTATTTCTCCTCTTGCAGACTGCTTTACATTCTTTGCTATCTCAATTACCTGATTATCATAAAAATACAGTCCCGGAACAGCATAATTCGACTTTGGTTTTTTAGGCTTTTCTTCAATAGAAATGACATTTCGATGATTGTCAAACTCAACAACACCAAAATCCTGTGGATTTTTCATCAGACATCCGAAAATAGATGCTCCGCCATCCTTAATTGAACGCTTTGCCTGTTCCAAGATATCTGACATTGCAGCTCCGTAAAAAACATTATCTCCAAGAACAAGACAGACACTGTCATTGCCGATAAACTTTTCACCAACTATAAAAGCATCCGCCAATCCTCTCGGTTTTTCCTGAATTGCATATTCAAAATGCACTCCAATTCTAGAACCATCACCAAGCAGTTTCTTATAGTTATCAATATCCTGCGGCGTAGTAATAATTAAAATCTCCCGAATTTTTGCCAGCATCAGCATTGAAAGAGGATAGTAGATCAAAGGTTTATCATAAATCGGCAAAAGCTGCTTACTCACCGAAATTGTGCATGGGTGTAATCTTGTTCCAGACCCTCCCGCCAAAATAATTCCCTTCATATTAACCTCCACTTAATATATAAATTTTAAAACAAGAAATTATATTAATCAAAATATCAACAATTATTACAGCAAGCTCATATTATCATCTAAAAGAATAACTTCGTGTTAGATAATCATATCAACCAACTGTGATAAAAATGACGTCAAAAATAAGTCTGCCCTTCAAGTTTGTTTTTTTGTAGTGTTTTCCGCATAAA
>WFLX010145509.1_pt1 | contig 12199 bp, 8 predicted proteins | sample 4967041 | NCBI WGS metagenome assembly WFLX01 (sample SAMN12857096, study PRJNA449069) | gut metagenome | isolation source: stool from male and female vole | host: Microtus ochrogaster | place: USA:Florida | collected 2017 | reverse complement strand
GAGATCGGCAAGGCGAATATCTTCTTTATAGTGAGTAGTGATATAGTCTTGCACTTTCTGTACGCGTCGGCTGTCGCAAGCCGGACCTACAGAAGCAAAAGATGAAGTGGAAAGCAGACGGTAGTCCTCTTCTTCTGCAAGGTCATTAAGCAAAGCCATAAAGTCGAGGAGCCCCTTGAATCCGGAGTCGGTATTCGTAAGATTCTCAAGCTTGGAATGAAGTTTCCATATGGTATTCATAGAAAAGGCAATGCCANTTGCACTTTCGTCGANCAGGTGACGTANGCCCTGCATCTGATNTTTTGCAAGAAATACGTCTCCAAAAAGATCTTCAGAAAACTGTATGGTTATTTCCCGAATCACTTGATTGGTGCATTCATGCTGCATCCAACCATGTTCTATCCCATGACCTATCAACACAAGATCGCAATTATCTATTGTCTCAATTGAATCCCCCACTATTCTTCTGGCTCCCTGACAATTGGAAAGAAAATTCAACTCAAATTCGCGATGATGGTGCACTGGAAACGTAAATCGGTCTTTAAACCGATCTACGAGATAGAAACAGTCTTTGTGCGACAGAGGAGTTATTTCAGTTATTATCTTTTCTTCCATTGGTTACCAGGATAATTCGACAAATTTAGCATTTTTATTTCAAAATGCCAAAAATATAGAAGGTTTTTACGAAGTTGCCCTTTGTCCTTTGGAATCTATTATCCTTTTGGAGTGAGGGTGACGAGGGGGACAAGCATCTCTTGGAGGGATATGCCGCCGTGCTGGAAGGTGCCGGTGTAATATTGCACGTAGTAGTTGTAGTTGTTAGGGTAGGAGAAGAAGTCTTCGTTGGTGGCAAAGATGTATGTACTCGATAGGTTGGGTGCCGGCAGTCCATACTTCTTCGGATCTTTTATCTCATACACTTGTTTTGGATTGTAATTTAGATTCTTGCCTACCTTATAACGAAGGTTGGTGTTGGTGTTTCGATCTCCAACTACTTTTATAGGATTATCAACTCGGATTGTCCCATGGTCAGTAGTCAAGACTACCTTATACCCCAATTCGGCTATGCGGCGAAACATCTCTGCCGCCGAGCTATGGCGAAACCATGACTCAGTCAGCGAACGATAAGCGGCATCGCTGTTGGCAAGCTCGCGTATCATCTTTGATTCCGTTCGCGCATGGCTCAGCATATCAATGAAATTCATTACAATCACATTCAATGGGACATCCTTGATGGAATTCAATTTGGTAAGAAACTTCTCGCAGGCCTGCGAATCGTTGAGTTTCGTATAGGTGAATTTGTCTTTCCTNCTATAGCGCTCCAGCNTAGTGGCAATGAGTTCCTCTTCATGATTGTTGAGCCCTTCGTCTTCATCTTNTTNTACCCAAAGGTTAGNNAACATCTCCTTTATTTTCAAGGGCATGAGTCCGGAGAAAATGGAGTTTCGTGCATATTGCGTAGATGTGGGGAGGATAGTGGTATATAGGTCCTCACTCACATTGAAGAATTCCGAAAGCAAAGGCTGTACACATCTCCACTGATCGAGGCGGAAATTGTCAATCAGTACGAAACAAACTTTTTCTCCTGCATCCAGCAGAGGGAAAATCTTACGGCTGAATATGTCAGGACTCATTAGATGATTGCGCTCAGATGAAATCCACGATTCGTAGTTGCGTTTCACAAACTTAGCGAAATTTGAATTTGCATCGCGCTTTTGCATCAATAGCATCTCATCCATATTGCTTTCTGAGTCAGAAAGCTTCATTTCCCAATAGACAAGTTGGCGGTAGCAGTCAATCCAGTCGGAGAGAGAAGACGCAGAGTTGATATCCGACGATATCTTTTGAAATTCATGCATATATCCTGTAGATGTCTGCTCTGCTATGATCTTGGCACTATGCAGGTTTTTCTTGATCGAAAGCAGTATCTGCATCGGATTTACCGGTTTGATCAGATAATCAGTAATCTTATTACCAATCGCCTGATTCATAATATTCTCCTCTTCTGACTTTGTGATCATAATGACAGGAATATCCGGGTGCGACTGATTTATGCGTTGCAGAGTTTCCAGTCCGGAAAGGCCGGGCATGTTTTCATCAAGAAGGATGAGCGAGATATTATCTGTGTCGAGTGTGTCAAGCGCATCCTGCCCGTTGCTGACGGTCACGATGTCGTATCCTTTTGTCTTTAGAAACATTATGTGGGGCTTGAGGAGATCAATCTCGTCGTCTGCCCATAGTATTTTGGTCATATTTTTTTAGTCTTCAGTCTTTAGTCTTCAGTCTTTAGTCTTCGGTCTTCAGTCTTCGGTCTTCAGAATTCGGATAATCCGCCTGAGTCATTTGAAATTTCAGATGTCTCAGCGTTCTCGGATGGCTCAGTAGCTTCAGTGGGTTCAGAAGTCTCAGTGGTCTCGGCGGGTTCAGATGTCACTGGGCTCTCTGTGATTTCAGATGGCTCGGGATTCTCTGGGCCCTCGGGATTCCCGGAAATCTCTTCTGGATTTCCTGACTGTTCAGGATTTTCAGATATATCAGAATTTTCCGGTTCCTCACCATTCTCTGATGATTCTTCTGTTCCTTCTTCGGTCTCTGCTCCTTCGAGTGCAGTCTCCACGGCTTCTTCTGTCATAGCGTTTTCCTCGAAGCGGAAGTACTCTTCAAAAGAACGCCCTTCTTTAAGGAGAAGTTCAAAATTATACTTGGAAATCATGATCGGACGCACTCCTTCAGGAAGTTGGAAATCACGGTTGACCATGACTTTGCGGTAATTCTCCAATTCTCGAAGATTGCTGAATCCTTTTATGACCAGTATGCCAACATTATCAAAGCTCATTGGCTCAAGATCAAAGTCTTTAACTACAAAACTTGAGAAGTTGAAGCGAGCTACATCATAAAGTAGCAAATTGCCGTTGATCTCATCTCTTGGATAGGCAAGCACGAGATATTGAGGAGAATTTGGATCTCGCTCGAAATTGGCAGGTTGTCCGTCGGAAGAAAGAGGTTGGTCGGAAGAGGAAAGCCTTATATCCCAGATCATGCCTCTTGTGTTGGTCGAACCAGAATTTGGTACCCGACCTTCATTCAGTCCTTTAAGTATGGCTCCTGCTACATCAGTCATGTCTGTATCCGGCCATTTCTTAAGCAATTCTGTCAGTCTTTCTTTAAATTGATCGTAGTCTCCCTCTGTAAGATATGAGAGGGCATCAATAAAGACAAACTTAGGCATTATGGAAGAAAGTGGATACTCGGTTTCCATCTGTTTCATAATGGCATGCACTTCCGCATTGCGGTCTTCCAGATAATCTGCATAGGCTGTCGCATACATTTGCTGCTCCACTGCATGCATTTGTTTGAGATGTTCGAAATAGTCAGGATCTTCCATTGCCTTCCCATATGGACTGTCTGGGAAATCCTCTAAGATGCGATCTCTCCATAATTCCATACCTTTCTGGTCGTCGGTTCTGGCAGCCATTAGATACATATTGTAGTAAATGTCAAGCCTATAGACGTTGTCAGGATAATCCTTAAGCAATGTCTCAAATTCTATTGTTGCCGCAGAAAAATCTTCAAGTTTGTCTTTGAGTATGATACCCATATTGTAAAGACCTTCCTGAATCACGTCGCCAGCTGTGGCTTTCTGTTCTTCTGTCAGTGGGAGTTGCGCAAGATAATATTCCGGGTAGTGAGGGTCGGTAGTATGATCCGGCTCGCCATCTTTTCCTTCCGCTTTTGATTCTCCGTTTTCTGAATCTTCATTTTCTGTTTCAGAATCGTCATCTTCCGGCGTGGCTTCATCCTCGAATGCGAAAGATGTCTTATTGCGTCGTCGCCAGTCATCTTCAAGTTTACGTGCGCCCCATCGGCGTTGGAATTCTGTTTTTCCGGCTGATTTGGCAGTATTGTTGTAGAAATACCATGATTTGTCGGTATTAAACTGCACGCCATTGTTTCCACCCATCTGATCTATTGGTGAGTTTCCTTGTGGGCGATTTGCCATAGCTTCTTCCTTTGCGGCAGCCTCAGCCTCTTCCTTTTCTTTTTTCTTAAGTATTTCCACTTGTTCCTCCGCCCATTCCATTCGCTTCTCTTCCGGAAGATCCGCTATTGTCAACAGAGAGTCTTGTAGTTCAACATTGCCGGCATAGACAGCCAGCTGGTCAAGCACATCTGAGCGCTTGGCTATTTGCTTATAGTCAGGATAAGACTGGGGTATCTGTGGCAATGCCTCTGAATAGCATGGCTGAGCCTTTGTGTACTCACGCTCATCAAAATATATTGCTCCAAGGGCAAGGTTTGCAAATGCTTTGTCGACTCCATTTCGTGTCGACTTGTCAACTGCGAGGCGATAGTTTTCCTTAGCTTGAGCAGTATCTTTTCTTGAAAGGTAAAGATTGCCGATAGCATAGTATATCTGGTCGAGGTATTCAAGATTACGCTGATATCGCGTCATTGCTTTGAGTGCAGCAACTTCTTTTGTGATGTCGGCACCGCGAAACACTTCGCTTTGCTTTATTCTTGCATTGAATTTCAGACGGTAAGGAGTAGAAACTCCGCTTGCTGCCTTGCGGAATGCTTCATATGCTTCGTCGTCTTTACCTGCTTGACGGCAGGCTTGTCCGAGAAGGAAATACAACCTGTTTTTCTGTACGCCTCCAGCTCCTCTNGCTGCCTCACGAAGAAATGGAATAGCTTCAGCATAGCGTCCTGCCTTAAGAAGATAAGAGGCCTCAACAAGTTCGTAGAGTTGTCGGAGGCTTTTGTTGGTTAGGTCTTTATCCTTGATTTTCACAAGAATGTTTTCAGCTTCGTAGGTCCAGTCAAGAGCTGCATAGCATCTTGCTTGCCATAGCATCGACTCNGTGACTACTTCCGGAAGCCATATAAAATGTCGGGAAATATACATGAATGTTGCGGCAGCTCCCATAAAATCGCCGTTGAAATATTGCCCTTTTCCAAGCATCAGCCANGCGTTATGGAGAAAAGGGTTGAACTCGTCTCTGGCACGGAATTCCTTTTCTTTTGCCGATCCNGATTTCTTTTGAGGCTTTTTCTTAATGGAATGCAGCTGGATAGCTTTCTGCATTTTTTCTATGGTGCGCTTAAAATCACCCTTTGGCTTAGGCATCGTCTCATCAGCCCGGGCATCGGCNGGGTGTGTGAGGAGCATTCTGGTGAAATCATCATCATATTCATTTTCCATCGCCTTCAAAGTCTCCTTATAATGTTCGTTGCCATTGAAATAGACATTATATCGCGTGTTGAAGGCCTGCCAGTTGCGTGAAATGGCAGTGTTCTTTTTAGTTCCACACCCGGAAAGGAGTATTATTGCGGCAAGAAAAAGACTTAGACTGATATGTATTGACTTTACATTCAATGTAATTAAAATTAGAGCTATTCTTAAATGCCTTCTATTCATCAGCTTTCGCTTGCGAAAGCTGAACTTTGCAGATATGTTCGGCAGCAATTTTTGACGCATCAGTTGTCCCGAGACGTTTTTTCATGTTGCGGTAGCCTGAGAGTTGCCAATCTCGCTGTGGAGATGGCTGAAGCAAAGGTCCAAGTGCCCGAGCTATTCTCTCGGCAGTGCAATTGTGAAGTAGCAATTCGGTGACTATNGTATTCCCGACGATTAGATTTGGTAGNGATACGTATTTCACCTTTAGAATTTTTTTCATTAACTCATATGTGATCCTTGATCCGTTGCCTCGGTAGCAAACCACCTGTGGAGTGCCGATCACAGCTGTCTCAAGAGTAGCTGTGCCTGAAGTGACAATGGCTGCTGTGGAGTATTTCAGCAATGTATGAGTGGCTCCGAATGCAAGTTGAAGCCCTGTGTCTTGCGCTATTGACCGATAAAACTTTTCAGGGACTGATGGAGCCGCAGCTATTATATATTGATAATCAGGGAATCGCTTTGCTGCATCAATCATAAGGGGAAGATTATTGCGGATCTCGGCTTTTCTCGAACCTGGAAGGATGGCAATGATAGGGCGTTGGTCAGAGATCCCCTGGCGCTCGAGGAAATGCTTTTTGGGAGGTATATGTCCTAATGATTCTTCCACTTCTTTTACGGTAGGATTTCCTACATAGCGCACATCCATGCCATGGCGTTTGAAATAGGCAGTCTCAAATGGAAGTATACTATAGAGATTTGATAGATATTTCTTGAGCTTAGGTATTCGCCACTCTTTCCAAGCCCACACCTTTGGGGCAATAAGCCAATCCACACGGATGCCGAGTTTGTAGGCATACGCTGCCAGTTTGAGGTTGAACGATGGATAGTCGACCAGCACAAGCACATCCGGACGAAAATCCTTTACAAGAGTCTTGGCTCGCTTGAGATTTGACAGCACAGTCGGCAATGAACGTATAACTTCGGTAAATCCCATTACATTCATCTTTTCGATNTGTATTTCAGGTGGCCTTCCAGCGGCATGTGCCATCAGGTCGCCTCCCAAAAATCGGAAGTCAGCCTCTTTGTCAGTCGTTTTTATTTCTTCAATTAGCCGAGATGCGTGAAGATCGCCCGATGCCTCTCCGGCTACTAACATATACTTCATATAATAAATACGTTATTACCGACGTTTTTCGTATATGAAAACAATGCGAATACTCTTTTTTTTCTTCATATCGCTTATAGTAGCGTCTTTTTGGTCGGGGTGCATATCTGATGAGTTCACAGATTCTCCCTCTGACATACTGACTTTTTCGACAGACACTCTGAGTTTTGACACTGTATTCACTGACCTTGGTACTCCCACGGCACGCCTCAAAGTCTACAATAGGGCATCTAAATCGATCAATATTTCAAGTATCCGAATGCGAAATGATGATGGTGTGTTTTCAATGAATGTGGATGGGCAGTCTGGAAAGGTGTTTGAAAATGTCGAGATCCGAGCCAACGATTCGATATTCGTATTTGTGGAGTGCCTGATTGGTGAGAATAATGATCCTCGTCCCTTTAAAGTGGAAGGAATGATGGATTTTGTCACCAATGGCGTGACCCAGACTGTTACGCTCGAGGCTTATGGGCAGAATGTAAGGCGTCTGCGTAGTGTCACACTCGACTCCGATGTCGCTTTCAATGATGAGATGCCTTATGTTGTCTTCGACACCTTGAGGGTAGCCGAAGGGGTAACTCTCACGCTAAAGCCCGGCACGCGGCTCCTTTTTCACGATAAAGCAGTGCTTCAGGTGGATGGACGCTTGCTTGCACTTGGAGATGTGGAAAATAAGGTGTCAATGAGAGGCGATAGGCTTGACAATGTGCTTCCTGATACGGGCTATGAGATCCTTGCCGGACAATGGCAGGGTGTCAGATTTGGTGCAGAATCTTTTGATAACCGAATGGAATATGTAGAGATGCAGTCTACCGTTCACGGTGTCGTAGTAGATAGCTGTGGAGTCACTGACCGAAGCAAATTGACTCTTGTAAATTCATGGCTTCATAATTCACAGGGCAACGTCTTAAGATCAGAACATGCCTGGGTGGATGCCTATGGGTGTTGCCTGTCTGATGCAGGAGAGGCTACCGTCTATCTAAGAGGTGGCGTCCACAATTTCGTGCAATGCACGATGGCTAACAACTATCTTTTTGCAATTTCTCCACAATCAATACTTACTTTGTCATTCCTTTCCAGAGAAGAAAGTTCGGGCATAGTGAATCCATTAATGAAAGCTAACTTCAATAATTGTATTATTTATGGCATAACGTCGTCGCTTACCCCGGGAGACCTTGAAGGAACAGAAGTCTATATGCGCAATGTGCTTATAGGAGAAGCAGGATCTGATGACAATCATTTTATTTCATGCCTATGGGATGAAAACCCGGAATTTGAGACGATTCGCGATGAATATATATTTAATTATCGACTTAAGGAGGATTCTCCAGCCATAGGTGCCGGCAATCCCGCATATGTCACACCGGAATGCCTTTTCGATATGGATGGCGTAGACCGTCTTGAATGGGGTAATCCAGCTCTCGGAGCATACGCGCGTTAATATTCAGAGAAGAGTGTGGGGCGAATAAGGATTCCGAAACGTAGGCGGTTGTGAAATTGGTTGTAAGCTAACAGGCCTTCTCCATATCCATTATAGAAGTCAAGAAATAGATACTGATTCGAGTCCTTGTGTAGACGCCATCCGAGTTGAATATTTGTGTTCCAGTTCATATTCCATCCTTGACGCTTGACGAATGTAGCGGCGAGCATAAATCTATGATCGTTGGAATTAAGTTGGAACCCCGTCTGGAAGATTCCGCTATATTTGAGAATGTCCTTATTATTCATCCCATCTACAATAGGAATCCAATATTTAGCATGTACGGAGAGCCACTCTGTCACGAATGCGCTTCCTGCAAGTGAAACCTTGTTCCATGATCTTGAAGCTTCACCGTCCTTGCCATTGCTCTCATGCTCAAGGATGAGGGTCATCTTGCCGCAGTATCGATCTTTGACAAAGAATGGTTTCGACCATCCTATACCCGGATTGAAGTTCAAATCGCTCATAGGCATGGAGTTTTGGAAGACTTCCCAAAAAACTTTTTCTGTGAAGAACAGATATAGATACGTGCCCCATGGCAGAGTAGCGTTGGTGAGTCGTTGGGATATGGATAGCTGGAATTTTACGCCTGAATTATATTTGTTGGGAGTATGGAATGGATCAGTGCCGACAGCGAAATAATTATCTTTGTAAAGACCGAAGAATGGCNCGATATCCATTGATTTCTTGATGGAATCGGTATTTTCNGTCANTTCCNTCAGGCACGAGGATCTGGGCTTTTGCACTTGTTTGGCTTAGGAAGAATGCAAGGATGACTGTAAAGAAGATATGAAATGAGTTGCTTTGGGTTCTCATGCTGTATGGAATAAAAGTGGTAATGGCTCTTTAGAAATGCAGTATGGATATGACTATCCACCCTGCCGGCAATAGCTCCGCAGGGTGGATAGTTTATATTTCATGAATCTGAAGATTCATGCTGTTGGATTCTATGTTAATTAGTTGAGCTCGCCGTTTTCAGCAGCTTTCACCATTTCGTCAGAAGCAAAGATGTATATTTCTACGCGACGGTTTTGTGCGCGTCCAGCCTCTGTGTCATTGCTTGCAACATAGTCTTGCATTGGGAAGCCTTTTGCTTCAATGCGGTCGCCATTAATGCCTTGTCCTTCAAGGAAAACCTTTACTGAGTTGGCACGAGCGTCAGCAACCTTTGTGTTGGCAGCCATAGAGCCAGTATTGTCAGTGTAGCCTCCGATTGCAACGTCGGTGAGAGGATTCTGCTTCAAAGACTCAGCAAAAGATGTAAGTTCAGCCTGAGCTGCGGGCTGGATGTTTGACTTGCCAGTGGCGAAAAGAATACCGCCGGGGAATGTCACCTTAATTGCCTGTGTGCCGTTTACTTCGGTCTTTTCTACAGAAGCATTCTTAAGCTCTTCTTCAAGTTTCTTCTGCTGATTGTCCATATGCTTGCCGATGATTGCTCCGACTGCGGTGCCGACTGCTGCGCCTACACCGGCTCCGATGCCTGCGCCTTTTCCTTTGCCGATAAGAGCTCCGATGCCTGCGCCTAATGCTGCGCCACCACCGCCACCGATTGCTGCTCCTTTTCCGAGATTAGTTGTGTTACATCCTGCCAAGAGAATGAGCACTGCAAGTAATGCGCAAGATAATGCTTTAATTTTCATTGTCTTTTGATGTTTTGAGTTATTGTTTGATATGTTTAAAGTTTAGTCGTGTATGCTAATATGATAACATTTTTGGAAATTTATGCTATATAATTATAACAATAAAAATTTGCGATTGTTTATAATTAAGGAATCCACTATAAAATATCATATACAGAAATGAGTGATAATACCAAAGGAGTAGCAGGTAAAGAATCATCAGACGTCAGATTGAAAGAACTTTCATCGGCGCCTATTGGTAAGATTTTATTGAAATATAGTCTCCCCGCTGTGATTGGCACAGTGGTGATGGCACTCTACAATATCATTGACTCGATAGTGATAGGTCATGCAATTGATGACCCTAATGTTGTAGCCGGTATTGCTGTCACTTTCCCTGTGCAGAATCTGGGGACGGCTTTCGGTATGCTGATAGGTGCCGGTGCTGCAACACGTGTTTCTATAGTACTTGGGCAGAAAGACCATCATAGGGCAGCCGTAATCCTTGGAAACTCGGTGCAACTTACTATTCTTATAGGAATTCTATACACGTCGGCTTTTGCCATTTTCCTTGAGCCTCTATTGCGTCTATTCGGTGCGTCAGATGCCAGTATGCCTTATGCGAAGGAATTCCTCATGTGGGTACTTCCCGGGATGGTGCTTATGAACCTTACCTTTAGCTACAACAACGTCATGCGCGCCTCCGGCTATCCCGGTAAGGCAATGTGGACTAATATGATTGGTGCCGGTCTAAACTCAATTTTAGCTCCTCTTTTCCTTTTTGGATTTAAATGGGGCATAAAAGGAGCGGCTATTGCTACCGATATATCAATGGTCGTCACTGCTATCTTTGTGATGCAGCACTTCTTCAAGAAATCAAGTACGCTTCATTTCGAGCGAGGCACATTCAAGTTTGATTGGCGAGTGATAACATCCATCCTTTACATCGGTATGTCGCCATTTCTAATAAATGTAGCCGGCAGCTGTATCAATGCAGTGGTGAATACTTCATTGCTGAAATATGGAGGTGATGATGCCATTGCTGCGGTGGTAGTTTTCAACCGATTTGTGACAATTTTTGTGTTTGTTGTAATAGGTATTTGTCAAGGTATGCAGCCTATTTTAGGTTATAATTATGGCTCCGGAAAATATGATAGGCTTTTCCGAACTCTGAAGCTTGCTGCGCTGACAGGAGCCAGCTTTACGACCTTAGGATCGATCATTGGTGCTACTAATGCAGAGATGATTGCGAAGCTGTTTATGCAAGATCCTCAGCAAATAGAGTGTGCAGTCAACTGTCTTCATGTGACGACGGTCGGTTTCTGGATGGTCGGTTTCCAGATTGTAGCCACTAACTATTTCCAATCGCTTGGTATGGCTACAAAATCAATATTCCTCTCGTTGACTCGACAGGTGATTTTTATGATACCGGCACTGTTTATTCTTCCTCCTATTTTCGGACTTGATGGAGTGTGGGCATGCTTCCCGATAGGTGATTTTCTTTCCACAATTGTAGCGGGATTCATGCTGGCATGGCAGATTAAGCATCTTAAGAAAACAAAGATATCACAAGTGGCCTCATAACCTTTGACTCTCTCATACGATAATTATGAAAGACAATACATATCATAAGATACTGGATTATTTCCGTCATATAAGCGAAGGTACTAAATGGGATGGCCATCTTTATGCAGTCGGAGGCTGTGTGCGTGATGAGATTCTCGGATTGCCGATTCATGATGTGGATATAGCTGTAGATCTCCCCGACGGTGGGGTGAAGTTTGCTATCTGGCTTATGAGGCATAAGTATTTGGTGGAGATGCCGACATTGTTCAGGAAGTTTGGAACAGCCAAATTGCGTTTGCGTAAATTCCCCGATGAGGAAATAGAGGCAGTGCAGACACGTGCAGAGAAATATACAGATAAGAATAGCCGTTGTCCTGAAGTGGTCAATGGCACTATAGAGGAGGATTGCTTTCGTAGAGATTTTACAGTAAATACACTCTATCGCAATATAAAGACCGGAGAAATTCTTGATATGACCGGACGTGGAGTACACGACATAAAAGAAGGTGTGATACGTACTCCACTTGATCCGTATGAGACTTTTGACGATGATCCAGTCCGAATACTGCGCTGCTTGCGTTTTGCGGCACGTTTTGGATGGAAGATAGATGATGCCACGATGGATGCCTTACGACATAGTGTTGAGAGGCTCACTGTCGTTTCGCGTGAACGTTGGAGTGCTGAGTTCCGTAAGATGCTTTTTGGGCGCAACGTAAAGGCGTCGCTGGGAGTTCTTGCAGAGATCGGGGGATTGAAGTATATGAATCAGTTGATGCGCGAAATGTCGGAGACGGTGCCGGAACCTGGCGATAAGTCATTGCTTGAAATTGGCATAGAGGCAGTAGCACGTCTTGAGGAAGAAGGCGTAGAGGATGAGGCTCAGCGCTTGGCAGCATTCTTTGGCAACACAATGCGACTTGCTCCTCGTGAATCCCCCAGATCTTGATCGAAGCAAGGGTAGCGTAGTT
>WFLX010015559.1_pt1 | contig 12208 bp, 9 predicted proteins | sample 4967041 | NCBI WGS metagenome assembly WFLX01 (sample SAMN12857096, study PRJNA449069) | gut metagenome | isolation source: stool from male and female vole | host: Microtus ochrogaster | place: USA:Florida | collected 2017 | reverse complement strand
ACAGCTTTTGAGAATTCGGCGAAAGCCTTACCAGTATCGCGGCGCAGACCGNTTTTCGCATCCATGNGACATCTGCCCACAAACAGCAACGCATCCGGATTGTCCCTCTCCGCCGCATCGGATATCAAGGCCATGCCACCGCGTTTATCCTGTGAGATACCGTAACGCTTTGAGCCGTTATAATGCAGCATTCCCCATTCATACAGGGCATCCTCGCTGCCCATCTCGGCAGCTTTCACGAGCTGGCGGATATACAGCCTGTCAGCATCCTCCTTCTTGCCGTACATGCCCTCCTTGTACATCTGCGACATAAAGTATGCCGACTGGGCATCGCCTTTCTTGGCTGCTTTCTCAAAATATTTCCAGGCGTTCTTATTGCTGGCTTTCACACCGTGGCCCCCGAGATAGCACAATCCCATATCGCGTATGGCCGGCACGTATCCCTTTGCGGCGGCCTTCTTATACCATGCGAAAGCCCGCCCGTAGTCACGTGCCACCTCGCTGTTGCCATAGTAATAGCCTTCGGCCAGCCTGTACATCGCCTCGCGGTCGCCCTCGGCTGCCCTCTGCTGCAGCATGAGGGTCTCACGCCCNGAGGCCGTGACGGCTGACACAANAGCGATGATCAATGCAAGTATNCTNATCTTGTTCATAATTTACTGATTACTGATAATATCCCTGTACCTTGAGCTTGTTTATCACCTCGTCACCGGCCGGATCACCGCCTTTCTTTGCCATACGGGCATACTCATCCGCAGCCGCGTGATTGTTGTCATGGAGGTATTTCTTAGCCATCACACCCGCTGCTGCGGCCGATCCGCCGTCGGCCATGCGCTTGATCGCATCGTAATTGCCTTTCTGCACAGCGGCCTCAAGCTCGCTTGGCTTGGGTGCCTGAGTCTTTTTGACCGGGGCCGTCTTGTCAGGGGTCTGCTTGTTATTCTCGGCCACCGGTTTATTATCAGATTGTTTTTCTACAGGCGCAGTGGGTGCGGGAGCGGGGTTCTGTGGGCCGGGGTTGGTCCCGGGCTGCTTATCCTCATGTGCTGTGGCGCCCGGCGCCTGATAGGCGGCGGTGCGGCCGATGGGGGATATGCCCTTGTGCTCTCTCGGAGGGGGCGGGGTTGGCAGGTTGTTGACGGGCCTGACACCTCCGTCCGGGGCCGATGCCGTATCTTCTATCTCCACCACACTCGTCACCACTGTATTGATGTCATCCACAGGCTGCACCGTCTCAGTCACGGCACCGGCCTGGGTATCCTTTTCGGGCAGAAACTTAAGGCTCAGCAGGTTATCAAGCCCATACCAGTACACCCACGCGCAGATGGCGACGATAAGCAGGAACGACAGGTACGAACTCTTGCTCTTGAGCCAGTCGTAGGCCTTGCGCACGGGCGTGCGGTGCTTGTGTACATGGCGGGTGGCGCCACGCTGTCCTCTGGTGCGGTATCGTGTTCCCGATGTGAAGTGGGCATTCTCGTCCTTGGCGCCTATGCGCTCNAATCCATCGGAGANTNGTGTANGTGTATCTGTGTCAGTGGCGCCGGAGCCCACGCCGGAGTCTTGTCCCAGCGTCATATATGCGGGCAGCGCACTGTCGCTGTCATGTGCCTGTGATGACTGGTCGGCGGCAAGCTGTCCGAACAGCATCTCGGGTGTATTCCTGGTGTATCCGTCAGCCGGCTGCGGTGACGGGGAGGCGATGCCGAGCACATCCGGGGCAGGATGCTGATTTTTCAGCATCTGCGAGGCAAACTCGCGTATCTTTGTAGCCTTCGGGCGATCCCATGTGTTGAGCTGCATACATGCCTGGCAGAGCATCTGCAGCTCCTTTGACCAGCCACGGGGCAGTTTGGGGGGCAGCTGTCCATTGTGCTGAGCCGCTCCGCCGAAGTCGCCGAAGGGGGGCACACCGGTGCAGAGCTCGTATATGAGGGCTCCGAGTGTCCATATATCGCTTGACGTGAGGGGCAGGTCATAATCCGCCGAAAATCGCTCGGGGCTCATATACGCCATGGCCGCCGAGCGGCCGCGTCCTGTCTGCCTCACCATTATCTGGGTCACCTTGTAGCAGATACCGAAATCCGATATCAGGAAGCGGTCATCATCATCGATCATGATGTTGGCCAGCTTCATGTCCTGATGTATGATGGGCTCGTCAAGACCGTGCAGATAGGCCAGACCTGCCGCCACATCATGTACGAAATGCCACACGACACGCTCGTCCACCATGCCGGCAAGGGTGTCGGCCGAGCCCTTGGAGCAACATTTCATCACCAGATACGCGCCTCCGTTGCATACGTCCATTCCCTGCGGGGTGAGCAGATTCTGATGCGACACGCCTATGGTGTTGCCGTATTCGCGCTTCAGCTCCTTCATGCCGTCGGGAGTGAGCGGCGCATATATCTTCAGAGCCACCTCGGTGTCGAGTGTCTCGTCGATAGCACGCCATACCTGGCTGAATATGCCTGTGCCCAGACACTCGATCAGCAGGAATCTGTCGTTGATTATGGTCCCCTTGATAAACTTTGGCATCGGTGATTATGGTTTGAACATGAATTGACGGTTGCCCATCACTATCACATCGCCCTCGCGGAGCTCGATTTTGCGTGAGGGACGTATATATGTAGTCTGCAGGGCGCTGCAGTCCTCGATGCTCCATTTGCCGTCGGCATATGTGAGTCTGGCCTGCAAGTCACGCGCTATGGTATTGTTGGCGGGGTCGGTATTGCCTCGGTACAGGTCTACCTCATTGCCCGTACACACCACGATATTGCCTGCGGTCTCCGAGCCGTCGGCGCCGAGCATCTGCAGGCTGCACCCGGGTATCTGCTCATAGAGCGGACCGGCGGCCACAGTGTCATCTGCTTCGTCACAGGTGTCGGTCACGGCCGGCATGTCAGGGGTCNCCTCTGCCGGCTCGCTANCCCGTGACGGCATAGCCGGCTGCTGCGGCTCGTNGACGATATTGGNGCTGACACTGACGGAGGNTTNGAGGCGGGCCCCGCAATTATGGCAGAAATTCTGCGCGGGAGATACCTCAGTACCGCAGTCGGGGCAGATACCCTCCACTACCTCTATGGTCTGAGCCACTATCCTGGTGTGGCACACCGGACACTCGGCGGCGCCGGCAGGCAGGGGTGAGTCACACTCGGGGCAGTATCTCACCTCGGGAGCGGCAGCTGCCGTCGCCGGTTGCTGAGGCGCGGTCTCGTACTGCGGAGTCTCATACTGCGGAGTCTCATACTGTGCGGGGTTGTCGTACTGAGAGGGGTTGTCATACTGAGAGGGGTTGCCGTACTGCGATGGAGCGTTATATTGCGCCGGGGCATCATACCTCGGGGAGGCAGCATATCGCTGCGGCTGGTCGTCATACTGTGGAGCGGGCTGCTGGCGCGGCATACCGCCGTATTGCACGGCACCCTCGCCGTATGCCGGGCTCCGGTAGCCGCCGGCCGGCTGGGCGTAGCCGGCTGCGAAAGGCTGCGGCTGTGCCGGATTGCCGTATCGCGGATCCATCCGGTCAGCGGTGAATCCATATTCCGCCGATCCGTTGGCCGCTGCCGTGCGGCCCGCGTCATATCCCGGCGCCGGCATATCACCGAGGCGCTGCCGGGCCAGCAGATTATTACACTTCTCACATCTGTCACGATTATCTGGGTTATCCCATCCGCATTGCTTACACTTCATGGACTTTGGTAGATTACGATTGTAGATTAAACAAGCGGCGACCAAGGGTCGCGTACATATTTTGCAAAGATATAAAAAATTTATGTCTCCGCTAACTTTTTAGCGCACAAAAATCTTTTTTTTCAAACAGGTGCTATGTTTGATAATTATTGCTAACTTTGCACATTGCAACGGCATGCGCGCCAGATGCGCCCCTGCCCCACCACAAAAGAAACTATAACTGACACATTAACGGAAAACAGATATGGCACAATGGTTTGAATGTAAGATAAGATATGACAAACTGCAGGACAACGGCACCAGCGTCAAGAAAGTGACCGAATCGTTTCTGGTAGACGCGCTATCGTTCACCGAGGCCGAAGCCCGCATCACCGAAGAGCGCCAGCCCTATATCTCGGGCGAATTCTCGGTGAGCGCCGTAAAGCGCACCAAGATTTCCGAAATATTCCCGGATGACGCCGACGATGCCGACAAATGGTATCAGGTGAAATGGCTCATCACCACTATCGACGACAAGGCCCAGGCCATGGGCAAGCCGCCGGTGGAGAAGAAGGTGAGCGTGCTGTCGATGGTGCAGGCCGCCGACTTCGACGGAGCCCTCGCCGCCTTTAAGGAAGGGATGAAGAACACCCTGTCAGACTACGACATTGCAGCCATCTCAGAGACGACAATACTCGATGTCTATCCCGTAAAACTCGGCGAGAAGGAGCAATGACATCCATAAGCGACAATCTCAGACGTGTGCGCGCCACCATCCCGCCCGGAGTGACGATGGTCGCCGTGTCTAAGTTTCACCCCGTCGAGGCCCTGCTGGCCGCCTACGATGCCGGACAGCGTATCTTCGGAGAGAGCCGTCAGCAAGAGCTGCTGAAAAAGACAGCCCTGATGCCCGCCGACGTGAAGTGGCACTTCATCGGACACCTGCAGACCAACAAGGTGCGCCCGCTCATAGGCAAGGTAGCCATGATAGAGAGCGTCGACTCAGTGCGTCTGCTCGAGCTCATCGACCGTGAGAGCGCCGCCGGCGGCGTGCTGACCGACGTGCTGCTGCAAGTGCATGTGGCCGCCGAAGACACCAAATCGGGATTCACCCCAGACGAGCTCGACGCCCTCATCGCCACCGATCCGCACAGCCGCCTGGCCTCGACACGCATCCGCGGCATAATGGGCATGGCCACCAACACCGACGACAACGGGCGCGTGAGGGCCGATTTCGAGGCTATCGCCGCATGTTACCGCAAGGCCGCGGCCACCGCCCCCGCATATTTCGACACCATCTCCATGGGCATGACCCATGACTATCCGCTGGCGATCGATTGCGGAGCCAACATGGTGAGGATCGGCACAGCCATATTCGGCGAACGCGAATATTGACAATATCAACCCTAAAACTACATATTATGACACAAAACAAATCCAACGGGCGCACAATCGCTATCGTGACGATGTTCTTCATATTCGGCATGATATCGTTTGTCACCAACATGGCCGCCCCGTTCGGCAACATCTGGGGCAATACCTACAGCTGGGCCGGCATGATGGGTAACATGATGAACTTCGCCGCCTATCTNTTCATGGGCATNCCGGCCGGCAAGATGCTCACCACCGTAGGNTACAAGAAGACCGCGCTCATCGCCTTGGGCGTAGGTATCTGCGGTCTGCTCGTGCAATACCTCAGCAGCGTANCCGGNGCGGATGTAGCCGTGTTTGANTACGCCGGCCAGACCGTGGCCCTCAACCTCCTGATCTATCTGTTGGGCGCATTCATCTGCGGCTTCTGCGTGTGCATGCTCAACACCGTGGTCAACCCCATGCTCAATATCCTCGGCGGCGGCGGCAACAAGGGCAACCAGCTCATCCAGGCCGGCGGTGCCATCAACTCCCTCTCGGGCACACTCACTCCCTTCCTGGTAGGTATGCTCATCGGCACCGTCACCGACAAGACCTCGATGGGCGACGTGGCTCCCCTGCTCTTCATCGGCATCGGTATCTTTGTCGTGGCCTTCATCATCATCTCGTTCGTAGCAATTCCCGAGCCCGCGCTTGAGCGCGCACGCGCCCAGGCCGCCAAAGGCATGGCCACTGTCAACAAATACGAGCACAGCGCATGGTCGTTCCGCCACTTCGTGCTCGGCGCCGTAGCCATATTCTTCTATGTCGGCATCGAGATCGGTATCCCCGGCGAGATGAACTTCTACATCACCAAGCTGCCCTACGAAGGCGCAGCCGCTGTCGCCGGCACATTCGTAGCCGCCTATTGGCTGCTGATGCTNGTGGGCCGCAGCCTCTCCACCATCATCTCCACATGGATATCCACCCGCAACCAGATGATCGCCGTGAGCGCCACAGCCCTGCTGCTCATCCTCATCGCCATATTCATGCCTGNCGACATCACCATCGATGTCAAGGGTGTGCCTGTGCCGATGCTCTGTATCCTCATCGCCGTATGCGGCCTGTGCACATCGATCATGTGGGGCGGTATCTTCAACCTCTGCGTCGAGGGTCTGGGCAAATACACCGAGCAGGCCTCAGGTATCTTCATGATGCTTGTGGTGGGCGGCGGTATCATGCCTCTGATCCAGGACATGTGTCTGGCTCCCGTGCTGGGCTATATCGGCAGCTACTGGCTCATCGTGGCCATGCTCGGATATCTGCTCTTCTACTCGCTCGTGGGCTACAAGAATGTCAACAAGGACATCCCCGTGGAGATCGAGACCCCCGGTGGCGACGATATCCGCGACGTAATCTGACAATCACATCCCTTAATGCAGCGACAGCCGGAGGTGACTCCGGCTGTCGCTGTTTATTATCATGTCAAGATCGCCATCATCACTGCCTGTCAGACAACCGGCGATAGCCCCAGCTCATGAATTTCATGAACATCGACAGTAGATATCCCGCCAAGATTGACAACAAGATAAATACCACCCCCGACAGCCATTGCATCAATGGAGATGACAACATATCGCATCCGGCCACAAAACTACCGCAGGGCAACAGCATCACCACCTGAAACAGATATATTTCAAGGCTTATACCTCCGATAAAGCCCAGTACCACACTTACACCCCTTGGCATCTTATCCAGCATACGGCTGCACAGCAGACAAAATCCGGGGACGATAAGGATCAAAGGATACCACTTCAGCATTGTGTCCTCAAGAAACCGGTAGGTATAACTATTCATTAGCCAGACATATACGATGCAACCTATCACGGCGGTAATCTCCAGTATTCTCCTTGATGCTGACGACAGAGCCGGCACATCACAGCCGCGGCTCTTATTATTGAGCACTCCGGCTATGACGCCAGTGACAAAAATAGGCAGTCTCGGTAATGCGAGCGCAGCGTAAGATGAGCATATCCCCGCATATTTCAACGGCATCGGGACAAATGAGCACAGCAATATCACCCACCCCCATCTTATATCCTTGTTAATTAGATAATATATGACCGGAAAACAAAGATAGCACAGGAAGAGGGCCGGAATATACCAATCAAAGGAAGCCCCATCCGGCAAGAAGTATCCTATACCCGTAGACAGTATCAAAATATCCAATATAGAGTAGGAAAACACGAATATTCCCCCGATGATGATCACGGCAAGATATGTGGGATATATTCTNGCGAATCGCCTGCGGTAGAATTTCCAGACCGACTTATACCTGCCGTAGCCCCAGCACAGGCCGAATCCCGAAAGGAAAAGGAAGATATCCACTCCGGCAAATCCAAGTTCGGGGATAACGGGCACGAGCGACACGTGCAGACCGGTGNAGACATGATGTATCAGCACAGCCACGGTGGCTACGCCCATCAATTCTCCGCGATGTTTCGATATGGCTTCCATACAGATAGATTAAAATCAGTACTTATCATCCCGACACACAGATATCCGGCAACGGTCAGATATCGAAGAGCATGGNGAANTTGACGNAGATGCCGCTGTCNCGCACCAGNCCNNCNGTCTTGCCCAGGCCCAGACGGTANCCGGCACTGAGCTGCACGAAGTTGATGACATCAAAGCCCNCNCCGAAATTCCAGCCCGTATGCAACCTCNCGCCGCAGCCCGNGCCCATCCTNANGGCGAAATCNGGNCCCGTCACCACAAACGGNGCNGCGAGGTCGCTCACCGACGCCAGCCAGAATTTATACTTGAAATCGACAGGTATGGCGATGAAGTCACGTCCGGTCGACAACCGCCCTTCTCCATCGGCGACGGCAAATGTCACCGGGCGGTGGTCATATATCACAGACGCACCGGCCGCGAATCCGCATTTCTCGGCCTGCCACTCGCAGGTGAGTCCGCCGGCAAAGCCGGAGCCGCCTTTGGCATCCACCGCCGCCGGGGCCACGGGCATCGCGAAATCTCCGCCCAGCCGCAGTCCGTATCTGAATTGNGCNTGCGCCGCGCCCNCNATGCCCAGCACAGCCGCCAATATCAATATCAATCTTTTCATACCAATATACTTATCTTATTATCAATGTGACNACATCCTGGCCAGCGANGTGCGGCGCATCTTCACCGGNCGGATAGTGCCGTCGGGATTATATTCNAGNGGCTCNACGCACACACANCGGCGNGCGCCATGACCCTTCTTCAGCCCCGGATTNCGCAGTATCGANAGGTCGGAATTATGATAGAATATATACCAGTCGCCNTTGTATTCCACNATGGANTGNTGATTGGTGCCGCTGCTCACCGGGGGNAGNATCACACCCTGATAGGTGTANGGCCCCATGGGCGAATCGGCCATGGCGTAGGCTATCTGCGGAGCCTTGCCGTTCTTGCTGCCGTTGGANTANGACATATAATACTTGCCGTCACGCTTATGCACCCACACAGCCTCAAAAAACTCAAAAGCACCGTCGATTATATACACACCCGTATCATTTCCGGCCCCATCCTTGCGTCCGCCGCTGTGGTCGTATGATATCATGTCGGGATTGAGCTTGACGCAGCACACGTCATTCTGGCCCACGAACAGATAGGCCTGTCCGTCATCATCGATCAGCACACACGGGTCTATGAAGTCGCGGTTGCAGTACACCCCCGGGGTATCGATCGACAGCAGCGGGGCCCCTATGGCATCGACAAACGGCCCGCGCGGCGAGTCGCTCACGGCCACGCCGATATGCTTCTTGTCGGTAGGATAATACAGATAATACTTGCCGTCGCGCTCCACGCAGTCGGGTGCCCAGGCCTCACCGTTGGCCCAGTCTGTCAGCGCCAGCGCGTCAAAGCATATCCCGGCATCATGAAACTCCTGCATGTCGGTGGTGTAGTACACATGGTAATCCTCCATCGAGAACGACCGCGCCCCGTGGCGGTCATGCGACGGATACACATACAGCGTGTCGTTGAACACACGTGCCGACGGATCGGCCGAGTATTCATCCACTATGATCGGATTGTCTGCTATGGGCCGGGCAGCCGCGCAGCGCAGCCCCGCCGAGAGGATTATCAGTATCAGGATTCTGATTCTCATGGTATCTGGTTTTAATTCCGGTTATTACAAGTTATCTTTTCAGGGTGAGCACTACGATTTCGGGCCATGCGCCGAAGCGGAAACGCATGTTGCCGCCCGCGCCCGTCGACACATACATCTGCTGGTCGCCCACCCGGTAGAGACCGCCCCACTTGTCAAACACCCAGGCCGAAGGCGACCATCCGAATATCTCAAACTGCATGGCATGGGTATGGCCCGACAGTGTCAGCGGGATACGCGTCTTTCCGGCCACCGCGTCGTCGAAATGGGTGGGATCGTGGCTCAGCAGCACGGTGTAGGCGCCGTCGGGGATACCGGTCAAGGCCTTTTCGAGATTGCCCTTGTTGGCCGAGAAGCGGCGTCCTATATTCTGCACTCCGGCCACGTATATGCTGTCGGAGCCTCGTGTGATGGCGAAATTCTCATCGAGCAGCAGCCAAGAGAATATGCTCCGCTCCAGCTCCATCGTGCGCCTCAGCATCCTCTCGTGGCTGCCGGGCTCAGCGTCACGCGCATACAGCGAATAGTCGTGGTTGCCCAGCACAGACACCACTCCGTCGGGGGCGTGCAGGCGTCTGAGAGTGGCGACGAAAGGCTCCACCTCATCGGGCGTGAAATTCATGATATCGCCGGTGAAGACGATCAGGTCGGGATGCAGCGCGTTGATTCTGTCCACCAGATTGCTGATATACGCGGTGTCGCCGGCGAATGTGCCCAGATGCAGATCGGTGATCTGGGCTATGCGGTAGCCGTTGAAGGCCGCCGGCAGCGACGGAGTGGCGAAGGTGACATCCTTCACCACGATATGGCGCCAGCCCCACACCAGCCCGTAGACCGCGCCGAGCATCACCACACCGGCCACCACGGCCGCGCCGGTCTGTATCCACGGGGCGGCCGCCGCCCACGGCAGGGCCGCAAGCCTGCCCACCAGGGAGAGGGCCGTGAACACCAGCTTGGGCAACGTAAAGCACAGCAGCATCCACAGAAACACATCAGCGGCCACTGTCCATTGGCCGCGGGCTATCATCAGCGCGCACACAGCCATCACCACAGTAGGCACCCACCACACCAGCTTGACCAGCAGCGGACACCACCGCAGAAACGAAAAGAATATATATAAATCGCAGCCAAATGCGATTGCAAAAAATGCTATGAACGTTAAAAACATACCGTCGGTGGTTGATTCAGATAATCTCAGAGTGCAAATTTACGAAAAAACATCCACAAATTTTTCACTCATCCACTCAGCCCCCACAAAATACACCCCTGATTGTAATAATTTGGCGCAATTGCATAAAAAATGCGTAAATTTGCAGCCAAAAAACAATCAAAACTTAAAAATCAAAACAAAATGACTCAAAAAGCACAACAACTCATGAGCGACAAGGCATGGGTGAGGTGGACGGCGCTGCTGCTGCTGGCACTGGCGATGTTCTGCTCATACATCTTCATGGACATCCTGTCGCCCATCAAAGACCTGCTGCAATCGACACGCGGATGGGACAGCACCGCCTTCGGCACGATGCAGGGCTCCGAGACATTCCTCAACGTATTCGTATTCTTCCTGATATTCGCGGGCATCATCCTCGACAAGATGGGAGTGCGCTTCACGGCCCTGCTCTCGGGCGTGGTGATGCTCATCGGTGCGGTGATCCAGTATTACTCGCTGTCGCAGAGCTTTATCGGCAGCAGCTGCGAGCACTGGTTCAACACACACCTCAATTATATACCCGTGTTTGACGAGCTGGGCATCTCGCCCTTCTACGAAGGCATGCCCGCGTCGGCCAAGCTCGCCGCCGTCGGCTTCATGATATTCGGCTGCGGCACCGAGATGGCCGGCATCACCGTATCGCGCGGTATCGTCAAGTGGTTCCAGGGCCACGAGATGGCGCTCGCCATGGGCTCTGAGATGGCTCTCGCGCGCCTGGGTGTGGCCACCTGTATGATATTCTCGCCCTTCTTCGCCACTCTCGGCGGCGACATCGACGTTGACCGCTCGGTAGCCTTCGGTGTAGTGCTGCTGATGATAGCCCTGATCATGTTCATCGTTTACTTCTTCATGGACAAGCGCCTCGACGCCCAGAGCGGCAAGGCCGAGGAGAAGGACGACCCCTTCAAGCTCAGCGATGTCACCACTATCCTGCGCAGCCGCGGCTTCTGGCTCGTGGCCCTGCTGTGCGTGCTCTATTATTCGGCCATCTTCCCCTTCCAGAAATATGCCGTCAACATGCTGCAGTGCAACCTCACCTTCACCGATGTGCCCGCCGGCTCATTCTGGGGCGGAGAGAGCGTCACCATCTATTCCTACATCGTGATGCTGGTGGTGGCCGCCACAGCCTTTGCCAGCAACTTCACCAAGGGCACCGTGAGATACTTCTTCCTGGCCGTCTCCATCGCGTCGCTCGTAGGCTTCTGCTACATGGGCTACATGCGCCAGTCAGCCGCCACCATCTTCTCGGTGTTCCCGCTTCTGGCCGTGGGCATCACTCCCATCCTCGGCAAGGTCATCGACCACAAGGGCAAGGCAGCCACCATGCTCGTCTACGGCGCCGTGCTGCTCATCCTCTGCCACCTCACCTTCGCCTTCGTGCTACCGCTCTTCAAGGGCAGCCCCGTGGGCGGTGTCATCGTGGCCTACGTCACCATCCTGGTGCTCGGCGCGTCATTCTCGCTGGTGCCCGCGTCGCTGTGGCCCAGCGTGCCCAAGCTCGTTGACGCCAAGGTGATAGGCTCGGCCTACGCCCTCATCTTCTGGATCCAGAACATCGGTCTGTGGCTCTTCCCTCTGCTTATCGGCAAGGTGCTCGACGCCACCAACCAGGATATCATAGCCGAGGAGCAGGCCGGCCTCATCGACGCCGAGCAGGCAGCCACGATGTACAACTACACCGCGCCTCTGGTGATGCTGGCAGCCCTCGGAGCAGCGGCCCTGCTCATAGGCATCTACCTCAAATACATCGACAAGAAAGAGCACTTAGGTCTCGAAGAGCCCAACATCGCCTCGGCCGAGACCGAAGAGGCCGAGATGCTCGC
>WFLX010000642.1_pt1 | contig 12208 bp, 7 predicted proteins | sample 4967041 | NCBI WGS metagenome assembly WFLX01 (sample SAMN12857096, study PRJNA449069) | gut metagenome | isolation source: stool from male and female vole | host: Microtus ochrogaster | place: USA:Florida | collected 2017 | reverse complement strand
ACCAACCATCAGATAGTAACTTTTCTTGTGAAGCGGTAATCATTGACTCTCTTTCTTCCTGATTGGGAGACACCTTATTGGAACAACCAAGCAAATGAATAAATAAACAGACTACAAAGCCTTGCGAAAGCAATTGTTTCATGATAATCTTAAGATTAATTATTACCTCATCTATCGAGGGATTTTTTAATTCAATCCTCCTTTTCAATAAGGATATATTTTCAATAAGGATATAAGTGAAGAAGTTTAGTGCATCACACCACTTCTTCACCTATAATAATACATAGAGTATTAGAATACTCCTTCTCGTTTCAGTTGGTTCACACGGCTCTGAATTGGCTGATACTTAGTACCAAGTTTATCCTTACGTTCCTGTCCAACACCATAATCGCCCCGAATTACCTTCATAGCTTCTGTCTCAACATCGTTCGAGACGTTATTTCCGGATACGGGCTTCGAGATGACCGTTTCTGTAGGTAAACTTTGAGGCTCCTGAGGTAGAGATGTTGATTCTATTTGAGTTCCCTCTTCAGTAGATTCTGTAATCTTCTCTTCAATATTATTTTCAGGTACTGATTTACCAAGAGAATCTATAAATGATGAACCTTCCTCTTCAGGATTAACCTCTTCAATTGTTTCGGCCATCTGTGGTTTCTCATTAGGTTTCTTGCATCTGCTCACAATCAAAGAGACTATCACAACAAAAACTACCAGAGCTAAAAAAATCCATACCCATTTCTGGATACGTTGCCTCCATGATTTAGACGCCATGGAAACTTCATCTTCATCCTTTGTGAAATCAAAAGTTCTCTTTTGAGGTTTCTCAAAATCAAATTTTCGATTACTTTTATTTGTTGGAGCTGCCATATTCCTTAAGTATATATTTCAGCGAGTGTTTGTATGCCACCATCATGACCTTCTCCAAAAGCAATGAATTCCCATTCTCCTTCTTCATTAATGGAAAGTTTTCCAACTTCCACTGCAGTTTTACCCACAAATTCTTCTTTAAGATTAAATCTACATAGAATATTTCCCGTTTCTTCATCAGAAATTTCAATTTTTGCATTCTTTACCTTCTCAAAAGTCTGTTCTTCGACTGGACCATACTTAGGATTTGGATAAATTGAAACACAGAATATGATTTCGGAGATGTCGTTACCAACTTTATCAAGAATTACATGCATAGTTTCCCCAGATGTATCATCATCTTCATCTGCATCTCCTGGATCATCCCATGAACCAATGAGAGCTCCGTCCTTTGAGACCGGAAGGGTATTCGAACGCCATGCTTTAGCTGTCTTAAACTTATTTTTTTCAAAAGGCTGGAAATCTCCTAATGTGACATCCACATTTTCTCTTTCATCAGGATTATTCCAGCGAGGGTCGGAGGGTAACCATCTACATTTTGATTTATAATATACAAAATCTGCATCATCCATTATGATACCATCTTCTCCCACTAAGAATGCGCAAGCATCCAAATCCAGACCTTTTAGATTCGACGTTAGCTCTACCTCCCAGGATAAATCTGCCTGAATCTTACTGTATGATTCTCCATTTTCTTTTGTGAAATCAAAGCGTTCATTGATTTCAAGATCTTTTGTGAACTCGAATCTTTGAGTTGTTTTTGACATTGTTATTATATATTAATAATTAACATTATATTTATTATAGAGTTCTTTCAACTGCCGATTTTCAATCGGTGTTATAAGTCCATTTTTTTGAGCATTCCTTAGCCGAATTAGTTGAGAGCATATTTCGGACATTTCAGTATTTCGTTCTATGGTCGCGAACTGCCTCTTAGCTTCTTTAAATTTTCCTTGTTTTAATAAGGAAAATCCTTCGGTTTGTGGAATTTCAAATTCATTTACATGTTCTTTCTGTTTTTTATTATGACCTCCTTTCTTTTTAGTTTTATTTTTTTTGTCGATGTTTTTTTCTTCTTGTAATCCTTCATCACTCATATATTTATGGGGATTTATTAACTTCAATAGCTCTGAATAAGCTGAATCAAATTTATAAATCCCAAGATTATGATATTTTGCTTTAAGTTTTTTTACCTCCTCCTCTGCAGAAGAATCTCCACGACGAATCAAGACCATCAAATCTGCCCTTTTACGTCTAAAATTTATTTCCAATTCATTCTTTTCTATTTGAAGAGCTTGAAGTGTCTGCAAACGTAATTGCCAATAGTTCTTATGTTCATCATCATATTCAATCAATTCTTTACATAATTCGATAGCTTTAATATAATCATGCTGTTTTTCGGCTTCATTTATCTGATTCTCAATTAAAGAAATTTTTTCTTTGCGATGAGCGACTATTGTAGAATATTCTTGATATTTATTTTTTAACAATAAGTTATCGGGATAATGTTGTGTAGCCGTTTTAAGAACATCTAACGATTTATCAAATTCTTCTTTATTTAATAATATAAAACTGTCATTAATTATATTCTGAATTGTTTGGTCCTCCAATTTTTTTGAGGCTTCATTGAGAATATTGCTAACATTACAATTATCTTTTAACGAAAGATATTCATTACATGTGCGCATAACCTCTACCCATTGAGCAGATGATTGATAGCTGTAAATGATAGTTAGAAGATTGTTTAGTTTATTATTTAATGCGATCAATTCCTCTTGTTTGTTTTTAGCCCATTCGATTTTCTCTGTCCATTTACGGACATTGTCGGTATCAATTGTGATCAACTCTTCGCACAGCGATATAGTTAATTTGTAATCATTGTCGTTACCTGCGTCATCTAATTTTTTAACAAGAAGATTGATTTTCTCTTCTCGAGCGGACAACGCATTAAAAATTATATCTCGCCGTTTTTCTATCTCTTGGTCAGTAATACCTAAAAGTGTGATATTCTCAATCTCTCTGTGAGCCCTGATGTAATCTTTTTGCTCCAAAAAAGTATCGACCTTAATTAACCACTCTTTAATTAAGGCATATTTATCTTTCTGTCTTTCAGCTTCATTCCGAATCCGTTTTGCCTCTTCTGAATCAGGTTTTACGTTTATNGCCATCTGACTTTGCGTAATCNCCACATCCCAATCCTTTGNTTTGAAAGCCTCTTTAGCTGAAAGTANATAGGNATNATACTGTTTANTTTTTGTNCGNATCNCTANTAGTGCATTATTCAAATCATCNANTTTTTCCTGNATATAGATGTTATCAGGAGAAATTACAAGAGCCTTTTTATATAAATCCAATGATTCCTCAAAATCGCATTCCAATTCAGCATCGTTAGCACGAGTCAATAAGATCTGGAAACTTTTTTCCGCCAGTGACCGTTTAGCGTTAGCAATGCGATCAGCTTCTTCTTTCTTTTTTGCTTCTGCAATTTGTTCTCGCCTTTTCTTGGCAGCCAAGGCTTGCTCTAATTGATTATTAGAAGCTCTTTTAAAGTTTGCCTCCGCAGTATCAAACATATCTGAAGGCAAACTTGTATAAACGCTCACCACTTCTGCCAATTGGGACTCTCTAATATGTATAAAATTTGCATCTATTAGATGTTTTTCCAATGCACGTCTATATTGATTATTGCCAAAAGAGTCGCCTATGAACAGAACTGCATTAATATCATTTAGCCCTATTCCACTATCTTTAATAGCTTTGATCATCTCACGGACTATATTGTCTGCATCCTTTGATGTATGCTTATCAATATCATCTTTGNGAACGGATATGCTGTAGCGATTCCCCTTTTGTTTTTTTAAATTAATTAATCCCAGAGGAGTTGGTTCGCCAGATGGAGTCTTATCTAATAGTTGAAGCCATTCATTAACATACTGAGAAAGGTACAAATATTCTTCCTCTCGTTCTTGATTGTTAGATAAAAATCCAGTTTCATCATTTATATTATTGACAACTTGAACCAACAAAGAACGAGTTCTGAGGTCGTTACCATATCCTTTTAGACATTTAGATGTTTTGCATTCAATGGTTGAATTATTCTGTAAATAAATTGAATAATAGAAGTTCTCATTTGTAGCATTTGCTACAAGAACAAATGATTTTTCATCAAGCTGTTTATGATTTACAAGATACTCAATCGAAAGGATATCAATGGCTGCAACATATTCTTCTATATCAAAGTCTTGTTCTTTAAGAAGCTCCAAAAATACTGTTTGAGCCAAGATACTAACATCCTGAGAAAATGATAAATATGTAGNAATCNTCTCCGATATTTCAAACTCCTTTTTTAAATCTGAGAATATGCCTGCATCTGAGAANATATTTCTCATATCTGTATCTAATCCATACGATTTATAAGTTTTTTCTTCGCTACTTGGAATTAGATTAAAAATATCACAATAATAATTCAACTCACCAGAAATAGCAGCCTCTTTGAATGATAAGCCATATTCAACTATATTCTCATTAACGTTATTTCTGAAATATAACCAAATTCTATCCTCATTATTAGATAAGTTTATCTTATGGGTGCCACTTTGATCAATAATAGCACCCACTATATACCACTTGTCAATATAAAGAGAAAGATATCTCATTAGTAAGCAAAGATTTTCCCGATTAAGGTATACAAATATGACGCAACCTCAGCTATAAACACTGGCTGATGATATGAGAATGCTTCCGTGGCAGAGGACTCGGCTTTCGCATACTCTGAATCATTTTTGATAAAATTCATAATACGTCCAGGAACGTCTCGAATTTCTTTTCTCAATGAATCCTCCTCATCATTGTATATTTTGGTAATGCGACAAACAAAATTGCAGAAAATATTCATGAATTTATCAAAAATCAAACCATGGCCAAACTCAAAACGAGAGAGTTCTTTAAAGTATGAACCGTCAAGTTCCTTATCAATGGGAATTTCTACAAGTTTACCGTTTTTTTGTCTATATTTAATACCATCTTCAGCACAAACATCAGATTTACCTACAACATTTGCTATATTCAATGCTTGGGGTAAGCACAAACCTCTAGCCACCTCTGTTTTATTATTTTCTGCAAGCTCAGTTCGCATTATTATATCAAGTGTTGTGTCAGTAATACATTTAATTCCGTGATTCAGACATTCTGAATAATACTGCTGAGTAGCAGTCTCTCCAGCGGCACTGTAAAGCCAATGGAATAGTCTACCGCCTTTGCCAAATGGAAGGACTTCAACTTGCTTAAGGCTACTACTGAGACTATAATCCTTAATTGTCTTCCCAATTAGTATACCTGCATAATAAAGCAATGCACCTGTTACGTATGCAGGAATAGTGAAAACGAATTTAGCATTTTCATCAAGCGAATCATAGAATATTTTATATTCATTAGGTTTGAGTTGATCAAATATGCAATTAAGGTAATATGGTGCTTTTTCTTTATTGGAGGCATCCATGAGTTCTTCAATGTTCATAATATTAACACCTGTATTATGACCTCCATGGAAATTTACGAGTGCTTCTCTGAATCTTTGAGAACCAGTTACAGCACTAAAGAAAGAGCCGGCAGCTAATCTTACACTACTTTCTCGAAGTAATGAATTATCGCCTTTACTATCCCGTGCAAGAAGCAATATATCACTAGTGCTACCGCCTACATCAATGCCAAGGAACATATTATCAGATGTCAATCCAAATCCCTTTTGAGCAAGGGCATAACTGCATACGGCTTCGGCTTCTGTTACAGGACGCGTAACAGTAACATTGGTGCCATTTATTGGAGTTATTGCCGGCAAAGCATCAAAAATTTTACTTAGTTCAGTTATATCACTCGGCATCATTGCACCTGGATAGCTCCAACTTATTTTGTGAGGCATGATCTGTTTTTGATATAAAAACGCACATGCTTGTAACCACAACGATTTAATATAAGCTTTTTTCTTTTGAAGTCCAATTGCGTCCTCAAGCCATTTCATGTTATAATGAAGTGTACCAGCTTGAGTTGTAATTGTGCGGTCAGTCATTTCATTCACTTGAACATTTGGGCGATTGACAGGAACACCGCCTGCTATCTCTTCTGATTGTGTAAATCTAACACAACGGCTGTCATGCTCATGTAACCATGATTTGAATTGACCATCTACAGTATCAAAATTAGTGAAGAAAATAAGCTCATCAATATCAGCGACCCTATTGGGGTTGGATGATTCTCGTCCAACCAGATTTACCCTATAATTGTGAAACTCAATTGGCTTAGCTTGCTTCGACTGCGAATCAACATAATATAGACATGTATTATTACTTCCAAAGTCAAAACCTATAGTCGCTGTCGCGGGTGTAGATTTGCCACTAAGATCTTGAACGATATTATTTTTAATAATCAGAAAGCCAGAATTAACCTCATCTGAACCTTGTCTAATTTTTGATAGTAATCCAGCCAAAGGTTTATCCGCTACTTCGACTCTATATTTTACCAAAGAATCACCTGCGTCTGCAGGGGTTTCAGCTAATATTTTAATGCTCACAGGAAGAAGACTACCATCCTGTGGATCATACTCTTTTGTAAAGAAATGACCATCGGGAGTTTTTATTATCTTCCCTNGTTGTTGATAAATCGGNAGATNTTTGGGNTGAGTTGTGTAATCAACTTGCTGAGAATAGGTATAATANCTATTCCATTTGTCAGATGTGAAATTTGGCCACAATATATATTTTTGTGGTCTAGTTTGCCATTTGATAAAATATTCTCGTATACCAAGAGCAACTTCTTCTCCATCGATTAGGACGGTCATATTTACAGACAGAATGTCTCCGTTTGAAGAGGCAGATATGGACACACCCTGATTTTCGTGTTTGTACCCTAAAATACTAGACAGTCCATTCTTAAAGATTTCAATACCCTGTTCTGAAAGAGGAAGAGAAAAATATTTGTTCGTTCCTCCTGTAATATCATTTACAATAAGGAAAAATACGGGAGCGTCTCTTAAAGAATTACGAACATCTGATTTTTCGCTCCAACCTAACACATATGTATCTTCTGCAAGCAATGATTGTATGTCATTAATTCGTTGATATTCTCCGTTTGGGTCTGAATAAGTAAAAGTATAATCTGGTTTGAGATACACTGGCACCTCACTATGAAATAAAATATTGAAAGGACATGCCAATTTTTTAGAATAATTTTCGACAGGCCCAATATCTTTTAATCGTCCTTCTCCTTTATTCTTCAAATCATTCTCCCATTGCCAAAGCATCTGTAAAAATCCCGAAAGATCAACTCTTGGTTTACCATTGCGTTGAGAATTCACTTTATTCTCATATTTATTAAGATTTGCGTTAAGACTTTTTATAAATAAGTATACCTTCTGAAGCTGAGCGTTATCCATATAACGCATTGGACTCTCAAACTTACCATTGCTGTACCAACGAATATCTTTAGTTTCGTTCTCAAGATCATTGTATTCTACTCCTGTGAACACACCTGTGAGTGGTGAAGTGCCACCTACCAGATGACCTTTATAATATATCAATTGTATATATGGTTGAGCACCAGGATTGTTTTGGAGGTCATCTTGATTAGACCAAATGTCTATTTCATCAAACAGCATTCGCCCAAATGCAGAAACGATATTAAAGTCTGAACCAGTAGTATCCATATAGATAGGCTCAGAAATTTTGATGCGATCAGGATATAATGCCATGACAGCTAACAGACCCTGCCATTCTCCATGCAATTGCTTATAGAATTGGAGTAATCCAGCCTGATTAATATTGGGGTCGGGATTCGCAATTGTTTGTAATGCAAATCTAAAAAGTTTAGCACGAGCCCAGGGTGAAGGTACACCAGAAATTAACATTGCCAATTTATCTGCTGGCATGTTGTCTAAAATCTGACCAGTTTCAATCCCCTGAATATAGGAGGCGGTTTGATCAAGTTTATTCCATTTGCCACGATCACCAGTCGTTTTCGTCTCGTAGCTCTTTATTAAAAGTGCTTTAGTAGCCATAAACCGTAGATTTAGAACTTATATACCTTAGCGAGTGTATCAAATATAAGTTTATATGCCCTTTCAGACGGATTAGTAATTTCATCTGCTTTGGAAGTGTTTATCTTAATAAACTCTTTCTTGAAATCATTAAATTTAGACCCCCAAGATTTAGCATATACATGATCCTTTCCAATACCTTCTTTTTGATATAGCTTTTTATTCCAATCAAAAGCCATTAATGCCTTATATGTATTTGGTGCAAAAAGAGCGGCATTGAAAAGCATATTATCTTCTTTTCCTGCAGAACGGTGTAATTGTTTTAACCACCCATCATCTAAATCTCCGTTATCTTTTTTTGCGGCAAAGAATAGACGGAAATATTCTCTGAGACTGTCAATTTGAGAAATAGACATATTATCGAACCCTTCAATACCCAAAGATTTATTTCTTAAACGTTCTACGAGATTGTCAGTACCATTATTAAATAATCCAAAAGCTATTAGTGTACCGAATTTTTTCGCAAATTCTTCTTCACGATGAGTCCCAACAAAATCTTTGAAATCTAATCTTCCGGACTCATCTATCGCACGATATACATAATCTGTCGCATTATTCAGTTTATTCTCATTCAAATTAGAATCAGAATCATTTAGAAAATCTAATGCTGCGCAAGCCGCCAATAATTCAATAAAATGTGAATCGTTAATTTGTGTTTCTCCACCAGTTATTGTATGTATTTGCNNNTCATCTTTCATAGNNTTCCAATCCAACCCTTCGGTGCCCAACATATAAAATTTTTGATATGTGGATCTAACAGAAGGGTCATCGTCATAAAACATCATAGCCACCTGAGAGTTGAGCGCAAAGCGTTCACTTGCTGCAACAATCTTTTGAGATTGTAATTCTGTTTCGGATGGTGATTTAAAATTAAAATATGCAGTTAACAAAGTAGAACCAAAATATGCGCTTTGAAATACGTTTACAGTTCCACCATTTACAATTTCAGCAGCTTTTGATAAGGCATGAGGTATAACCGGAATAGACGATGCTCCAGTTCCTCCGAATACTGAACCAAGAATAAAGACCCTTGGATTTCCGGTTGTAGATACTGTAGTAAGTTGTGAAAGAAATCTCTTAAGGTCATTTTGTCTTGGAGATTTAGCCGCATCAATAATCGAATGATACATCATCATTGAACCCAAATGAGTTTGGGCACGATAGCCATGACGAAGATTAAACCCTTCCACATCTTTGCTGAAGACAAGATCTGCCAAATCGGCCTCACCTTTATTCGTGTTTTGAGTCTGAGCATAGTTGTAGACAGCCTTAAACGAACTATTCCTATCATAATTGGGGCTAAACTCGTAATAGTTTAGGTTGGCCGAAAAGAAAGTGTCTTTTAACGTGGAATTACCACCTTTTGATCCAATGTATGCTTCTTTAAGAGATTTCAATCTTGCAAAGTTGCCGTTGTTGGAATCTGTGTCTAACGCTAATAGGTGAATGTCAGTTTCATCAAACATGCCCATGGCACATAGATGTATCAACGATTCGATACATCTCATACCAGTTCCGCCTATTCCTAATACAAAATATTGTCTTTTAGCCATGTCTGATTAAGATTTTATTTTGAATAATATTGAAGCGAATTTAGATTTTTTGTTGAATACCATAATAAGGATACTCATACCAAAATAAATCACCAAACCTGCCACTAAGGTCAAGGTATTAGTCCCCTTATACCTGGTAATTAGTGGCTGCAATGAATTTGCATGATCTATTGTAAGGTCTCTAAACACCCAATACGCTATAGTAATTATTGGTCCTATTATAAGAAACCAAATGCGTCTTTTTGTTCGATCGTTTTGACTATCTGACTCCCAAGGAATTGCTTTTGCAACAAGGAATGCTATTATAATAGCAAATAAAGCAGAAATTATACCAAAGATCCAAACATCATGTTGCGCGGCAACAAGCTGCGGCAGATTATGTAATATTGTATTCATTTATCCGGGATATTTAGGTGATTTAACATAGATTGTGTAGAGAACTTTTCCGATAATGGCATTCTTTAAATCATTATCAAAAGCACAGTTCCGAACGCTTTCAGATATAGAAACGTTTGTTTTTCCAGGATTAACAATTGATGCGAAATCAAATATATTAATGTTATTATCTGCAATATTTTCCAAATCCGCAATTGAAATCTCTATTTTGAAAAAAGCGTTAGGATCTCCATTTAAAACCTGATTGCCATCTATGGCTAAATTTTTGTTAAATAATAAATCAATATTGCTGTGATTTTTAAATTCATTAGAATCCAACTGTATAAAAGATGGGATCTCTTCGAAACTAAAATCCAGTTTTCCAATTTTAGATCCATTGTTCAACATGGTATATATGCTATCAACTTCTTGCGTTAATTGATAAGCCTTAATATTGAGACTTTTAATTCGATAACATCCAAATGTATTTTTATCGAGTTTAAGCCCTTTTATGAAGGGTCTGCCGTTTTTCAGTGGATTGCCGTTATCATCTACTGCATTTGATACGAAATAGTCAATAATATCCTTCCAATCAGTAATCCATTCTTGAATTTCATAACTTTGATTGGGTTCCGGTAATATTGTTGCCACAAGATATTGGTCTGGCTTTGATGATAGTCCATCTTGAGGTAATTTCCATCCATAATTCCCGCTTAGATGATATAAATCCAGGTCTCTAAAATCTGACAAGTTTATAAGCTTACAAATGCGCTTATATATATTCCCTTCAATACGGTCGTCTGTGAAAATTATGTAAAATCTTTTCTTTTCAAACTGTTGTCCAGAATAAGACTCTACATAAGGTTCAGCTATGATATGAATATCGTGGCCTTTAGACAACCATTTCTTAAATGCTTTATGCATATAAGGATTATTGGGATTATTCTTAGTTACAGTTTGAGTGAACAATTCTCCATCTGTCAACATTACAGATTCGGCATTTCTCGATGCCATCTGCAAAATAGCATCGTCTAATGCTGCATAATTAATCTCATTAATATTGTTCAATCTAGCATATACTGTACTATCAGATATATTCTCTTTAGTTATTACAATACCCTTGATAGAATAATACTCTTTGACTGCATCACTACTTAAGGGAGAGACCATTTTCTGATAAAACTCAGAATCCATTCCCCTGGCTATACAAGTAGAGTAATCAACATATAATGCAAGATTATCTGAAAATTCGATTACGTTATCATTCTTAGATGTTGCATTATGCAGGTCAACTAAAACTTTTGTGGGGATGGAATGCTTACAACATGATATACACAGTACCGTCAATACAAGTAAGCAAAAAATTCCAGTATTCAAGTATAATATTAATTTATATTTTGATGACATATTTATCTTCAGAAAATCCTAAGTCATTTTTTCGCTCCATAGGCATCTCCAAACCAGAGCGGATACAAAATAAGCGTGAGTGCCTGTATCTGTTGCCATCCTTCTGTTAGAGGCTTCTCGCATTGCCCTATCAAAGTTGGATGGCAACGCAGAAGCCCACGCTCGTATATGCAACTATTGCATCAGGCTTGCAATCTTCACAGATTGCAAAGTCGATGACAGATGTAGCATATCCTTATGGGCGTCTACCGTTGCTCAATCCTTGACTTTGANANNAAANTTTGCGAGAAATTNCNANCANTCAAGAATTAGCGTGGATAAACGCTTTCATTATGTTCTCAAAGACACCTATATTATATAAAGTATGTTTCGCAAGTTCTTTCACATTCAGATTAAGTCCTTAGTGCAAGAACTGTGCTGACTCTCTGCGCTCTCCGGGCGGTGCGAAGCAGCCNGAAATCATTGCGAGCTTGCCAAAACAGCGACGCAAATATGACTTAGTGTTTAATGTTCATTGTTTAAAACCTAACCACCTCTGCACCTCTGCGCCTCTGCGTGAGATTTTGAGCTTGCGAAAGTTGAGTATAAGTGTCTTACAGACTCCCTCCTCTCTTGACCCCAGACCGGGGCTCCCAGAAAAATCGGTCTGCACTGCAAATTTACAATTTATTTTCCCATTACGCAAGAAATAAGAAAAATATTTTTCAAAAATTCCCCTGAATTCTACATTTTCTCTCACTGCCCTTGACTTCAGGAGACCCATNCTCGGATCTTTCCGTCCATTCTTACTGCAAAGAGTTTGCTGCTGATCCTTCCTCCGTGTGTTCTCTGTGTGAATCCTTACCTCTGCGCCCTCTGCGTAATACCCTCGCAAAACGCAAAACGTTTTAGGATTCTTACCCACTTTTAGTGAAAATAT
>WFLX010379207.1_pt1 | contig 12210 bp, 12 predicted proteins | sample 4967041 | NCBI WGS metagenome assembly WFLX01 (sample SAMN12857096, study PRJNA449069) | gut metagenome | isolation source: stool from male and female vole | host: Microtus ochrogaster | place: USA:Florida | collected 2017 | reverse complement strand
TTTTCAGATGAAATTCAAGTTCAAGACCTTGCGAAGTGTTTATTTTATGAACCTCTTAATCAATGTTATGTTAAATTTCAAGTAAAAAATCCCTATCGGCGAAAATTCACCCAACGTGCGCGAAGGCGTCTGCGAAGGTCTTGAATTCCTCGGCGTAAAACTCGACAAGAAAGAAAACGCGATAAGAGTGGACGGAATTCACGAAGTTTCAGCTAAAGATTCAAAAGTCAGGATTCTTGTAATTCCCACCAACGAAGAGTTGGTTATAGCAAGGGAAACGGTTGCGGTTTTATAAAAAATTTCTTTGCGCGGCCTTTAAAATAAGTTGACAAAGAATAGACTATATAATATAATTTCAAAGTAATTGCGTCGGCGTTGTCTTTATTGCGCGCGGACACAATATACGGCAGTCAACTTTCGTTATGAAAATTCAGGTTCAGAAGCAAATTGCGCTTAAACGCTACACGGGCAGTTTTGAATTTCAATTCGAACCGGCCGAAGGCTCTTGTCTGATTCCGCTGTGTAAGATAGACGGCGAAGTCAAGGTCAGCGGCAGTTATGAAATTTACGAGGACGACAGCGTAGGCGTAAATTTCACCGTCGAATACGTTATAATCGGTCAATGCTCGTATTGCTTAAACGAAGCAATTAAAACCGTAAAGCAGGACTTTGACGTGCTTTTCGTAACCGAAGACGATACAGATGACTATACCTACGACGGAAGGGTTATCGATTTGACGACAGCCGTAACGGATGCAATACTTTTCAGTCAACCTAATTTGATTTTGTGCAAAGAGGACTGTGGCGGTATTGACGTAAACAATAAGTAAAAAGAGAAGAGGTGTATAAATATGGCAGTACCCAAGGGAAAACAGTCCAAAGCAAGAACAAACAGCAGATTTGCTAACTACAAAGCAACCGCTCCCACGCTTGTGGAGTGTCCTCATTGTCATTCACAGAAGCAGGCTCACCGCGTTTGCGCTAATTGCGGCTACTACGACAAGGTTGAGGTAGTTTCCAAGGACGAAAAGAAAGACTAANCAAATNTGCGGACTGNCTNTTTTAAGGCNGTCCGCATTTTTTTAATTCAGACAGGANTTAATTATGAAGCNTACTGATATTAAANTACTGTTTTCCGAAAGCNCNGATTACNTACAGAAAAGCGTAACGGTCTGCGGTTGGGTCCGTACCTGGAGAGATTCGAAAGGCGTTGCGTTTATCGAACTCAATGACGGCACGACTTTAAAAAACTTACAGCTTGTTATAGAAAAAGATAATATGAAAGAGAGCGAGTACCGCTCCGCTTTGGTAGTCGGCGCGGCTTTGAAGGTAGAGGGTAAGTTTATTCCCAGTGAACGCAACGGCTTTGAAATGATACCTTCGACTATAACCGTACTCGGCGGCTGTCCGCAGGATTATCCTTTGCAGAAAAAGCATCATACCCTTGAATTTTTGCGTACGATTCCCCATTTGAGACCGCGTACCAAATATTTCGAAGCTGTTTTTGCGGTCAGAAACCAGCTTGCTTTCGCTATTCATACCTACTTTCATAAGCAAGGCTATAAATACGTGCATACACCTATAATTACGGGCAGCGACTGCGAAGGCGCAGGCGAGATGTTCCGCGTAACCACACAGCCCTGGAACGCTAAAGCGAAGAGCGAAGAGGAATACTTTTCCGGCGATTTCTTCGGCGCAAGAGCGGGACTTACGGTGTCGGGTCAGCTTGAAGGCGAAATGGCGGCGACAGGTCTCGGCAAAATTTACACATTCGGACCCACATTCCGCGCAGAACACAGCAATACTACGCGCCACGCTGCGGAGTTCTGGCATATCGAACCCGAAGTCTGCTTTGCGGACATTCACGACATAATCGAAATTGCCGAAGAGTTTATAAAATCGATTATTGCGGACGTCGTAAAAAATTGTCCCGACGAGCTTGCTTATTTTGACGAGCGCGTGGAAAAGGGACTTATCGATAAACTCAAACACGTAATTTCAAGCGACTTCGGAAAAATAACCTATACCGAGGCGGTAGAGGTATTGAAGAAATCGGGCAAAGAATTCAAATATCCCGTTGAGTGGGGTTGCGATTTACAGACCGAACACGAAAAATATATCACCGAGGAATATTTCAAAAAGCCCGTATTCGTTACCGACTATCCCAAGGATATTAAGTCGTTCTATATGAAGCAAAATCCTGATGGCAAGACGGTTGCGGCTACCGATTTGCTTGTACCCGGCGTAGGCGAAATTATCGGTTGCAGCGAGAGAGAAGCAGACTATGACAAGCTGAAAGCCGCAATGATCAAGAAGGGTATGACGCTCGACTCATACGCCGAATATCTTGACACGAGAAAGTACGGCAGCGTACCGCACAGCGGTTTCGGACTGGGCTTTGAACGTATTCTTATGTATATAACGGGCGTTCAGAATATCCGCGACACCCTGCTTTTCCCCAGAACGGTAGGAAATTTATAATCTATGAAAACCCATAATAGAATTTGCGTTATATTTACCGGCGGAACGATAGGCTCGTATTCAAGCGGCGGAATAGTAAGGTTAAAAGAAGAAAGCAAAAGCCTGCTTTTGGAAATGTATGCCGAACGTTTCGGTAACGGCGTCGCTTTTGACGAACTGCGTCCATTGAACATTTTGAGCGAAAACGTTCAGCCTGCCGATCTGGAAACTATGGCAAACTGCGTGCGCGGTGTGGATAAAGATAAATACGACGGTATAATTATTACCCACGGCACGGATACGCTGTGTTTTACGGCTAATCTTTTCAGTCAGCTTTTCTGCGATATAAAAATTCCCGTAGTGTTCGTTTCCTCGCTCTATACGCTCGATGACGACAGAAGCAGAGGGCTTGAAAATTTCGCCGGCGCGGTTACCTTTATTCAAAGCGCGGACTACGGCGGCGTGTTTGTATCGTTTACAAACCACTGCGAAGCATGCAAAATTCACCTTGCAAGCCGTCTGACGGCGGCTGCTCAGATAAGCGGCGATTACGACAGTATTTTAAAAGTGCATTTCGGCGAAATTACGGACGGCAAATTCATCTATAATGACGACCCCTTAAATCCGGATATCTCGCTTTTAAAGAAAAAAAGAAAGCCCTGCGAGGCGCAGAAACTGTGTATGGACATGGTGACTATTCAGGCGCATTCGTTGCTTAATTTTGACTTTTACCGTTTTACGGAAATAAAGCCCAAAGCGGTTATGGTGCAGCTTTATCACAGCGGCACGGTCTGCACGAAGGGCAAGGAAGCAAACTTCGTAAATTTTTTAAATTACTGCAAAGAACTTGGTATAGAGGTAGTAATCGCGCCCATTGACAGCCGCGCAAGAACGTACGGCAGCGCGGTCGGTCTTGCCGATATGTGTATAGCGGCTTACGACATAAGTTTCGAAATGGCAACCGCAAAAGTTCTGCTCGCNCTCGGTTCCGGTNANAGCATTGAAAAGGTGCTGAACGAAAATTATTTCTTTGAAAAACTGTATTAAAANAATAACNNNGGTAAAATTTTAAAGNAATAAAGCCTAATTCCTATTGACAATGTAGGAATTAGGCTTTATAATTNAAAACANTNNTATTCGGCTTGCAGTCTTGCCAGATCTTCGGTTGCTCCGCATCTCGGCTTAACGTTGCCGAGAGCGTATAATTTTTGCNCGAACAAGTACATTTCAAGTAGNGTGGTACGTAGCTGCTCGCCGAGAGGCGTAAGCGAATATTCGGTTTTGGGCGGCACAACGGGATACAGAACTCTGTTTATAATTCCGTCTTTTTCAAGCTCTTTCAACTGTTCGGCAAGCATTTTAGGCGTCGCTGTAACAAGTTTTGCAAGCTCGCTGTAACGCAGGGTTCTGCCGAACAGGTGATAGATTATATCAATTTTGTATTTTCCGCCGATAACCGCAAGAGTTGCGTCCAAAGGGCAACTGCATGATTTAAACCGTTCNTTATCNATANNAAACTCCNTACTATCAAAAAGGTAAGTATTGNACNTTAAAGTGCNTTCTTGACAAAATGANAGCTCGTGNTATTATNGTATCATATAAAAANTTTTGTCAATGATTTTANTAAAGGAGAATTTATGAACTTTACAGATTTGGCAAAGTCGCGCTATTCGGTGCGCTCGTTCTCGGACAAAAAGGTGGAGAAAGAAAAACTTGAAATTATTTTAGAAGCGGCAAGAGTCGCGCCCACGGCTTGTAATAACCAGCCGCAGAAAATTTACGTTTTGCAAAGTGAAAGCGCAATAGAAAAATTGAAGAAAGTATCTAAATTTGTTTTCGGGGCAAAAACAGTAATTATGATTACTGCGGACAGGAGCNCCGAGTGGAAGAGTCCGCTTACGGATAAATACCATACGGGAGAAATTGACTGTTCAATAGTCTGTACNCATATGATGTTACAGGCTTGGGAACTTGGCGTAGGTTCGTGTTGGGTCGGTTACTTCGACCCCGATTTAGTCGGTCGCAAATTCAACCTTCCCGAAAACGAGCAGGTTATTGCGTTATTGCCGATAGGCTATCCGGCAGACGGCAGTAAACCGGCAAACGGACATTATGCTTCAAAAACTTTGGAAGAAATAGTAAGTTATCTTTAACCAGATTAAATATACGGAGCAATATTTTGATTAAAAAATACGACGTAACGGGAATGACATGCTCGGCGTGTTCGTCGGGCATAGAAAAATCCGTTTCAAAACTTGAAGGAGTAACCTCCTGCGAAGTCAGCCTTATGGCAAAGTCAATGAAGGTTGAATTCGACGAAAGCCTTTTAACCGACGACGTAATTTACGATACTGTAAAATCGCTCGGCTACGGAATTTTTGCCGAGGGACAGAGACTACAGGAGAATAAAAAGAGCGGAAAATTTACCCTTGTAAGATTAATAGTTTCGGTCTGCCTGTTAGTCCCTTTGATGTACGTTTCAATGGGGCATATGTTCGGCGCGCCGGTACCGTTTTTTATTGACCCCGAAAAAGGCTGCGCCGAATGGTTTTCACTTTACCAGCTAATCATTTCGGCGGTAATAGTCGGACTTAACTATTCATATTTTAAAAACGGCGCGGTAGCTCTTTTTAAAAAAGTTCCGAATATGGATACGCTGGTTGCGCTCGGTTCAGGCGTTTCGTTTATATACTCGCTGGTATTGACCGTTCTTGTTTTCGTCGGAAGCGCTAACGGCAACGAAAGTTGGTACGCGCTTCATATGGATTTGCATTTTGAATCCGCGGCGACCATACTTGCGCTTGTTACGGTCGGTAAATTCCTTGAAGAAAAATCAAAAGCCAAAACGGGCAGCGAGATTGAAAAACTTCTTAAACTCGCCCCCGACGAGGTAACCGTAGAGGTGGACGGACAGCAAAAAACCGTTCCCGTCAAGGAAGTTAAAGTCGGCGATATAGTAGTTGTAAAACAAGGCGAATATATCCCCGTTGACGGTAAAATTATTGAAGGCAGCTCGTTCGTTGACAAATGCGCAATCACGGGCGAGAGTTTGCCCGTTGAAGTCATGGAGGGCGACGTCGTAACTTCCGCCGCGCTTGTAAAAAGCGGAGTTATAAAACTGCGCGCCGAAAAGGTGGGCGGCGAAACCACCCTTTCAAAAATAATTAACATGGTGCGCGAAGCGGGCGCAAGCAAAGCTCCGCTTCAGAAGTTTGCGGACAAAGTCGCGGGAATTTTTGTGCCTGCGGTGACGGTGGCGGCAATTCTGACTTTTGTAATCTGGGTAATTATAGACGGCAAAGTCGTTCCCGACCACAGCGTAACTTACGCGATCAGCGTACTGGTCGTTTCTTGTCCGTGCGCGTTGGGGCTTGCAACGCCGGTTGCCATTATGACAGCAACCGGTAAGGGTGCGTCGCTCGGAATATTGTACAAAGACGCCGAAAATCTTCAAAAAGTCTGCAGTCTTAATACCGTGCTTTTGGATAAGACCGCAACTTTGACAGAGGGCAAACCCAAGGTGTGCGACGTGGTAACTTTTGACTGCGACAGAGACGAAGTTTTAAAAATTGCGTGCGGCATAGAGAAAAACTCAAACCATCCGCTTGCAAAGTCGATAGTCGACTACGCCGGTGAGGGGGTTGAAGTTAAAAATTTCGTTTACACTGTAGGAAAGGGCGCGCGCGCCGAATACAACGGCGAAAAATATGTTCTGGGCAACGCTGCGCTTATTTCGTCGGTTAAAATTTCGAAAGAGGTCAAGGATAAGTTCGGCAAGCTTTCCGCCGCGGGTAAAACCGTGCTTTATTTTGCAAACGGCAAAAAAGTTCTTGCGCTGATTGCAGTTGCGGACGCTATCAAAGATGGTAGCGGTCAGGCGGTGGCAATGCTGAAATCTCGCGGTATGCGCGTTGCAATGCTGACCGGTGACGAGCAGAAGACGGCGGCAGCAGTTGCGGCAAGCGTCGGCATTGACGATTTTCTTGCCGAAGTTATGCCCGAAGATAAGCTCAACGCGGTTAAAAACGTTCAGAGCGTGGGCGGATGCGTTGCAATGGTCGGCGATGGTATAAACGATTCCCCCGCCTTGAAAGAAGCGGACGTGGGAATTGCTATGGGCAGCGGTACGGACGTTGCGATAGATTCCGCCGGCGTGGTGCTTGTAAGCGAAGATTTGCGTACGCTTGACACCGTATTCGATTTAAGCCGCGCGACGGTCAGAAATATAAAACAAAACCTTTTTTGGGCGTTTATATACAACGTAGTTATGATACCCGTTGCGGCGGGCGCGTTTACGCCGCTTAATTTTACCTTTTCGCCGATGCTTGCCGCGCTGTGTATGAGTTTAAGCTCGCTCTTCGTCGTGGGCAACGCGTTAAGGCTTTTAAGATATAAAAATAAAAAATTTAAAGAGGATAAATTTATGAAAAAAATCGTTCACATTGAAGGTATGTGTTGCAACCACTGCGCAGGACGCGTGGAAAAAGCGCTGTCGGCTGTTACCAACGTGGTTTCGGCAGACGTAAAACTCAAAAAGAATATCGCAATTATCCGCAGCCGCGAAGAGGTCGACGACGAGCAGATTAAAGCGGTCGTGACCGAAGCAGGCTATACCGTTCAGTCCATTGAAGTCAAGTGACAAAATTACAGAATAAATGACAATAAGCGTCAGGATAACGTTTTGACATATTAACACGTGCGGCATTATAATTGTAGCAGGAGGTAAGATATGGTTGAAACGATGTTATTGGACAGACGCACAACGGACCTTGTTAAAGAGTACGTCCCAGACGGTGATGTGCTTGACAGTATAGTTTGCTTTTTTTCAATCTTTGCGGATCCTACGAGAGTTAAGATGCTTTCAGCTCTTGCGATTTCCGAAATGTGCGTAACCGATTTATCGCGCGTACTGAACATAAATCAGACCACGATTTCACACCAGTTGAGGCTATTGAAAAATTTAGGGATTGTCAAAAGTGAACGGCAGGGAAAAATTATATTTTACAGTCTTGTAAATGACACTGTAAACGATGTAATGCTTAAAGGCGTCGAGTTTCTCGGCTGCTGAAAAAACGGCGTAAATAACGCCGTTTTTTTATTTGCAAAAAATATATAAATTTTTCTTAATTTTTATTGAAAATGCGCTTTTGTTATGTTAAAATTGATTCAGCAATTATTTTATAATGGAGAATAAGGGTGAAAAAATTTAAATTAATTCAGGCAACAGTTGCCACGGCAATGGCGGTTTCCATGTTCGGTCTTACCGCATGCGAAATTTTTGGCGACAACAGTCAGACGGGCGACGGAAAAACGTACGAAGTCACGCTTAACGTTGACAACGGCGATTTAATGGCAAGTCTTTCGGAATACGTTTCTGGCGAAACCACACCGTTACCTAACGCAGAGAAAGCGCATTATACCTTTGATGNTTGGTATACNAACGCGNAGTTTACGGGCAGTCCGGTTTATAATATATCAAAATCGTCAAAGGGCGANGTGGAGTACTGGGCAAAATGGNCGCCTGAAACTTACAGCATAAAATATTACCTAAACGGCGCGGAGTATACCCAAAGCTCAGTTACTTCTTATACTTATANCGAAATAGCTACGCTGCCTGCGCCTACGAGGGATAACTATTCGCTTGATGGCTGGTACGAAAGCTCCAATTATAACGGCGAATCAGTAGCAACTATTGTAAAGGGCGAATACGGCGATAAAGTATATTATGCAAAATGGAACGCCGATATGTACGGCGTAACCCTTGNTTTAAATGAGGGNGAACTTAAAAACAATNTATNCGGATATACTTACGGNATAGNTGCNACGTTGCCGATACCTACGAGAGACGGTTACAGATTCGACGGTTGGTTCACCCAGGATAACGGCGGCGGAACAAAAGTTGAAAGCATTACCGCAACTGATAAGGGCAATAAGACTTATTACGCAAAGTGGACTTTGACTGCTGCGATTGACGTTAAGGCAAGCGGCGGTTATGAAGAAGGCGCGTACGTTGAAATTAACCCTACCAGTAAAGTTAAATTAAGTAATGTTCAGGTATCGTATAAGCTTTTAGACGATATTAAAAGTTATAAAAAAATAGACAGCGCTCTTATCCGCGAAGTTACCAAAGGCGACAAGACCTACATCCGCGCGGATATCGTGGGACTTTCCGAAGGTAGTTATTCTATAAAAGTTTCTGCCGACGGAAGTGAAGTTACTAAAGAGGTTACCGTTACTTCATACGACCGTTCGGGTTATGCATTCCATGACAGAAATTCTTACGCCAAGACAACGTCTGCAAAAATCGGTATCGGCGCATATAAGGACGACGGCTCGCCCAAAGATAACGCGCAGATTATATACGTTACGGAAGCAACCAAAAACTCCGTAACCGCAACGTTCGGTAGCAAAACTTACACCGGTATAGGTAACATTCTTACCAATCTGAACAAGGCTGAAAATCCTGTTATAATCAGAGTTGTCGGAACAATCGGGGCTGCAACGTGGAAAAAGATAGATTACAATACAGAAGGTAAGTATAATCCTAGTAATAAAATTCCGGAAAGTAATATTAAAGGTACAAACGGTAAAAAACTTCCCACAAGTTCAACCGATCTTACGCAGGATGCTTTAATTTCCGGCGGTTATAATGAGTTAGACGATAGCGTATATTCAAAGTTGGACGGCTTATCAAGCAAAGCAACTTACAGCAGCGGCGCGTACGATTCGTGCTGGAACGATTGCTCTATAAGCGCCGGCGCGCACGACGTTATTGTAGAGGGTATAGGAAACGACGCGGAATTGGTTCAGTGGGGTATGACCTGGAAACAGGCAAGTTCTATCGAAGTAAGAAATCTTACTTTCACTGACTATACCGAGGACGCATGTTCATTTCAGGGTAATACGAATATCAAAGACGGAACGATAGCAAGCTTTGAATCATATTATCTTTGGTTGCATAACTGCACGTTTAACAGAGGTAAAAACTACTGGGACGTTTCCGACGAACAGGATAAGCATGACGGCGACGGCTCGTCGGATTTGAAACTTGTCTACGGCGTTACATTATCATACAACCACTATATAGATACTCACAAGACAGGTCTCGTCGGCGCAGGCGATACAAGTCATTCTTATAACGTAACTTTCCATCATAATTACTATGAAGGTTGCGAAAGCCGTATGCCTCTTGCAAGACTTGCAAATATGCATATGTATAACAACTATTATAAAGATTCGTCGGGTACTAATATGTCTTTGCGTACCAGCGCGTGGGCGTTTGTAGAAAATTGCTATTTTGATAATGCAAAAAATCCCGTTACCGTTGCGGATACTACGGCGGTAATTAAAATCTATGGTTGTGAATTTGTAAAAGGTTCTTACGGCAATCAGTCTGCTCTTACCACAAAGGATAATCAGATTGTGAAGGTAACAAGTAAAAATACCAAGATAACAAACGACGGCAACAAAAACCCTTATGCAAACTTTGACACCGACTCAAATTTCTACACTTATACCGCAACTACGGCGGCGCAGGCAAAGACCGATTGTATAGCAAATTCGGGCGTACTTAAAAAATAAATTGCAAAATTAAAAATAAAAAGCCTTGCTTAAAGCAGGGCTTTTTATTTTTGCTTAATATATTGCAAAAAGTAAGGTTAAGTGGTATAATTAAACTTGCGGATTATGGACGTTATAAAGGAAAAGTTAAAACTTCTGCCCGAAAACCCGGGCGTGTATATAATGCTTGACGAATATGCCAACGTAATATACGTCGGCAAGGCTCGCGTGCTTAAAAACAGGGTTCGCCAGTATTTCCATAATTCCCCCAAGCCCGAAAAAGTAAATAAAATGGTTGCAAACGTACGCGATTTCAACTATATCATTACAGATTCGGAAATAGACGCGCTCGCGCTTGAAAACAACCTTATAAAAAAGTATAAACCCAAGTACAATATACTTTTAAAGGACGATAAAACTTATCCCTATATAAAGGCAAATTTAAAGGAAGAATATCCGAATTTCAGCATAACGCGAAAAATTAAAAAGGACGGCAGTAAATACTTCGGACCGTTTATGGGCGGGATAAACTGTAAAGACATTCTGGATATTTTGCAGCTTACTTACAGTGTTCGTCTGTGCCATACGCAGATAACCGAAAAGCCCAAAAGGGAGTGCCTGAATTATCATATTAAAAGATGCTTATCGCCTTGTTCGCATAAAGTCGGAAAAGAGGAATACGCGCAGCAGGTTAAAAATGCGCTGTCCTTTCTGGAAGGCAACTATAAAGACGCCGAGAGACTTTTAAAAGACAAAATGCTTGCGGCAGCCGAGGGCGAAAATTTCGAACTTGCGATTGATTACAAAAACAAGCTTGCAATGCTTTCAAAGCTTGAAGCAAAGCGTATAACTTCGTTGAGCCGCTATATCGACGCGGATATAATAGCCTATTCAACTAACAATATGTATTCCGCTGTGAACGTGCTTGTAACGCGTAAAGGCGTAATGCAGGGCGGCAGCAGCTACGCTTTGGACGAGGCGTATATGTCCGACGGCGAAGCGCTTACGGCGTTTATAATTCAGTATTATTCCAATCACGAAGTCCCTGCCGAAATTATCTGCGAACAGTTCTGCGAAAAGGAGCTTATACAAAACTACTTCAAGGAAAAGTTTGATAAAACGGTTGAAGTAACTCTTGCAAAGCAGGGAGTAAAGGCGCAGCTTTTAAAAATGGCGGGCAGAAACGCCGCCGACTTTTTGGAAAAGTCGGTTGATAAAATCAAACACAAGGACGATATGACCGTAAACGCCTGCAAGCGGTTGCAACAGCTTTTAAGCTTGAAATGCTATCCGCGCCGTATGGAGTGTTACGATATTTCCAACATAAGCGGAGTTGATAAGGTCGGCTCTATGGTTGTGTTTATCGACGGCGAAGCGGACAGACAAAGTTACCGCAGGTTTAAAATTAAGACGGTAGAGGGCGCAAACGACTTTGCTTCGTTAAAAGAGGTATTGACGCGCCGTCTTTCAAAACTCGGTACCGAAGAGGAAGAAAAATTCCCCAAGCCGGACCTTATAATTATAGACGGCGGTAAGGGACAGCTTTCGTCCGTAAAAGAGGTCTTTGACCAGATGAATATAAGCGGAATTGAATTGATTTCGCTTGCAAAGCGCGAGGAAGAGGTGTTTACGCTTTACAGCGACGAAAGTGTGATTATCCCTCACCGCGACTACGCCCTTAAAACCTTGCAGCGTATCCGCGACGAGGCGCACAGATTTGCCATAACATATTTCAGAAATCTTCATTCAAAGCGTAGCTTCGAAAGCGTGCTTAACCTGATTGAAGGCGTCGGCAAAGCGAAGAGGATTGCGCTTATGGAAAAATTCGGCTCGCTTGAAAAAATCAGAACGGCAAGCGTTGACTGCCTTGCGGAAACAGAGGGGATAGGCGAAAAACTTGCGCAAAAAATAAGAGAATACTTTGACGAAAATTTATGAGAGAGATTAATTATCCGCTGATAGTTTCAGACTTTGACGGAACGCTTTTAAACGGCGAACATACCGTAACAAAAGGCGTTAAATGCGCTATAAACGAATACGTTACAAGCGGCGGCGTGTTTGCGGTTTGGATCATTTCGAGCTGACTCATGGCCAGCTGATTGCGCTTGCGGCGCGACACTCCCTGATAATAGAGAGGCAGAGCCACATTTTCGAGCGCGTTCTTATAGTTGATGAGATTAAACGACTGGA
>WFLX010378346.1_pt1 | contig 12210 bp, 5 predicted proteins | sample 4967041 | NCBI WGS metagenome assembly WFLX01 (sample SAMN12857096, study PRJNA449069) | gut metagenome | isolation source: stool from male and female vole | host: Microtus ochrogaster | place: USA:Florida | collected 2017 | reverse complement strand
AGCGGTCTTTGCGCGGAACACGGCTAAAATTTGCTTGGGGCTTAAACGCTGGCGCTCTACGCCGCGCACGTCTATGCCGAATTCCTGCTTTAAAAATTCGAGCAGGGTCGTGTTCACTTCGTAACCGTCGCCAAGCTCCAAAGAGACGGCTTGCGACTTTGTACGGCGTACGTTTACCGGCAGAAGCGCGATGGGCGCGAACTTATCCTCTCTTTCATTTACGCCGCGCCACTTTAAAAAGCCGAACGCGAGGTACAGCGTTTTTGCGCCGGTCTCCTCTTCCGCCGAACGGGCTTTTCTTATCAGCGAGGACGCGACTTCGGTCAGATGCTCCGCGCCGGAGTATGTGCGGAGTTTGCCCGCCTTCATTTCGACGGACACAAGCTCGCCGAGATTTCTTACGCCTGCGCCGCCGAAGAACGCCGCGTCCTTGATCTGCGCGTTGTTTGCGTGCAGGGTGAAATTATCCCTGCCTTCGAGCATTTCGCAGAAAGACGAAAGGTTTGCCGAAAGTATGTGCAGGCAGTCCTTATGATAGCGGAAATTTAAAAGATTGTTCTTTAACGACAGGTCCAAAAGCCTGCGCTGCCAGCCCTTGTCCTTTGAAAAGGTTTTGTCAAAGTCGTACTTTCCGGCATCTATTACCGTAGCCGGTTTTTCTATATACGAGTGCTGTCTGTCGTCTAAAAGCTCGTAACCGGCGCCCGTCTTTACCTTTAACGGCNGAGGGNANACGCCNCCTATACGGCACCTCTTTACGTCAAGGCAGATTTCAAAACCGCCGCTCTTCAATATAGAGGCAAGGNGCGCTTCGCTCGTGGTGAAGCTTGCGNNTNTNTGCGAGAACAAGTCGTCAACATCAATCACCGCAAGGTTGTTGACGCCGTCCGCAACGTATCTTTCGATTACGGAAATATCGTCCTGTATGGGCGATGAAAAACAGCTTTCGTACAGCCACACGCCGACGCCCACTTTGTTTTTACCCAGAACTATTACGGGATTGAGTTTTGTGCTTTCAAAGCAGGAAGCGGCAAAAAGCGCAAGCTCCAACGGAGTCGCTCTTTTGCTCTGCAAAATCGCGCTGATATCGCCTGCGGAACCCGCTACCGTCAGATCGCCGCCAGAAACCCGCTCTATATCAAGTCTTCTTATTGCCGAAAAGATTGCGGCGGCGGCGTTTCTTACGCCGTTTTTATCGTTGCCGGCGTAACCCGACCAGTCCGAAGAATATCCCCAGGTGCGAAGCTGCAATCCCGCTTCCGCCAGAATTTTCTGGCAGTCGGCAAGCTTGGGGCGGACGAACGACGCAAGCATTTCCGCATTGCCCGAAAGTCCGTTCCAGTAGTCGATGGGCAACGCTTCGACGTTCGCTTTAAGCGTGCAGATAATTTCTCCGTCGCAGGTGACTTTGACCTGTACCGTACAGAGGGCAACCTCTTCCAGATCGGAAAGATACTTGGGGTTTAAAAGGTTGTCCGCCGAAATTTCCATACTGCTTTCGTGAGGAATTTCGTCCACCTGAATTTCGGACGGAATTATGAGGTTTGTAGACCCGGTAATCGCAACGGTAAGGCCGCGCAGATTTTCCTGCGCGCGGTTGAAAATTCTGAACGACGTAAACAGCGGCAGACGGCAAAAGTAAGTCGAGTAACTTACCGAGTTTAAAAGCTCGCCTTCAAGCTCAATTACGTCGCTTTGTTTTTTTCTGTTTTTGGTTTTTGAATTTGTCGCCATAAGTATTTATCCCGTAAAAATTTTTATCCGTTTATATTTAACCATTAGGTTATTGACTTAAACTCTCATTTATAAGCGCAAGATTTTTAAGCGCGCGCGTATAAGCGATATATTTTTCGTTTTCGGTCATATCTCCGTCCGCCACCGCCACCGCGGTAAACTCGAGACCCTTGCTCTCGTAGACGGTCATATAGTTGATTTTCGTCTTTGAAATTTTGCCCGTTTCGCGCAGGACGTTGTAGCTTTTGCGCCTGTACTTTTCAAAGCTGTCTTCGCTTACGATAACCGCGCAAAGTCCGCTCGTTTCCGAAAGATATTTACCCACCTTTCTTACGTCGATTTTCTCGACGGGGTCGCCGTCGAAGCCTATCGCCTGCATATCGATGCCCAGTTTATCCGCCACGAACTCCACTATCTGGTTTGTGTTGCGGTAGTTCAGATTTAAGTTGTAAACAGTACCCTGCAACGCCGCCCAGTCGCCGACGCCGCGGAAAGAGGTAATGTTCTGTTTCAAATCTCCGAAAACATTGAACGCCGCTCTTCCGTTGACCTTTTTCAGAACTTCATACTCCGCGAGCGAAATATCCTGCGCCTCGTCCACGAACAGGAACGCGTATTTAGGCGATAAATCAAAACCCAGTTCGGTTAGCAAAAAGCTGATCGCAAAGGGGTCGGTTTTGCAAAGTTTTTTGGTCGAAATTCCGAATTTTGTCTTGACTTTTCTCACCGTTTCGCGGTAGAAAAACCGCGCCAGCTGATAGGTCGACTCGCATTTGCCTATCGCGACCAAGTCCCCCTCGCCGCGTATAACGTCGGCAAAGTCGTACAGGGGCGCAAAGTCGGAAAGTATGCGCTCCACCTTTTCGGCGGTCTGCTCGGCTTCCTTCTTTAATTGTCCGCGCTTTTCTATTCTGTCCGCGTAAGTCAGCGTTTCCACGCCGCCTACGTTAATTTTATAACGCCGCAAATCCGCAATCTCTTTATCAATCGTATTTATCAGCTCGTTTAAATCTTCGATAGCGGCAAGGCATATTTTTTCGGAATACCTGCGCAGATATTTTATGGACTTGTAAAATGACAGAAGCTGCTTGTAAAAATAGGCGTAGCCCTCCATTCTGCCCTCTTTGAAAAGCCCGAAAAATTCTTTTACGTCAAGCACGCAGTTGAACATATANCTGAACTGCTTTGTNTAATAAAGTCCGCCGTCCTTCTTTTCCTTTATCTCGCCTAAAACGCACCGCCTTATACGAAGCTGCGCGTTNTTTATNGTCTCGTACAGCTCCGCCTGCCTTGCGCACGATTNGGACACCTGTTCCGCAACCTCTGCGCAGCCGTCCGCGGTAAACATTCCGTGTACGCCGTCAAANATTTTNGCGAGTTTTTTGCGCGTNTCCGNAACGAATTTTTCGGANTAGATATAGCTCAAAAACTCATCGGAAAGAGGCTGNGTNTAATCGAGCCGCTCGGNAATATCCACGCCGGCGCTTTTNANAAGTTTTATAAAGTAGCTGTCAAGGGTCGAAGTTTTTACCTTTTCAAGCTCTAAAATCGCCGAAAGCTCGTCAATAAACGCGTTGAACGAGTCGGACGGCGTTATAACCAAAACGTCNGAAGGNCGCAGNTTTTCGTCGTTGTACATGATATAGGAAAGTCTGTGCAGCAGAATCATGGTTTTGNCGCTTCCGGCAACCCCCTGAACGACGAACTCGGCGCGTTCGGGCAGGGTAATAATTTCAAACTGCTTTTCCTGAATTGTTTCGATTATATCGGTTATCTCGCGCTTTTCCTTGCGGCTCTTTAAAATATCCTTTAAAAAGGGGTCGAATATGAGGCTTTCGTCCCTGCCGCCTATCTCTTCTGCGGAAAGGAAGTCCTTTAAGGAAAGATACTCGTTTTTAATATCGATAATTTTGCCGTTCTGCGTCCTCAACGCGCGGCGCAGAACCAGTTTATAGTCGTACTCGTTAATCGAAAAAGAAGTCAGGCTCTTCTGGTAATACTTTCTTGCTAGTGGCGCGCGCCAGTCCACTATTTCCAGCCCCTCGTCGCCGCGCTTGCCTATATAATAGCTGTTGTAGCCGTCCTGCGTATCTTCCAAATCCATACGCGCGAAATACGGCTCGTCGAAAAAGGGTTTAAAGGNCTGCNACTTTNCTTTNANCGAATTNATCTGCGCGNTTAATTCCNGTACCTTTCTGTACTTTTCGGCGTTGTGTTCGGGGTCGGAATTCAGGGCGTGGCGTTCNGTCTTTGCCGTCTGAATTTTGGTNAGCAGTTTTTTAAGATGCAGAACTTTGAGCATGACCATAACGGCGGCAATGCGTTCGTCCTCGTATACGCGCTGTTTGTCGCCGTCCAAAAGGTCCAGAAAGTACTGCTTATCGGGTACTTTATGCGGATCTATTGAATTTTTAAGTTTTTCAAACTCGGTCATAAAAATTCCTGCTGAATATTCAGTATAACATAAAGTTTGCCAAAAAGCAATAGCCGTTTTCACAAAAAAAAGCTCCCTTTTAAGGGAGCAATTAATATTATTTATTTTTCGTTCTTTTTCGCAGTCTTCTTTTCGCTCTTATCCTCTTCCGCGTCGGTCGCCGCCGCCTGCGCAACAACTTCCGCTTCCGAAAGCTTCGCTTCGGCGGATACTTCCGCGCTTGATTTCTGGCGTTTGCTCTGCTTAACCGCGCCTGCAACGTAGCCTATTAACAAAGCAAGTATAAGTCCCGCGACGAGGCTGATTATAAACGCCTTGATAATTCCCGTTTCGCCCGCCGTAGTTATTACGTTGGAGGTAGTAAAGCTTACCGTAAGCGCCACGCTGTAAACCGTTTCTGCGGCGTATTTGAAATCTGCGGTAAAGCCCTTTACTGTTTCATACGCGTTATTTATCGTATTTTTAAAATCTTCGTCCGCAAGCTTTGCGTCTTCTGAAATATATTTTTCAAGGTCTTTTTGTCTTTGCGTAAGGTCCGCAACTTTCGCCGCCTGATCGCGTATAGCTATCGAGTTCTGCTGTATTTCGGAAGACCCTGCCACCATTGCTTCGAGAATTGAGTTTTCTCTTGCATAATCTCTTTTAACCTGCTCGAGTTCGGCTTTGTAATCTTCTTTAAGTTCTTCCGATTTTAACAGACCTTCGTTCTGCACTCTGGTTTTAAGCACCGTCAAAGTCTTGTTCTTGTTTACGTAGGTATCTATTTCGTTGAGATAGTACTGTAACGTCTTGCCGTCGCGGATTCTGAAGTCGGGTTTATACTGGGTTATAAACTGCTGATACTGCTTCATAAGGTCGTCGCACTGCTCTTCGAAAGCCGAAATCATATTTTCATAGCTTTTCAGACTGTCCACGTTGGAAATTTTGTTATCGTACGCGATATTCATTTCGGCAAGGTACGAGCCGGGGAAGTTTGCAAGCTTTTCAATAAAAAGTTTCGCCACTTCTTTATTTTTAAAATAGTTTGCCTTAACATGCAAGATATAGGTAGCTTCCGACTTGTCTGAATTTAGGGTACGGTCGATTGAAATATCGCCCTCGTCCGCCATTTTGTCTATATCGACGGCGTTGAACGCATCATCGTCAGATTTTTTAACTTTTTCTAAAGTTTCCTTACTGATTAAATCGGAATAATAGAACGTGGTGCCGTCTGGATAGGTATAGTAATTTTTTGAACCGTCGTCGCCGGGGAGATTTAAGACGAACGACGCGACGTATTCGCGCTTGGAATTATTCACGCCGAAATAAATACCGACGGTACCGGCAAGCGTGACTACTATCAAAATTGCAAGCGCAATCCATTTTTGTGAAAATATCGTGCGGAATATATCCTTTAACGAAATTCCGCCCTCTTCCCTCTGATTTTCTTCCATTTTGTCTACCATAAAAATAATTTATACTGTCCTAATTTTACACAATAAGACAAATTAAGTCAAACGGTATAAATTGATTTTTACATTCTTTTTAATATTATCGCCGTTTGCAGCGTAATTTATTTACCTGCGGCGCGTAATTTACCCTTTTTTACANTTTAATTTATTATAAGACAAATTATTTAACATATAGCGGTATACAATGGGGCTATGCCCNTGAAAATCAATCTGAAAAGCGTAATTATGTACACCGTCTANACGGCGGCTCTTATTTTATTGAACAAGGCNATAGACGGCGTGCCGCTGTCCGTCGGTCTTTATTTTGCNATGCTGCTGTGCGGAACGAANATTATAGCNACGCCNATATTATACGTTGCCGCGTCCGCAGTGCATCTCAACTGGATAATGACTCTTTTGAGCCTGTTCGAGGGCGCGTTTTTGTGCGCGGTGACCTATCTGTACCGCCGCACCAACCGCAAAATTAAGTTTGAAGGAATAGCGTACGTCGCAATCGCCCTTTCCCTTTACATACCGTTTGCGCCATGGAAAGGCGTAAGCGCGCTTGATATTATCGACAACGAGTACGCTTTAAAGGCAATCGCGGCGGCGGCAACCATAGTTTTTTCATTCTTCTGCTTTAAAACGGTTTACGCCGTAATGTACCGCGTTTACAGATGCAGACTGCGCGAGGACGAGCTTGTCTGCTGCGCGGTAGTCTACACCGCGGCGGGAACGGGGCTATATAACCTCGCCGGATATTTCGTATACACCGCGTTTGCNGCNGCTTTNATAGTTTTCTGCGTGNGNCTTGCNCGCTCGCCNGCGGCNCTCATTGCCGCGCTTGTTGCGGCTCTTCCTCCGGCGGTCGTAAATCTAGACCCTATGCCGCTGACAGTCTATCTTGGCGGCNCNNTGATTGCGCTGTTATTTTGCAACGCCGGCAGAGTGTTCCCCAGCGTTGTTACTTTGGCGGCGGCAACCGTCTATCTNTACTTTACGGGCGGATTTAACTGCTCGGTAGGGCTTATNGTCTTCCGCGCTATAATTCTGCTCGTTTTAATGACTTTGCCCGCAATACCCTCCCCTTCTTTTTTGGCAAAGGTGAAAAATTCCCTTCTTGTAAAGGAAGTGCTGCCCGANACCGCCGTGGNAAGAAGCCGCAGNCGGACGGGCGAAAAGTTGTACCGCATTTCGGAGGTATTCCGCGAAATAGAGTGCGCGTTCAACGCTTTGGACGAGGACGTAAACGAGGGCGGCGCAAGGGCAAGAATGCTTGCCGACCTTCGCGACAAGTGCTGTAAAAATTGCGCCAAAGCGAGAAAATGCGCGAACACAAACGTTTACGCGGGGTTCAGAAAACTGATTGACACNGGCTGCGTAAANGGTAAAGTAAACCTCATAGACCTGCCCAGCGAAGTTACGNTAAACTGCGCAAAGCCCGCNGACCTNTTAGCNATTTTAAACTCTGTCATNGCGGAATACCGCAGATATATGACCGAAGCCGAAAACGCGAAGAGCGGCAGAATTCTGCTTGCCGACCAGGCGCGCGGCATTGCGGAAGTTATGAAGGCTTGCGCCGTGGAATTGAGCAAAAGTTACAGCGAATATTCAGCGCTTGAAGAACAGATTAAAGTTAAGCTGTCCGCAAACGGCGTTTCATGCCCCGAACTCTACGTCTGCGGCGACGATACGGAAATTTCCGCGGTAATTTGCGGAAATGCGAACGTGAAAGCAGTAAGCGACGTAATTTCCGCCTGCGCCAACCGCAAGTACGTTTTAAAAGACAGATTGAATTACGACGGCGAAAAAAGCTGCCTCGTGTTCGGCGCGCCGCCGGCGCTTGACGCCGCTTTCGGCGTGGCGTTCGCGGTGAAAAACGGCGAAAAGGTTTCGGGCGACACCCACTCGGTTATAAGGATAAACGAACACAGCTTTTTAATGGCGCTGTCCGACGGTATGGGCAGCGGCGAGTACGCCAAAAAAGTTTCCGCAACGGCAATTTCTCTTATCGAAGCTTTTTACCGCGCGGAAATGCCCGAAGGCACCGTTTTAAAGACCATAAACAAGCTTTTATCCTTTAACCGCGACGAAAGATTTACCTGCATCGACATCGCGGCGGTCAACCTGAATACCGGCATCGCCGACTTCGTTAAAATAGGCTCGCCCGCGGGCGTAATCGTGCGCGAGGGCGAAATTAAGGTGCTTGAAAGTCAGAGTCTCCCCCTGGGCATACTCGACAATCTGCGGCCTAACGTCTGCAGCGAGCAGCTTAAAAACGGAGACATTGTCGTGTTTATGTCCGACGGCATAACTTCAGCGTTCCCCTCCTATTCCGATTTGTACGAGTTTTTGCAGGGTTTAAATCCCCTCAACCCCCAGAACCTTGCGGATAAAATTCTTGCCGGCGCGCTTGCAAGGTGCGGTCAGACGGTCGCCGACGATATGACTGTTTTATGCACCAGACTCTTTTCGAGATAAATTATTGTTCCTTCCATTTTAAAAGCCCCGTTTGCTTTTTGCAAATGGGGCTTTTTATTATCTTTTAAACCGGTCTACGATTTTTCTGAATATCGCCAAATGCCGTCTGTCGGGCATACTTTCAAGTCTGAACTGCCAGTTGCCGGTAGCAGTCGACGGCACGTTCATTCTCGCTTCCGTACCGAGGGTAAGAAGATCCTGAACGGGTATGACGGCTATATTCGCCTTGCTTGCCAAAGCGCAGGCGTTCATAGCGAGCGCCGCGTCCTCTCTCGACACCACGGGGAACACCGCTTTGACGCTTGCAAGAGCCGCGCGTAGTCTGGTTTTAAACTGCCTGAACTCCTCTTCGGTCATTTCGTTAATAAAGCCCAAAGTGGTATCGTTGTCGTGAGTGCCTGTGTAGACAACCGAGTTTTCCTCGATATTTTCGGGAAGGTATGGATTGTCCGCCGAACCGTCGAACGCAAACTGCAGAATTTTCATTCCAGGGAAACCCGTGCGGGTACGCAGCTTATGCACCGCGGCGTCCACTATTCCCAAATCCTCGGCGATAATTTCCAGATCGCCAAGCCTTCTTCTTATTTCGTTGAAAAGGCGCATACCGGGGCCGGGAAGCCACTCGCCTTCTTCCGCAGTTTCAGAATCGGCCGGAATTGCGTAATACTTTTCAAGTCCGCGGAAGTGGTCTATTCTTATAACGTCGTAAAGCTCGGTAGCTTTTTGAATTCTTTCAATCCACCAGTCGTAGTTGGCGGCGGAAAGCGCGTCCCAGTCATACAGGGGGTTGCCCCAAAGCTGACCTTTTTCAGAGAAATAATCGGGCGGAACGCCTGCAACCGCGGAGGGTTTCAGATTTTCGTCAAGGCGGAAAAGTTCAGGATGACCCCATACGTCGGAAGAATCGTACGNNANGTACAGGGGAATNTCGCNTATANTCTTTATATCAAGCGAGTTGANGTAGGANTTNAACTNTTNCCACTGCTTTGCAAATATAAACTGCACGANCTGNCAGAACAGGTAGTCGCTTTTATATACCGACTGTTTAAACTCGTACATAGCGAGATTTTCTTTATGTTTGTATGCGTCGGGGAAGGTGTCGAAAGTTCCGCCGTAGCGCTCTTTCAAAGACATAAACAGGGCGTAATCTTCATATTCGCCGCTGTTCACGAAGGCTGCAAACTCGCCGTCCTTTATATTGAAACGCGCGTACGCAAGGCGCAGAAGCTTGTATCTTTCGTTGTAGAGCGCGGCGTAGTCGATTTTACCCGCGGGGGCTTCCGCCGACTGCAACTCTTCCGCGTCGATAAGTCCCTCTTCCTTCAGGCTTTCCAAATCGATAAAATAAGGGTTGCCCGAATTGCAGCACACCGACTGGTAAGGGCTGTCGCCGAAGCCCGTCTGGGTGATGGGCAAAATCTGCCAGTATCTGACGCGCGACTTTTTTAAAAGGTCGGCAAACTCGTACGCTTCCTTTCCCAGGGTACCTATTCCGTATTTATTAGGCAGGGACGAAATATGGCATAATACGCCTGCGCCCCTCTTATAATTTTCTGACATGTATCACCAAATTTTTACTTAACCAAAAGTTTTTCAATGCGCGAAACCGCTTCTTTCGTGACCTCTTTACTTCCGAACGCCGTCAGGCGGAAAAAGCCTTCGCCGTTTTTGCCGAAGCCTGCGCCGGGCGTTCCCACGACCTGCGCTTCGTTTAAAAGGAAGTCGAAAAATTCCCAGCTGCCCATACCGTTCGGGCATTTCAACCATATGTAGGGGGAATTAGTTCCGCCGGTGTACCAGATATTAAGTCTGTCCATACACTCCGCGATAATTTTAGCGTTGCGCTTGTAGTATGCGATATTGCGCTGTATTTCTTTCTGTCCCTGCGGAGTAAACACCGCAGCCGCGCCCTTCTGCACGATATACGGCACGCCGTTGAACTTTGTAGCCTGCCTTCTGAACCAGTGCTTGTTTGCGGAAAAGCCGTCCTTTTTGAGCGCGTGCGGAATTATCGTGTAGCCGCAGCGCGTGCCGGTGAAGCCCGCCGTTTTCGAGAAAGAACAGAATTCTATCGCGCAGGTCTTTGCGCCCTCGATCTGAAAAATAGAACGGGCAAGATTTTCGTCCGATATAAAACACTCGTAAGCGGCGTCGTACAAAATTACCGCGCCTTTGCTGTTTGCATAGTCCACCCACTCTTTTAACTGCGCCTTCGTATACGCAGCGCCCGTGGGGTTGTTGGGCGAACACAGATAAATTATATCCGCGTCCGTGTCTTTTCCAGGCATAGGCAAAAAGCCGTTTTCCGCCGTCGCGTTCATATACGCTACTTTTCTGCCCGCCATCAGGTTGGTGTCGACGTACACGGGATAAACGGGGTCTGGAACCAAAACCTTGTTATCCTTTGAAAAGATGTCAAGGATATTGCCGAGGTCGGACTTCGCGCCGTCCGAGACGAATATTTCCGAAAGCTCTAACTCAACGCCGTTGGACTTGTAGTAGTCCGCAATGCTTGCGCGTAAAAATTCGTAGCCTTCGTAAGGGCCGTAGCCCTTGAAAGTTTCGGCTTTCGACATATCGTCGACCGCGGAGTGAAGCGCCTTTATTACTTCGGGCGCGAGCGGCAGAGTTACGTCGCCTATGCCCAGTTTCAATACTTTTTTATCGGGGTTTGCCTTTGTATAAGCCGCGACTTTTTCGGCGACTTCGGCAAACAGATAATTTTCGGCTATGTTTAAAAAGTTATTATTAAAATTCATTATTTCCTACTTTTTTGATGCGCCGTATTTTACAGCGTGTTTAATAAACTCGCGGAAAACGGGGTGCGCGCTCTGGGGACGGGACTTGAATTCGGGGTGGAACTGTACGCCGATATAAAAATCGTTTGCGGGAATTTCAACCGCTTCTACAAGGCTTCCGTCGGGAGACGTGCCGGCAATTACCATGCCCGCCTTTTCAATGCGCTCTCTGTAATCGTTGTTGAATTCGTATCTGTGGCGGTGACGCTCCGAAACTTCGTCCGCGCCGTAAGACTGCTTCATGATTTTGCCGATGACCTTGCAGGGGTACGCGCCCAGTCTCATGGTGCCGCCCATCTTTACGCCGTGCTGGTCGGGCATAAGGTCGATTACGCAGTTTTTAGATTCGGGATTGAACTCGGACGAGTTCGCGTCCTTCAAGCCGAGAACGTTTCTCGCGTACTCGATAACCGCGGTCTGCATACCCAAACATATTCCGAGATAGGGAATATTATTCTCGCGCGCGTATTTTGCGCAGGCGATTTTTCCCTCTATTCCGCGGTTGCCGAAGCCGCCGGGAACGAGTATGCCGTCAACGTCGGCAAAAATCTTTTTTACGTTGCCCTTTTCAATCTCTTCGGTGTCCACCCACTTAATTTCCACTTTCGCGGAATTTTCGTATCCCGCGTGCGCCAGCGCTTCCGCAACCGAAAGATACGCGTCGTGAAGCTGAACGTATTTTCCGCAGAGCGCGATTTTTACGACCTTGTCGCGAGCCTTGATGCGTTGGAGCATCTTGTTCCACTCGGTCAGATCGATTACTCCNGGGTCGAGGTTNAGACGCTTGCACACGATTTCNGAAAACCTGCTTTCTTCAAGCATGATGGGGCATTCGTACAGAACGGGCAGAGTCATATTTTCAATGCAGCACTCGGGTTCAACGTTGCAGAACATTGCAATTTTTGCCTTGATTTCTTCGGGCATGGGCGAGTCCACGCGCGGAATGATTATGTCGGGGTTAATTCCCATTCCCTGCAACTCTTTGACAGAGTGCTGGGTNGGTTTGGACTTGAANTCTTCNGANCCNGAAATATAGGGAACCAAAGTCACGTGANTAAAGCAGCAGTTGTCCCTGCCAACTTCTCTTGCGACCTGTCTTATCGCTTCGATAAAGGGCTGGCTTTCGATGTCGCCTATCGTGCCGCCTATTTCGGTTATGACCACGTCTGCGTTNGNAGTCTTTCCGACGTTGTAGATAAAGGTCTTGATTTCGTTGGTGACATGCGGANTTACCTGCACCGTCTGACCGAGATACTCGCCGTTACGCTCCNTGTNTAAAACGTTCCAGTATNCCTTGCCGGTGGTGAGGTTGGAGTATCTGTTTAAATTTTCG
>WFLX010174060.1_pt1 | contig 12212 bp, 12 predicted proteins | sample 4967041 | NCBI WGS metagenome assembly WFLX01 (sample SAMN12857096, study PRJNA449069) | gut metagenome | isolation source: stool from male and female vole | host: Microtus ochrogaster | place: USA:Florida | collected 2017 | reverse complement strand
GTCGTAGCAAATCTTGCTGGTGCGGCCGTCGCCGATTCGCGCGTAGATTCCGCCCATCTTGCGCAATATGAAAGCGTCGTCCGCCTTGCCCAGTCGCAGTTCCAGCGCGCTTTCAAAAAAATCCAGCGCAAGCTCGTCGCTGATTTTTCCGTCGATGTGATTTCGCATGATGTTCCGGAAAAAATCCATCACTTCCGAAAAAAAAAGCCTGAAATATTCGTATTTTCTCTCAAGCTCGATTATCTGGCAAAGGAGCATCGCGGCGTCGTAATATTCCCTGCGCAGCGAAAGCTCCTCGCTCAAAATGAAGCCGAAGTCCATGAATTCTTCTTTGGTGAACCAATGCCTGAGCGAAAACCTCGCGCGTTCCGTGCGAAGGCGTTTGTATTCCCGAACGGCTTCCCCCTCCTTTCCGTGCATCAAGTCGAATATGACAAGTTTCGCGCGGCTCTCGTCGTCCTCGCGTTCCAAAAGCCATTCGCGGTAGTCCCACGACTTGCGCTTTTTCCGCCTGAAAATTTCATCCGCAGAAGAGTCGAAGATTTTCCTTGACTGCGCGTCGGAAAGGATTTCGTAGGCGCGAACGACGCGGCGGAATTCCCCGGAAGTCTCGGGATTTCCAGAAGCGTCGGGATGCAGCTCCTTGACGCGCTTTCTGTACGCCCGGCGGATTTCGGCGAGCGTCGCGCCGCGCTTCACTCCGAGGACTTTGTAGCAGTCTTCCATCTTGCGCTTACGAGATTCTGAACAGCTGTTCGATTTTGGGCACGCGGACGACCATCACGGAGCAATGCGCGTTCATTATGATTTCCTTGTCCGCGAGCGAAAAGTGCCCCGTCGAGCCGGACGCGGAGGCGTGTCCCGAAGTCCGCGCGCCGCTTCCGCCGATGAGGATGAGTTCCGCCTTGAATTTGTCGGCCGCGCTTATCACTTCGCCCCAAACCGAGCCTTCGAGAAGCTCCGCTTGCGCCTTCACGCCTTTTTTCTTGGCGAGCATCATCGCGTAGTCCAAATATTTTTGCCCGTCGGCGCGGAGATTTTGCGCGAAATCGGCGTTCTCTTCTTCCAGCAAAAAATGGCTCATCGTGAGACGCTTGAGCGTCGCCGTATCGACGACATAGACGAATTTCAAGTTGAGATGTTGTTGCTTTGCCATGAGGATTCCGTACATTGCGGCGCGCGCCGAAGACTCAGAGCCGTTTACGGCCACCACGACATTGTGAACCAAAGGTTTCAGCATCTGTTTTCCCCCTATGAATTCTTTTTGTTCTTCAACGCCTTGAGCACAAACGTGTTGTCCCTTTCGCGCTCCTCAAGCTGGCTTTCGATATATTTCTTTGTCTCGCGCGTCTGTGGAATCACCATCTTGTCGAGGGCGTTCACCCTGCGCTGAGTTTTTTTCACTTCGCCCGCGAGCCGCCACACAATCGTCCGAATCGACGCCATTTCCGTGAGCAGAGTGAGCAGGTCGAAAAAGTCGCAGATCACTTCGTCGCAGGAAGAAAACGTTCCGAGCGCGGAATAAAAAAGCTGCTTTTGCGGAGGATTCATCACGATGGAAGAAAAATTCATTCCGCCGATCGTCACCGACTTTTCCTCGATGTGGAAATCGTACCTTACGGCGCGNGAAATTTGTTCCACGCGGTCGCCTCCGACATTCACAAGCATCCGCTTGAGCGCGGCGTATGAAGTCTGCGTGGCGTTGTCGATTTTGGTCTCGAGAATCCTGACGCGCTCGGCCATGTGCATCAGCTCCATGACGAGGATTTCGCGTTTTTGCTCGAGCAAATCGTAGCCGTTTTCCGCGCTGGAAAGCCGCTCTTTCATTGCGAGAAGGTTTGACTTTGTGGGTGCGATGTTCAGCTTCATTTTACGAGTTGTCCGCCTCCGAATTTTTCGGCAGATATTTTTCGATGAATTCGGGCTTTATGCGAAGAAGTTCTTCGCGCGGCAAAAGCGAAAGCATCTTCCATCCGATGTCGAGAGTCTGCTCGATGGAGCGATTTTCGTGCTCGTCCTGTCCGAGGAATTCCTTTTCGAACCTCGCGCCGAAATTCAAATAGCGTTTGTCAAGCTCGCCCAATTCCTCTTCGCCGATGATCGCCGCGAGGTTGCGTATGGACTTCACTTTCGAATACGCCGCGAAAAGCTGCGACGAAACGTTCGCGTGATCCTCGCGNGTCATCACGCGGCCGTCCTTCGCGATTCCGATTCCGTCCTTCATGAGGCGCGAAAGCGATGGAAGTCCCGCCACGGGCGGATACATTCCGCGNTGGAAAAGTTCCCTGTCAAGCACGATCTGGCCTTCGGTGATGTAGCCAGTCAAGTCGGGAATCGGGTTCGAGATGTCGTCGTTCGGCATCGTGAGAATCGGGATTTGCGTGATGGAGCCTTCGCTGCCTTTTATGCGGCCGGCGCGTTCGTAGAGTTCCGCCAAGTCCGAATAAAGGTAGCCGGGATAGCCCTTTCGTCCGGGCACTTCGCCGCGCGTGGTGGAAATCTCGCGCAAGGCCTCGCAGTAATTCGTCATGTCCGTCATCACGACGAGGACGTGCATTCCCTTTTCATACGCCAAATATTCGGCGGCCGTGAGCGCGCAGCGCGGAGTTATCGTGCGCTCGATGCTCGGCGCGTCCGCGAGCGAAAGGAACATTACGACTTTGGAAAGGACGCCGCTTTCCTCGAAAGATTCCGTGAANAATCTCGCCACGTCGTACTTGATGCCCATTCCCGCGAAAACCATCACGAATTGGTCTTTTGAATCCTTGAGCTTCGCCTGCCTTATGATTTGGGCGGCGAGCTGATTGTGCGGAAGTCCGTTCCCTGAAAAAATCGGAAGCTTTTGTCCGCGGATGAGCGTGTTCATTCCGTCGATGGCGGAAATTCCCGTCTGTATGAAATCGCGAGGATAGACACGCGCATAGGGATTTATCGGAGCGCCGTTCACGTCGCGCTTTTGCGAGGAAACGATCTGCCCGTAGCCGTCGATCGGCTCGCCAAGCCCGTTGAAGATTCTGCCGAGCAAGCCTTCGCCCACGCGCAGTTCCAAAGGCTCTTCGAGAAATTCCACGGAGGAATTGTCCAAGTCGATGCCGCTCGTCGCGCCGAAAACCTGCACGACCGCCGCTTCCTTGTTCATGTCGATTACGCGGCCAATTCGCTTCGCGCCGGATTTGTCGCGGACGCAGACGACTTCATTGTACGCAGTGTTTTCGCTGCGCTTCACCACGACAATCGGTCCGTCAACAGAATTTATTCCACGATACTCTATGCCTTTCATATTGCCACCTTGCGCTCGCTTGCGAACGAGGAAACGTAGAGCCGCTCGACTTCTCCCATCTGGCTTTCGAGATGTCCTTCGATTTCCTTGATTTTTTCGAGCGCGGAATTTTCCACGCTGCTTTTGATTCGCATGATTTCCTCGCGCACGGGAAGTGACGCCACTTTTGAAAGAGGCGCGCCGGCCTTCACGACGCGTTCCGCCTTGTCGTAGAATTTCATTATCAGCGAGAGGATTTCAATNTGCTTTTCAGGAGCGCAGTACGAATCGATTTTGTCGAAGCCGTCCTGCTGCAAAAATCCGCTCTTTATCATTTCCGAAACCGTGAGCACGAGGCGTTCCACGTCGGGAAGCGCGTCCGGTCCTATAAGGCGCACGATTTGCTCGAGACGCTGCTCGGCCTTGAGAAGGTCGAGCGCGCGCTGCCTTATCGAGAACATTTTCGGATTGTGCGTCTGCCACCATTCCTTCACTTCGTTCGCGTATTCGGAATACGAGTCGATCCAGCCGATGGCAGGATAATGCCTTGCGTTCGCCAAATCCCTGTCGAGCGCCCAAAAGCATCGGATGAAGCGTTTCGTGTGCTGCGTGACAGGCTCGGAAAAGTCGCCGCCCGGAGGCGAAACCGCGCCGATTACGCTNACGCTTCCTTCCCCGCCGCAAAGCGGAGTNACGCGCCCCGCCCGCTCGTAGAATTCCGCCAAGCGCGTCGGCAAGTACGCCGGAAAGCCTTCCTCGGCCGGCATTTCTTCAAGGCGGCCAGAAAGTTCGCGCAAGGCTTCCGCCCAGCGGCTCGTGGAATCCGCCATGATCGCCACAGCCATTCCCATGTCGCGGTAATATTCCGCGAGCGTGATTCCNGAATAAAGCGAGACTTCGCGAGCCGCCACGGGCATGTTCGAAGTGTTCGCGATGAGAATCGTGCGTTCCATGAGCGAGCGTCCTGTCCTCGGGTCGATGATTTCAGGAAATTCCGTGAGAACGTCGGTCATCTCGTTTCCGCGCTCGCCGCATCCGATGTANATTATCAAGTCCGCGTCGCACCATTTCGCAATCGAATGCTGCGTCATCGTCTTTCCCGTGCCGAATCCGCCGGGAATCGCAGCCGTGCCGCCTTTGGAAAGCGGAAACAAAACGTCAATCACGCGAAGTCCCGTAATCAAAGGCTCGGTCACGCCGAGCTTCTGCGAATACGGACGGGCGCGGCGCACCGGCCAATATTGCGCCAACTTTATTTCCTCGCCGAGTTCCGTCACGGCGATTTTTTCGTCCACAGTGTAAGTGCCGCTTCCGAGGAATTCCTTGAGCACTCGCCCGCGAATCTGAGGCGGAACCATCACCTTGTGCAAAATCGAGGAAGTTTCCTGAACCGTTCCCAAAACCATTCCCGGGAAAATCGGCGCGCCTTCGGAAATCTCGTTTCCGTCGGAATTTTTCGCCGCGCGGAAATCCCATTTCTTTTCCAAGTCGAGCGCGTCCGCGCGCGCGCCTGCCGTGAGGAACGAGCCTGAGTCTTCGCACATTGTTTTGAGCGGACGCTGGATTCCGTCATAAATCGTGCCCACGAGTCCGGGTCCCAAATGCAGCGAAAGCGGCATTTCCACGCACTCGACATTTTCGCCGATGCGAAGCCCGGTCACGTCCTCGTAGACTTGAATCGTCGCCTGCCCTTCGTTCTGGCGGATGATTTCGCCCATCAGCCGNTTTTCGCCGACATTCACGACATCGTAAAGCCCGCAGCCTTCAAGCCCTTCTGCAAACACAATCGGACCTGAAACGCGCGTAATTTTTCCAGTTATCATATTTTCCTCAAATTATCGCCAAAAAGTTTTTCCGCCAACTCGCCGTAATTTTTGTCCTTGAGTTCCCGCACGGCTTCTTCCAAAGTGAGGCGGCATTTCACGCCTTCGTCCTCGGATTCCAAAATCACGCCTTCGTGAAATTCGATTCCGCCTTGCGCGTCTTCGCCGGAAAGAGCGAAGTCGATTTTTTCGCATGAAAGGAAATTCGCTCCNAGTCCTTTTTCAAGCGAGGCTCGCGCCAAATCCAAATCGAATCCGTANACTTTCGCGCGGAATTTTCTGCTCGAGAAAAATTCCTTTTTCGCCGAAATCGGCTTGAGCGAAATTTCAAGGCGTTTNTCCTGCGAAAGCTTTTTGAAATATTCGTTCAGCGCGGAATCCACGCCCTGCGAAACGAACGAGACCAAAAATCTCATGCATTCCAGCGGAACGGAAGCGCGCAAGTCCTTTTCGCANTTGGCGACTTTTTCCGCATAGAATTTCTCGCGTTCAGCTTTCGCGATTTCCAAGCGAGGCCCGACTTCCGAAAGAATGCTTTCCGCCTCGCGCTTCGCCGCAGCCAAAATTTTTTCCGCTTCCTTTTTGGATTCGGCTTGAATTTCCTGTTCGAGAATTTCTGTAGACCGNAGTTCTTCCATTTTAAACGTTCCTTAATTTTCAACAACGAGCAAATTGTCAAATTTGGGAGTTGTTGAAAANGNNATTTCGCAACGAAGNGAGNAATNNCANTNNATAANCGAGTTTTGAAAAAACTCGAAGTTAAAATCNGCNCGCNANNTTNCGNCGCNGATTTTAAACGTTCCTCAATTTTCAACANCGANNAAANTGTCAANTTTNGNANTTGTTGAAAACGCGATTTCGCAACGAAGCGAGAAATCGCAGTAAATAAACGAGTTTTGAAAAAACTCGAAGTTAAAATCAGCGGCGACATTACGACGCTGATTTTAAACGTTCCTCAATTTTCAACAACGAGCAAATTGTCAAATTTGGGAGTTGTTGAAAAAGTCATTTCGCAACGAAGTGAGAAATGACAATCGATAAACGAGTTTTGAAAAAACTCGAAGTTAAAATCAGCGGCGACATTACGACGCTGATTTTAAACGTTCCTCAATTTTCAACAGCGAAGAAAGTGTCAACTTTCGAACTGTTGAAAACGCGATTTCGCAACGAAGCGAAAAATCACAATCAATAAGCAAGTTTTCGCAGAAAACTTGACATTAAAACTAAGCACCGCAGAAAATTTCAATTTTCGAGGATGCTTAATTCGTCCGCGCCAAGCAACTTGCTGCGACGCGAACAAACGCAACAAGCGAGTTTTTCAAAACTCGGCATTAAAATCAGCAGCGATATTTTAGTCGCTGATTTCAATCATTCCTAAATTTGTATTCCCACCGCCTCGCGAATCGACTGCGTGAGAGTTTTTCGCCCCGCCAAATGTCCGCCGATTCCGGGGATTTCGACTATGAGCGGATATTTCGCGCCGCGCTGCCATTCGAGGACTTCTTCTTCAAGAAGCATCGAAATCTCTTCCGTCAAAATCAGGACTTTCGGACGCTCCGCGCTCGCCGGGGCGGAAACATTTTTGTCGAGGAAATTTTTTCCCGTAACGCGGCTGAACGCTTCGAGGGCTTCGCCACGGTTCACCGCGACCGCCCCTTCCACGCCAACTAGCGCGAAGGCGAGTACGATTTCTCGCTCGCCGATGACAAAATACTGCACGAAAAGACCGAGCCTATCCGAGAATGATTATCATCAAAGCCACAATGAATCCCCAAAGACAGATTCCTTCTGCAAGTCCGACGAACGGCAAAGCCTTTCCCGAAAGCTCCGAGTTTTCGCTCATCGCGCCCATCGCCGCGGCACCGATTTTTCCGACCGCCATTCCGCCGGCAATGCACGAAAAGCCCACCGCAAGACAAGCCGCGATGTACTTAAATGACTTCGAATTGTCCGCCTGCTCGATCGCCTGCTCCTCCGCGCTTTCGGAAGAAGACTGGGCGAAAAGCCCCGCCATCGCGACGCAAAGCAACGCCGCCGCCAAAACGAAAATTTTCTTGTTCATAAAGAACTCCTATGAAAAGCCAAGAACGATTTTTGAAAATCGCGTCCGGCCTTTTAACGTGCGCTTGCAACGAAACGAAACGCACAGTAAATATTGAAGTCTGCAACGCAAACTTTGAAACTTCCCTTATTCTGTCGCAACATTTGAAAATTCTTTTACTTTCCAAATTCGCGCAGGACAAAACTTTCGCCGCATGAAATCATTTTCGATAGACGAATTCATACGCCTTGAATTCCTTTCCCGTCTCGCCGAAAAATTTCGAAAAGAATTCATAATATTGCAAGCGAATCGCCTGAATCGCCACGATCATTCCTTCGAGGACGATGACGATCGCGTTTCCGATGATTCCGATCGCCAACGCGCCCACGCCGCCGACCAAGCCCATCATCGTGCTGATGATGAATCCGAGCACCGCATGCGCCAAGGCGAACGCGCCCACCCGCAAAAAGCTCACCGAATTTGAAAGGTACGTGATGACGGTTTCCAAAAGTTCCACCACCGCTTCAATCACCGCCGCGCCGAATCCGTTTTCCATGACCGGCCGCTCGCCATCGACGAGGCGCGTGAACACTTCGCCGAACGAGCAGAAGAAAAGGGACGCGCCGATCACTATCCAGTCGTAGAGCGCGACCTTGTGGCCGAACGCCGCCACGCGCACCGCCAACGCCACGACATACCAAAAGAAAATCGCGCCCGAAAGCCCGCCCTTTCCGAAAAGCGCGCGTCCTGTTTTTCCGCGCGCGAACGAGTTCACGATGCCGATCAATATTCCCGCCGAATTTATGACGAAGCCCACGGCGATCGAAAATCCGAAGAACATGAACATCCGCCTCACCGAATTCGGATCGGACTGCGGCATCATCGGAAGAATCTGATTTCTCGGCTCGCCGAAAAGTCCCGTCACGAAACGTTCGAACGGCTCGAGCAGAGTTTCGTTCGCGAAAAATTCGCCGGTGAGCAAGCCCATCACCATGCTTGAAATTCCGATTCCCATGAAAATCGGAGCGAATTTGTTCCAGCCGCCCACTTTTATGACGTTCCGCGCCATCAAGATTCCCGCTATGAAAAAGACGAGTCCTTGCCCCGCGTCGCCGAACATTATTCCGAAAAGCAGCGTGAAGAAAACCGCGACAAAAGGCGTGGGATCGACCGTGCCGTAGACTGGCGAGCCGTAGCTGAAAATCATCCTGTTGAACGCGCCCGCGAATTTCGAGCGGGTAAGCCGAACCGGCACTTTTTCATTTCCGGCGACAACGCTCGGCACTTCATCGGGCCTGTACTGCCTGAACGAAACGCGATGCGAAGTGAGCGTGTCGATTTTTTTCATGAAATCCGCGGAATCCGAAAGCGGAATCCAGCCCGTAAGCCGATAAACCAATTGCGTGGATTCAAGCAGATTCTCCGTGTCGCGAAGCTGCGCCCCGAGCGAAAACGAAGCCAAAAGGCGCAAGATTTTTTCCTTGTGCGTTTCGGTGAAATTCGCGCGTTCCGTCTCGATTTCGCGAATCTTTGTCCTTGCCTCGTCGCGCTGCTTTTTCAGCGAAACCAAAACTTCGTCCGGAATTCCCTTGAAATCCTTAGGAATTTCCATTTGCACGAAGCCGAATTTCTTGAGTTCCGTGTCGAGCGCGAAGCGGCCTTTTTTGCTGGACGCGGCGAGAATGCGCGTCTTGTCGTCGCCGAGCGGCACGACCACCGCCCTTTGTCCCACGGCGAATTTCAGCTCGTCGAAAACTTCAGGATCGATTTTTCCGACCCGCAGCGAAAGAAAGGAAAGGTGCTCGAGTTCGCCGTATGACTGCTTGAGATTGCTGAACGCCGAGGCTTCTTTGTAGGATTCTTCGAGACGCTTGCAATTCTCGCGTTCCGCGCCGTCACGCTTTATCAGGCTGTCAAGCGAGGAAATTATCTTTTCCGCTTCCTCGAAGTCGTTTTTGCCGGGCAAATTCGCTTCTTTTATGGAAACGCCTGAGTCGTCGATGCCCAAAAAGGCGCGAGTTTGGTCAAGCCGCGCGAACATTTCGCGCTCGCGGTTTTCGGAGGCGGAGGCTGTCGTCCGCAGGGAATTTTCCTCGCCGCCCAATTGGTTTTGGAACTGGAAATTTCCGCTTTTTCCCAAAAACAAAAGCACATCCGAAATGTCTTCTTTGAGAACCATAAGNTCAACAAGGCACATGCGTGTCGTTCTTGCCATAACCCACCTATCTTATTCCGGCCGCTTCCATCGCGGATTCGGCCTCGACGTTCAAGCGCAGGGCTTCCACCGCCGCGCGTATATGATTGAGTTCGTTCAATTTTATGAAAAACCACGAAACCAAAACCACGGGCGTAAAAGGCTGCGAATGGAAAAGCCTGTTCGATTCCGCGACAAGTTCCTTTTTCGCCGCGTCCTCCACCCAGCCGGGATCAATCGTCCAAAGCGAGCCTTCTTCGTGCGCGTTCAAAAATCTCGCGTATTTCCAGCCGNCCCAATCTTCGTAGTGCTCGGGATTTTTTTCGAGAATCTCGATGGCGTCGCGCGCGAGCAAGTCGCCCTTTTTTTCCGAAGAATCCAAAAACAAAATGTGCTCCAAGATTTCATCATTCGGCATTTTGTAAAAGACTTTTAGGCGCAACGCCCACGCCATATTCTGCATCGCGTATTTTTTCAAAATCAANTTTTCGACGTTCGCGCGTTCGAAAACGCCGAGACGTTCCGCCGCATTCCACAAGTCGGAAACGAACTGCCTGTCGATTTTCGCGTCCAAAAACTGCTGCTCAGAAATTTCAGGCTCCTTGTCATACCAAGAAAGCGGCGAAAGAGCAGTGATTTTCTTTATCGAAGGCCAGCCGTCATAATTCAAAATATTGTAAGGCGCGATGTTCCGAAGGCGCGGACGCTCCGTCCGCCCCATCGCTGCCGCCGCTCCGAGCGACTTCAAATTGGAATAGTCGAAATAGCGCAAAAGCAGAACCGCCACGTCGTCCGGCTTGTCGTACATGTCAAGCAGCCGCTTGTATTCGGAAATGAATTTCGCGCCGGCCTCTTCTTCAAGGCGTTTCGCCAAAAGCGTCTCGGGCACGGCGGGAACTTCGCTTTTCAAGACAAGCGACCAAAGTTCGGCGAGCGAGCGCGGGGCGAAAAGAGACGCTGCGCGGTGGCCGGTAAAAGACCTCGCCAAAATCCCGCTCGCCTTCGCGTAGACATAAGAATGAGCGCCTGAACGTTCCACCACACACCTTCTTACAAGACAGATTGCAAAAATTTGTCGAATGCGTCCGTATCCTTTTTGGTTTTGGAAATTTCATCCTTGTAGGAAGCGAGCGCGGAAGAATGCTCCGCGTTGAGTTCCTGCATTTTTTTCTCGCAATTTTCTTCCAAAGAGGAAACCATTTCCTTGAATTTCTCGTCGTATTCAGAATCCGCCTGCGCGCGAGCATGNGCCAAGATTTTGTCGGCCTCGACGCGGGCTTCGTCAACGANCACGCGCGCGCTTTCTTCCGCCTCAAGCANATTCGCGATAAGATTCCGTTCTTCGCCTTCCATCACAAAGCCTCCTCCGCGCTGCAAATCATTTCGAAAAGGGAACGCTCGTTTTCGGCATTGAGAATTTTTTCACGGATTTCAGCGCTGTCCAAAATGAGCGAAATCTTGCGTATCACTTCCAGATGGTCGGAAGCCTTGCCTTGCGCGAAAAGCAGCATGAATACAATGTGAACCGGCTTTCCGTCAAGCGCGCCGTATTCTATTCCCGAGCGGCTCACGCCCACGGCGAACATGTCCTTTTTCACTTCGGAACAAACGGCATGCGGAATGGCGACTCCCGAAACCACTCCCGTGGACATTTTTGCCTCGCGTTCGAAAAGGCAATCCAAGACCGCCGCGCGATCGAGAGGCTCGCCTCCACGGACGAAAAGCTCCACCATTTCCTCGAAAAGTTCGTCTTTGTCCACGCTCTCCAGATTCATGCTGATAAAATCCGGATTGAAAAACGTAGCCAACATTATATCACCTTCTTTCAAAATTTCGGTAAAAAATTCGACGCTGAAGCAGGCGAATCCATGCCGGGCGGCATCGCCGCCGAAATTCACGGCACCAAATTATTCTTCGCCGGCTTCAGACTGGACTGGCTCGGCTTCCGAAGCCTCCGCCCCTGCCGCGCCGTCCGCATCAAGGTCGTTCCACCAATTCTCCACGCCCGCGCCGCTCGTATTCACGCTTTCCTGCACGGTCGGAGAAAGAGTCTGCTTCAAGGCGGGCTTTCTGTTCAGTCTCGCGATGAAAAAAGCCGTAATGATAAAAAGCGCGACCAGAACGAACGAAGTCTTGCTTATGACGCTCGCCGAATGCGAGCCGAACGCCGCGCTGCCCGAGCCGCTCAAAAGGCCGCCGAGACCGCCGCCTTCGTCGTTTTGAATCAAAACCAAAAGAATAAGCAAAATGCAAATAATCACAAATGCGACCATGAGGACAACTTTTATAGCACCCATAAAAACTCCAATACAAATCTATAAATTCAAATTATAATGAAAAGAAGAAATTTGTTCAAGAGAAAAAAATCTATTTTTGAGAAAAATATTTTCCGCAAAAACAAAGCCACGCGCAAAACGCGGCGCGGCGGACTTTCCACGCCTTTTGGAAAGCGCGAAAAGTCCGCATGAATTCTAGATTTCGCAAATCGGGACGAAAGTTTCCGCCTTGAGCGACGCTCCGCCGATGAGTCCGCCGTCAATGTCGGGCTGGGCGAGCAATTCTTTCGCGTTGGAAGCCTTCATCGAGCCGCCGTACTGGATTATCGTTTCCTCGGCGACTTTTTCATTGTAAAGTTTCGCGATGTAGCCACGGATGAATTTGTGGATTGCCTGCGCGTCTTCGGGAGTGGCGGTTTTTCCGGTGCCAATCGCCCAAACCGGCTCGTACGCAATCGTGACGCGCTTCATCTGCTCTTCGCTCACGCCCGCGAGTCCCGCCGAAAGCTGGAACGCGCAGACTTGTTCCGCCTCGCCCGCCTCGCGCTCGCTCAAAAGCTCGCCGATGCACAAGTCCACTTCAAGCCCGGCGTTCAAGGCGCGGCGAACTTTTTTGTTG
>WFLX010206048.1_pt1 | contig 12215 bp, 5 predicted proteins | sample 4967041 | NCBI WGS metagenome assembly WFLX01 (sample SAMN12857096, study PRJNA449069) | gut metagenome | isolation source: stool from male and female vole | host: Microtus ochrogaster | place: USA:Florida | collected 2017 | reverse complement strand
GTATCCACGTTGTCGCTGCAGGCCGAGACGCCGAGCATCATCAAAACGGACGCGAGTATGAAATATATATGTCTTGTCTTCATCGTAGTTTTCAGATTAAAGTGAAACAGAGACTCCTATCGAACCCTTGAAGCCGCCGCGTGTCAGGCCACCCTGCTTGAAGACGTCGGCTATGTCGCCCTTGTTGGAGACGGGGATTCCGTATTCCGGGGTCACGAAGATGCCTATGTGCTGCACCGGATGGTAGGAGAAGCGGGCGCCGATGGTGACGTTTGGCTGGGTGAAACCGTTGCCGGGATAGTTCTTGTCCTTGGCGGCAATGCGCTGGATCATGAACCCTGCCTGCGGCGTGAGACCGAAACGCTCCGCGAAGCGGAGCTGATAGCCTGCGCGGACCGCCATCTCATCGAGTCGGTAGTTGTAATGTCCGATCATCACGTTGTCCTGACGGTCATACCACTCTACATCCTTACTGCGTCCAAGGCCCAGATTGTAGCTCAATTCAAGGTTGACGTTCTCGTAGTAGCCTCCGANGGTGAAGCCNANGNAGGGNTTGCNGCNNTATGCCGAAGGAGACGGCNGCNTAGCCNGTGGTCTTCTTCACATACTGGATTCTCTCGAGGCGGATGGTGTCGCGGAGTGTCTCGCCGCGCTCGATGCGGAACTTCAATGTCTGCGGATAATAACCCTTCTTTGAGAAGTCATACTCGTAGCGGGCCACGGGGAGCTGCATAGTAGGCTGCACGTCGATGACAGAGTCGCCTTCCATGACTGTCACGCCGTAGGTAGGCTCGGTGACCAGCTCAAGGTAGCCGAGGTGGGCCAAAGGGGGAGTCGCGGTTACGGTCTTGGTCTTGCCTGCCTCCACAGTGAATGCCGTCGTCTGGTCCTCATGGTCGGGGAGCTTGGCGGTCACCACATAGTTGCCGGCCTTAAGGTGCTTGTGGAGCTGACCGACACCCTCACGCATATCCTGGAACCAGAGTTCAGCGCCGTCAGCGACTTCGATGTTGACATCGCCAAACTTGAGGTTTTCGTCCTCCATCTGGAGATTGAACTGCTGAGGCCCGTCTTGGGTCAAAGTGACTACATCCTCATACAGGAGCGAGCCGAGCTCGGCGCGNACGAGGTGGGAGCCGAGGGGCATGTGCATGTTGACGGGCGACTTGCCCTGNGGNTCNCCNTCGACNGTGATCTCGGCNTTNGGTGTCGAGGCNATGAGNGCNACGTTGCGTCCCTCCACGTTGAGCTCGACCGTGTAGGTCTTNCCCGCCTCNGCCTCCATGCCGTCAAACCAGATGACCGTGGGGCTGTACTTCGGGTGGTTGACCGTCACTTTCTGTGTGCGCTCCGGCACGTAGAGCCAGACCTCGCCCGGACCCGCCTGCTTCCTCCCGAGGATTTGGAAGAGGCCGCCGTCAAAACCGAGGACATCATTCTGGAACGGCGTGTAGATCTTGATAAGAGCAGCTTTCTTTCCGCTGTTCTCGTCGGTCACTGACGTTCCCTGCANGCGTGNGGTCGCCTCNTTTGTGANTTTGAAGTCCCGGTATTCGAGTTTTNNTGCCATCGAAGGCAGGGCGCTCAGGAGAGCNCCCGCCATGATTGCGATTCTAAAAAACTTCATTATTATTTATGAATTTTTGGGTTATTATTTCACCATTATCTTGCGTCCTGCGATGATATAGAGACCTCGCGTCAGGTCGCGGACAATCTCGGTCTTTCCAGCTTGAACCATGACACTGCGTATATGAGTGCCTTCCATACTGAAAATATCCACATTGCGATCTCGTTCACTGCGGATGATGATATGTCCTATGTATGCCTTGATGTCAAGACCGTTGATAGATTCAATTGTCTGGACTCCTACTTGGTCGCCCATAATTTTCTTAGCCATATGTGAGCCTTGGCGGGTGACGTAAGCCTCAAGCGGACGAGGAGTCACTCCGATATGGAATGCAGATCCTGGAGGGAGGAGCTCGCCGTCGTCGCCGACAAGGTCGTCGATACCAACATTCAGACCCATTGCATTTTCAGCCTCAACTGCCTCAAGCGGTAGCCACAAAGAGCTGAAGTTTTGACCGGAAGCCCAAGTGACGGCATACGGGGATGCGATATCAGCATTTATCTTTGATGGTTCGGAATTTGAGAAAGTCACAGGGCCGTCGATGTTGTATTGATCCAGATATTCAGGATTGTTAGGCATCGAAATGATGTATGGAATACCTGCGCGTATACCAGTGGCTTCTTTCCATTCACCCTCGTTTTCACCTTCATAGAGCCAGAACGGACATTCAGTGTAAATATCGGTTAGATTTGCGAAAGGAGTCAGTTCACCACACTTCTCATTATAGATGCTGCGGACATCGAATGGGAGGACGATGGATTCCCAGCCTGCGCTTTCACCGATGATGGTCGACTGAGTGAAGTCTTGGGTAAGTCTACTATTGAGAGAGACGAAGTCGATAGCCGGACGGAAAGCATGACCTTGCTGGAGGATCATGTTTTCACAAACAGGATTTCCTTCATCTGAATTCAACACGACGATGTTATGGTCGAGACTGGTAGGTGCAAACTGAACGCTGTCGACATAGATGAGCAGGTTAGGATTGTCGATAGCTTCAACGACACCGGATTGGAGGCTCTTGTGGCCCTTCCAAATCAGAGAAGTGAGGCGTACGCAATCTGAGAAAGCGTCAGTACCGATGTTCTGGATAGATCCGGGAATGGTAACAGTAGTTAGATGATCAGATCCAGAAAAACCGTAAGAGCCGATTTCTGTTACGGTATAATCGTAATACCCGTCAGAGACAGAAGATGGAATTTCCAAATTTCCATTGAATGAATTGCCGGGAATGATTGAACCGTNGGTGACNGAACCATCTTTAGNAGTTANGTACCTGGATTCTTCGTCAATGACAGTATNAACGATCCCGTTGAATTCGATTTCTTCTCCATAACCGGCAGGATTTGGAATGACTGTTACGATGCATGTCGCAGTAACATTTCCACATCTGGCAGTGATGGCAGCTTCCCCGGCTGCTATAGCAGTAACCTTGCCGTTGTCGTAAACTTTGGCAATGTCAGAATTACTTGACTCCCAAATGACAGTCTTATCCGTAGCATAATCTGGGAAAACGGTCGCAGTCAGGGTCAGTGACTCTCCTACATTTAGTTTAGCAGACGATTGGCTTATTGTGACACTTTCTGCTGGGGTTTGGACAACGCTGACTACACATGTAGTTGTCACGTCACCACAACGTGCTGTGATTGTAGTCTCACCGATAGCTATGGCAGTTACCAAACCGTTTGCATCGACAGTCGCTACAGAAGGGTTGCTTGAGGTCCAGGTTACTGTCTTTTCTGTAGCATCTTCTGGTAGAACGGTAGCGGTCAGCCTGATGGTTTCATTTACTTGAAGATGTGCTGCTGACTGGCTTAGAGTGATAGTAGAGGCAGGAGTGGTTGTTACTGTCACAGAGCATGTTGCAGAGACATCACCGCAATGGGCTGTTATTGTAGCGTTACCAATGGAGATTGCGGTTACATTGCCGTTTGCGTCAACAGTTGCGATTGCTGAGTTGCTTGAAGACCATTCAACAGTCTTATCTGTAGCGTCTTCTGGGAAAACTGTCGCTGATAGTGTCACTGATTCTCCAACCTTCAATTCGGCAGAAGACTGACTGAGAGTAATACTTGATACTGGAGTTGCTCCGACAGTGACAATGCAAGTGGCAGCGACGCTTCCGCAGGTTGCGGTTATTGTAGCCTCTCCAAGAGTTATAGCAGTCACCTTACCCTCTGAATCGACAGCAGCAACTGTTTCGTTGCTGGAAGTCCAAGTCACAGTCTTGTCGGTGGCATCCTCAGGAAGCACGGTTGCTGACAGAATCAGAGAGTCTCCGACCTTAAGTTGAGCAGTAGACTGACTTAGAGTTATGGTTGATGCGGGGGTTGGNATGACTGTAACCGTGCAGTTTGCAGACAANTCTCCGCAGCTTGCAGTGATGGTNGCCTCACCAACGGAGATGGCNGTTACATTTCCTTNTGCGTCGACTGTCGCAACAGCTTCATTGTTTGAAGACCAGNTCANGGTCTTNTCTGTAGTGTCTTCAGGAAGCACTGNCGCTGATAGGGTCACTGATTCTCCGACTTTAAGTTCAGCTGATGTCTGGTTTAGAGTAATGCTTGAGGCTGGGGTTGGCACGACACTAACAGTGCAAGTAGCAGTAATATTACCGCAGCTTGCGGTGATGATTGCTTCACCAACGGAGATGGCAGTCACCTTACCCTCTGCGTCGACAGTAGCAACTGTTTCGTTGCTTGAAGACCAAGTCACAGTCTTGTCAGTCGCATCCTCAGGAAGCACGGTGGCCGATAGAGTGACAGATTCGCCGGCCATAAGCTGCGCATTCTCTTGACTGATGGAGATACTTTCTGCCAGAGTAGCCACTACACTGATGGTACAAGTTGCTGACACATCGCCGCAGCTTGCGGTTATTATGGTTTCACCAAGAGAGTGGGCTGTCACGTGTCCGTCAGAGTCCACCGTTGCCACGGTTTCGTTGCTGGAAGTCCAAGTCACAGTATTATCGGTGGCATCCTCAGGAAGCACGGTTGCTGACAGAATCAGAGAGTCTCCGACCTTAAGTTGAGCAGTAGACTGACTTAGAGTTATGGTTGATGCGGGGGTTGGTATGACTGTAACCGTGCAGTTTGCAGACAATTCTCCGCAGCTTGCAGTGATGGTGGCCTCACCAACGGAGATGGCAGTTACATTTCCTTCTGCGTCGACTGTCGCAACAGCTTCATTGTTTGAAGACCAGATCACGGTCTTGTCTGTAGTGTCTTCAGGAAGCACTGTCGCTGATAGGGTCACTGATTCTCCGACTTTAAGTTCAGCTGATGTCTGGTTTAGAGTAATGCTTGAGGCTGGGGTTGGCACGACACTAACAGTGCAAGTAGCAGTAATATTACCGCAGCTTGCGGTGATGATTGCTTCACCAACGGAGATGGCAGTCACCTTACCCTCTGCGTCGACAGTAGCAACTGTTTCGTTGCTTGAAGACCAAGTCACAGTCTTGTCAGTCGCATCCTCAGGAAGCACGGTGGCCGATAGAGTGACAGATTCGCCGGCCATAAGCTGCGCATTCTCTTGACTGATGGAGATACTTTCTGCCAGAGTAGCCACTACACTGATGGTACAAGTTGCTGACACATCGCCGCAGCTTGCGGTTATTATGGTTTCACCAAGAGAGTGGGCTGTCACGTGTCCGTCAGAGTCCACCGTTGCCACGGTTTCGTTGCTGGAAGTCCAAGTCACAGTATTATCGGTGGCATCCTCAGGAAGCACGGTTGCTGACAGAATCAGAGAGTCTCCGACCTTAAGTTGAGCAGTAGACTGACTTAGAGTTATGGTTGATGCGGGGGTTGGTATGACTGTAACCGTGCAGTTTGCAGACAATTCTCCGCAGCTTGCAGTGATGGTGGCCTCACCAACGGAGATGGCAGTTACATTTCCTTCTGCGTCGACTGTCGCAACAGCTTCATTGTTTGAAGACCAGATCACGGTCTTGTCTGTAGTGTCTTCAGGAAGCACTGTCGCTGATAGAGTCACTGATTCTCCGANCATTAGTTGTGCAGTTTCTTGACTGATGGAGAGACTTTCTCCAAGAGTAGCTACGACATTGAGAGAACATGATGCAGATACATCTCCGCAACTTGCGGTAATCGTCGTTTCTCCAAGAGCAATCGCTATCACCTTGCCGCCAGCATCTACTGTTGCCACGGCATCATTGCTTGAAGACCAGGTCACGGTCTTGTCGGTAGTGTCTTCAGGAAGCACTGTCGCTGATAGGGTCACTGATTCCCCGACTTTAAGTTCTGCTGATGTCTGATTGAGTGTGAGGCTGCTGGCAGGAGTTGGTATTACGGTTACTGAGCAAGAGGCAGTCGCTTCACCACATTGGGCAGTGATTGTCGATTCGCCAAGCGAGATTGCTGTGACGTTGCCATCTGCATCAACTGTTGCAACATTAGGGTTGCTTGAGGACCAAGTTATGGTCTTTTCGGTGGTGTCTTCGGGAAGAACTGTCGCTGACAGAGTGACTGATTCTCCGACTTTAAGCTGAGCTAATGATTGACTGATAGAGATGCTTTCTGCAGGTGTCTGAACTACGCTTACCGAACAAGTGGACGAAGCCTCTCCGCAGGTGGCATTTATAGTTGACTCGCCAAGAGATATTGCAGTTACGTTACCATCGGCATCAACTGTTGCTACTGAAGGATTGCTTGAGGACCAGGTTACGGTCTTGTCGGTGGTGTCTTCGGGAAGAACTGTCGCTGACAGAGTGACTGATTCTCCGACCTTAAGCTGGGCAGTGGACTGACTGATAGTGATACTTGATGCCGGAGTTGCTATGACACTTACTGAACAAGAGGCGGTCGCCTCACCGCATTGGGCAGTGATTGTCGCATCGCCAAGAGAAATGGCAGTGACGTTGCCTTCAGTATCCACTGTTGCTACCGCATCGTTGCTTGAAGACCATGTGATGGTCTTGTCAGTNGCATCTTCGGGAAGAACTGTCGCTGACAGAGTGACTGATTCTCCGACCTTAAGCTGGGCAACGGACTGACTGATAGTGATGCTTGATGCAGGAGTTGGTATGACACTTACTGAACAAGAGGCGATCGCCTCGCCGCATTGGGCAGTGATTGTCGCTTCGCCAAGAGAGACGGCTGTTACCTTGCCTTCGGCATCAACAGTTGCTACGGCGCCGACGCTTGAAGACCAAGTGATGGTCTTGTCTGTGGTATCTTCTGGAAGAACGGTAGCTGATAGAGTCACTGATTCGCCCACCATCAGTTGTGTTGATTCCTGACTGAGAATGATGCTTGATGCAGGAGTTGGTATGACAGTTACGGAGCAAGAAGCCGTCACCTCGCCGCATTGGGCAGTTATTGTCGCCTCGCCGAGAGAGATAGCAGTTATTTTGCCGTTGGCATCGACAGTAGCTACTTCCTCATTGTCTGAAGACCAAACGACTGTATTGTTGGTTACATTGTCTGGGATTATCGTTGCTTCAAGCGTGGTAGTTTCTCCAACTTTCAACTCAACGGCAGTTTGGTTCAGCTTAATCTCAGAGGCAAAAGGCACAATAGAACCATCGCTTGCAGTAATGCGCAAGAACTTATTCCAAGGAACTGTAGCCTGGACATCGGCAAGAGTAGCATTGGGAGTATTGAGAGTGCCGTTGGCGTAAGCATTTTCACTGAACGCATTTTCGTTGGCTGCAATTGGTGTGGAAGCCTTATATCTTACCTCTACATTCGGATCACATCCGAAGAATGCTCCATATTCGATACCTTCGAGAGTAGCCGGAAGATCAATCGACTTTAGGCTTGAACATCCGCTGAACACCTGATTTTGAAGCAGAGTCAATGACTCCGGGATTAGAATCGAATTTAGACGTGAGCATCCTGTAAATGCACCATGACCTACAGAAGTGAGCTGTTCAGGAAGAGTGATTTCTGAAAGGTTTGCACATTCTAAGAAGGCATTAACATCTATAGAGGTAATACTTTGTGGAAGAGTAATCGATGCAAGGTTAGAGCAGCCATTAAATGCGCTTTCAGGTATGGAAGAGACAGAAGAAGGAAGCGAAATTGAAGTCAAACCGTTGCAGTTGGCGAAACCAACCCAACCAATTTCTATTACGGAATACTCGTCATTGCCGTCTGACACAGTAGCCGGGATTGTAATATCTCCGCTGACAGCATTGCCAGCAACATATTGACCACCTTCTAAAGATCCGGCTTTAGTACGGCAGGTTTTTTCCTCAATACTGATTATAGTATAAGTAATGCCCTCAAACTCGAAGTCATCACCAACAGCAACAAAACCTATGGAGCCATCTTTTGCAATAATTTTCTTAANTGGTGACTGCGCCATGGTTCAACATCCTGTATGTCTGCCAGGTTTGCATTTGGCATAGTCAAAGTAGCCTTATCAAAGACTTCATAACTGAAAATTTCACGATCAATGCTGATGGGAGTCGTTGCGTCATATATTACTGACATTAGATTGTCACAACCCATGAAAGCCCAATACTCAACTTCATTCAGAGCCGCCGGTAAGGTCAGAGAAGAAAGATTAGTACAGTTATAAAATGCACCATGACCTATATGGGTGACATTTTCAGGAATAATTATTTCAGTAAGGGCATTGCAACCATAAAAAGCATCCCATGAGATAGTAGTTATTGTGTTGGGCAGAGAAACTGAAGTGAGATCATAGTTAAATTGGAAACTTGTGTGACCTATTTCAATCACTGTGTACTCAATATCACTATAGATAACTTTAGCTGGAATTACGAGTTCCCCTGAAATTTGATTTGCAGGAATTCCATCACTGCTTCCATCAGCAATACCATCTTTAGTCTTTACAGTCTTGGCTTCAGCATCAATGACGGTATACCAGATCCCTTCATATTCGAAGTCATCTCCGGCAAATGGTCCAAATCCGATAGAGCCGTCACTTGCTATGATATGACTAAATTTATTCCATGGCTCAGTCGCTTGAACAACTTCGAGGGTGGCATTAGGAGTTTTGAGGGTTGCGGTTCCGTAGATATTTCCAAAATAAGAATAGAATACTGTTTCAGACGCTTCGATTGGTGTTGATGCACTATAAATAACTTTTTCTAAATTATTACAGTTCAAAAAAGCATAATCTCCTATTGAAGTCACACCATCAGGAATATTAATGGAAGACAAGCTGGAACAATCAGCAAAAGACCACCGTTCTATTGAAGTCACACCATCAGGAATATTAACGGAAGACAAGCTGGAACATTTTTCAAAAGCATAATTTCCAATTGAAGTCACACCATCAGGAATATTGATGGAAGTCAAGCTGGAACAGCCCTCAAAAGCAGATTGACCAATTGAAGTCACACCATCAGGAATATTGATGGAAGTCAAGCTGGAACAATCAGCAAACACATAATCTTCGATCGAAGTGACACCGTCTGGAATATTGATGGAATTCAGACTAGAACAACCATTAAACGCATACTCTCCTATTGCAGTCAATCCTTCTGAAATATCGATGGAGGTCAAGTTGGAACAACCATTAAAAGTATATTTTTCTATTGAGTTCACACCATCAGGAATATTGATGGTGTTTAAGCTGGAACAATCAGAAAAAGCTCCAGCTCCTATGGAAGTCATTCCATCAGGAATATTGATGGAAGTCAAACTGGAACAACCATAAAAAGCACTTCCTCCTATCGAAGTCACACTTTCAGGTAGAATTATAGTAGTTAACTCCGTACAACTCATAAAACTGCTCCCACCTATTGAAGTAACGGTATAATCATTCGCTCCGTACGGTACGGTAGACGGAATAGTTATATTCCCTGAACAATCATTACCAGGAATAGTTGAGAATGATTGAGAATCATAACGGCCTTCTTTCGTTTTTACAGTTTTAGCATCAGAGTCAATAACAGTATACCAAATGCCTTCATATTCGAAATTACTTCCGGCGGGAAGAGATGGTTCAATGGAGCCATCCTTGGCAATGATATGAGTAAACTTATTCCATGGATAGGAAGCTTGTACTGTCTCAAGAGTCGCATTTGGAGTATGGAGAATAGCATTTCTGTAAACAGGCGCTAGGACTAAAAGATTTTGACCATAAGGAATGAAAATATTTTCATTAGCAACAATAAGATTCGTAGCGTAATAATTGACTTCTTCTAAATTATCACTTCCAGAAAAAGCATTTTCTCCAATGGAAGTCACAGATGCTGGAATATTTATGGNAGTCAACCCGGAGCAACCAGANANAGNNTTTTCTCNTATGGTAGTCACCCAATCAGGGATATTGNGTGAAGNCAAGCCGGAACATCCATAAAATACTCTTTCTCCTATGGTAGTTACCCCCGCAGGTATATTGATAGAGGTCAAGCCAGAACAACCTTCAAAAGCATAATTTCCGATTGAAATCACACCATCCGGAATATTGATGGAAGACAAGTTGGAACAATATTCAAAAGCACTAGTTCCAATTGAAGTCACATTTTCAGGTAGAATGATTGAAGTCAAGCTAGAACACCTATAAAAAACATTATTTTCTATTGTAGTCACCCCGGATGGAATATTAATAGAAGCTAAGCGGGAACAATTATAAAAAGCATCTTCCCCTATTGAAGTCACACTTTCAGGAAGAATGACAGAATTCAAACTGGAACAATCGTAAAAAGCTAATCTCCCTATGGAATTCACTGAGGAAGGAATATTAATAGTTGTCAAGCTGGAACAATTTCGAAAAGTATAATTTTCTATTGAAGTTATCCCATCTGGGATATCGAAAGAAGTCAAGCTGGAACAATCTTCAAAAGCAGATTGTCCGATTGAAGTCAAACCATCTGGAATATTGATTGTTGTCAAGTTGGAACAACCAGAAAAAGCATATCTTTCTATTGCATTCAACCCCGTAGAAATATTGACAGACGTTAATTCGGAACAATTAGAAAAAGAATTCTCTCCGATTGAAGTCACACCATGAGGAATATTTATAGAGGTCAAGGCGGAACAACCAGAAAAAGCATGTCCTCCAATTGAAGTCACACTTTCAGGAATATTTATGGAGGTCAAGGCGGAACAACCAGAAAAAGCATGTATTCCGATTGAAGTAACACTTTCAGGAATATTGATGGATGTCAAGCCAGAACAATCAGTAAAAACACTATTTTCAATTGAAGTCACCCCTTCAGGAATATTGATAGATGTCAAGCCAGAACAATCAGAAAAAGCAGCCGCTCCAATTGAAGTCATACCTTCAGGGAAATTAATAGATGACAAACTGGAACAATAAGAAAAAGCTCGTTCTCCTATGGAAGTCATTCCATCAGGGAAATTGATGGATATCAAGTCGGAACATCCAAAAAAAGCTTCTGTTCCGATTGAAGTTACACCTTCAGAAATAACAACTGAAGACAAGCTGGAACAACCGTAAAAAGTACTTTGATTTATAGACGTGACCCCTGCAGGAATGTTAATAGAAGTCAAACTGGAACAACCATAAAAAGCATTGTACTCTATAAAAGTCACTAAATCAGGAATATTGATTGTTGTCAAGCCGGAGCATCCCAGAAAAGCTTCATATCTTATGGAAGTCACACTTTCAGGAAGGATGACGGATTCCAAGCTGGAGCAACCACAAAAAGTTTCATTATTGATAGTTGTTACACCATCAGGAATATTAATGGAATTCAAGCTGGAGCAGCCATAAAAAGCATACATTTCTATTGAAGTTATACTTTCAGGTAGGACAATTGATGTCAAATCCGTACATCTCCTAAAACTGCTATGACCTATTGCAGTCACTATATAATCATTCGTTCCGTCTGATACGATGGATGGAATAGTTATGTCGCCGGAACAATTATTACCGGAACCAGAAAAATAATTCGCTCTCGTCTGAACCGTCTTTGTGTCGGCATCAAGCACTGTATACCAGATTCCTTCATATTCGAAGTCTTGGGCGATTGAGGGGATGGCTGACAAAAATATCAGCAAGGTTAGTAAAGTAAGTTTGGTATTACACATGATATAGTTTTACGATTATTGTGGTTGAATTCAGTTTCTTAAAATCCATAAGCCAAACCCTTAAGCGTATGGAAAATAATGATATAAAAAGCGTAGGATTCGTTACCGTTGCCGTCCTACTGCTCGAGGCTTCTCGCATTGCCCTATTCATGTCGGAAGGCAACGCAGAAGCCCACGCTAAGATATGTAATCATTTCGATATCTCCACTGAACGGACGTACGATCCGTGCATCCCTACATGAGACATCGGAACAATATTACATAACCACGGGCATCTACCGTTGCTCAATCCCAGACCATTGATTGAAATTGTGCGAGAATTTCAGAAAGTCAAGAACTGCGCTCTGATAAACGCTTGTCAAAATGTCGCTGCATCCCTCCCTCAGACTCCGACCGGGCTCCTGAGTTACGGTCTGCATGGCAAAATTACTAATTTATTTCGATTTGGCAAAAATTATTGGGTGAAAAAATCTAAAAAGCCTTTCCTTTTGGAAAATAAGCAAAAAATTAAAATCTGAACTTTTTCGTGACGGAAATGTTATAGTGATATAAGAAAGAAATTAGTTTCATGATGTTAGGTTAGTAAAATGTATTATGGA
>WFLX010091208.1_pt1 | contig 12218 bp, 13 predicted proteins | sample 4967041 | NCBI WGS metagenome assembly WFLX01 (sample SAMN12857096, study PRJNA449069) | gut metagenome | isolation source: stool from male and female vole | host: Microtus ochrogaster | place: USA:Florida | collected 2017 | reverse complement strand
AAAAAGGAAAGCAGTGTGGAACTCAAAGAAGCAGAACGAGAAGGTCTTAATGAACTGAAATCTGTCATTGAGAACAATGATGTGGACTGTGTTTATATCTTTGAGTTGTCTCGTTTGTCTCGTGACCCAATGACCTTGTATTCTGTCAGAGATAAGGTTTTTAGGGACAACAAGGTCCAGTTAAAGTGTGTCAAGCCATCTTTCTCGCTTTTGGAAGAGCCTGAGAGAAACAAGTTCGACACCATGGGTTCTTTGGTGTTCTCTATCTTTGGATGCTTTGCCGAGCAGGAAATCGTTGAGAAAAAGGAACGATTCCATCGAGGCAAAGGTCAGAAAGCCCTTGAAGGCAAGTATTCAGGTGGTGTCATTCCCTATGGCTATGATATTGATGCAAGCCGAGACAATCTCCTTGTCATCAACCATGATGAAGCCGACATCATACACATCATTTTTGACTTGTACGAGTCTGGCTATTCTTTGTCACGTATCTCACAGGAACTCCGTGAGCGAGGGTTGAAATACCGCAATTTTCACAACAAGCATAGGAGTCCGGAAAAGAATTTTGATACATGGTTCATTCACCAGATACTTACCTCTGAACTCCTTACAGGGCGAAAGCTGAAGGGCGCTACTGCCTCTTTCGCCCGTTCCTATCCCCCTATCATTACCGAAGAGCAGTTTGACCATTGTCGTAAGATTGCCCAGAAAAGCAGCACTTCTTTCGGTAAGAAAGAAAACACATACCTTGCAAAGTCATTGATAAAATGTCCTGAATGTGGTTCCATCTTTCAGGCATTTTCATCCAAGCAGCACTACTCTTGCCGTGATGCTCTTATGTCATCAGTTCAGAGAAGACTCAACAGCCTTGACGAAAGCAAGAGGTGCAGCAACAATATTTGTATCTCTATCTCTGCGATGGATTCTTTACTATGGTATGTTACCGTTCTGAAGGAATGTGAATACCTATTAGGAACAGCCATTGTGGACAAATCAGAATTTGAAAAACAAATTGAAGACTTACAGAAAAAGCTTAATGCTATACAACCACGATTGGATGACATTGCCAGCAAGCGGTCACGTATTGTTGATGCTTTTATCGAGGGCGATATAAGTAAAGAAACAAAAGTGAAAAAGTTTGCAGAATTGGATGAACAGAAACTCGCCATTCTTAAACAGAAGGCTCCCCACTCCCCTTTGGTAGTGGCAGCAGACAAGTCTGATGCCCCCCTTGTGGGCAAGCCCACTGGAATGCCCCACGGGAGGTGAAACAGAAAGGAAAGGGGAAATGCCAAGCCGTGCTTATGCGTCTATGGCGCACACGTAGGCTAAGGTACTGCCCGAAGGTAAAGCTGCGCTGACGATATCATTCTCAAATGTTATCATCAGAGTGGTCCTTACGTTTACCATTGTGCTTCACCCCGTCTGTTTCCGATGGCTTGCCCTCAGAATCTGTTGGGGTGTAATCAACCGGCAGACGCTCTGACAGTTCATGGAACGCCTGAGAGAAGATGCGTATTGCAGCGTCTCTCGTATCTCCATAGGNCTCCCAGACCATGAGGTTGATGTTGTGTCCTTCATNATTGAAAAGCGCANTNATCAAACTTGCCGCTTCTTCGTGATTGCCGNNGCAGATCTTGAAGAAGGAATCGAGCAAGGATTTCTCCGTCCTGACAGTGTACACGTCAGCCACAAGATGTGTGAAGGCAGTCATCATCGCCTCGATATAGAGCGCTGCCACATGGTGTCTCTGCTCCGAGGTATAGAGGATGGTACCGTCTTCATCCTTCATGTCGGACGCATTCTGGGCAAACTGCCCTGATAGCACGCCGATGACGGACGTGGTCAGTTGACCAAATTCAACAAGTGGCATTTCGCCCTTTGGGAATCCTGTGCCTGTCAGCAAGTTGGCGGGATTATCAGAAGGGAGATGCTTAAAACGCAGGGATACTACATCCACAAGGCTGCATTTCACCTGTGGCGTGTGGGTTATCTGCCCCATTTCCACAAGGCTGTCCACAAACTTGCGGACGGTGGCACGCTGCCAACGCCATTTGTTGGCAAGCTCGCTGATGGAGGTGATGATCTCACCGGGCACCAGGTCGAACTCCTGCCCATAACAGCTGACATGACCCTTGTAATGTGTAGCCATTGCCAGAAGGTCAAAGAACGCCTCGATACGAGTATATCTCTTGTCCTCTTCAGGAGCAAGAAACTGAAGCAAGGCATTGTTCAGACCTAAGTGTTTTGGCTCTAATTGATTTGTCATTGTTTTACAGTTAAAAGGTTCCACATAAAGTTATAAACACGTCCGACTCTCATGCACGGAAGGGAAAGCACTTTCCGTAAAGAGGGTCAGTGTCCACGTTTGGCACGTCTTGCTCGCCGTTTGGCACGGCTATGACGTCGTTCACGTTCCTTCTCTCGCATCTTCCGGTTGCGAATAGCCTTTTCAGAAAGCGTATCCGAGACAGGGGAAGCATCGCTCACATCCTCTTTCACATCAGAAGATGGCAATGGCTCGTCATTAGCAGGTTCGGTGTCCACATCCGTAACCTCCTCTGGCGTGTCATCTTCCTCAAACAGGATAAGAGTATTGGACTCCTCCGCTTCCTGACGAAAGCTCTCAGCAGCCTCTTCAATGATGTCGGATATGTCATTCCGTTCAGACATTTTCCTCGTCAGTACCTCCGTAGGATATACCCACGAGGTAATCATGAGTACCAGCAGCGTTACCGCCATAGGAGTAGAAAGAGGATGGAAGAATGCAGTGAGAATGACCACAAAGGCATAAAACCGCCATCTTCTATCCTGGAAGACACGAAGGATTCTTTCTCCGCACCTTTGTGAGAACAGCATGAACGCAACGATGCTTGACGGCAACAGTTGCAGGGAGTTTGCCGTGCCACACAAGGCAATGAAGTGATACACGATAAGTGTGAGCAGAGCCACCAGGGCGAGGAAGCGCCTGTCCCTCGGGCTTACTGTCAGCTGATCACGGAACCGCACAAGCATGGAACGGTTAGTACGGCAGAGATGAAAAGCTATCCCGAGGAAAACGAGAGGGAAGGCAAGTTGAAGAATTTTCCAAGTCATAAATTATTTAATGCGTTAGGATTGATCACATGAAGTCTGCTATAACTTTGCGTTCCGGGCGAAGGTACTCCATCTTTCCGTGCAGCTGGATGCGACCATGCTCACGGATGATGTCTTGGTACATATATTCAAGAGATGTGAAAAAAATGACGGTAATGTTATGGCAGTACCCGTCACGTTCCGTATAGAAGTCGATGCGGTACATCGGGCCGCGCTTATTGTCCGAGTAGAACGAACAGCTGCGACCGACTTCTGAATCCTTGCGCTGTATGAAATAGTACAGCATAATTATACGGTCTATGTCCTCCAGCTTGTCAATGATATCCTCTATTGTGTAGGGGTGTTGTAGTTTGTAGCGCACCACAGCCTTGTCATCATACAGGACATTCTCTTCTATACCTTTGGTGTCGATGATGTTTGGGGCCATAAGCGAGAAAGCAATCTCGAACTTGTAGATGGTATCTTCCATATTATCTTCTGTTAATAGATTCCTTGATAATTTCATTAGGCATTTCCTCAATAGGCAGTGGTGGCCAGTCCGTGCCTTTGTTCAGTTTCGCTGATACTGATGGCAGCTCGTGTGCCAGAGAGCGCAGTTCCTTCTTTTGCTTATCGTTCAGAAGAGCAAGCGAGAGTTCATCTGTCAGGAAGAATGGTTTCATCATCATCCAAAGATAGACAACTGCCTGTTCGTCATCCCCTGTGACACGTCCTGCCTTGATGTCAGCGAGGCAGGTCATGGCATTTTGGATGATGCGTCTGTNCGTNCGCATGAGCATATATACAAGANGGGTNTCTGCTNACATCTGTCCATCTTTNGCAGATTTGAAGATAAGTTCGCATACTGATTCTGTGGCGTTTGTGATATTCTTCTGATAGGTGTTGCCCAGTTCATGTAGATGAACGAGTAATCTACGGAAAGCAAAGTCTTCTGCACGGATGAAGCGTTGCATATCCGATTTGGACCTGATGCCCTTTTTCAGATGATTCTTCAGAAGCATCGTGTAATTGTTCACCGCATCCTCCTTGGATTTTTCCGGAATCTGTGCCATATCCAATGTATCAAAGAACTTATATGCTTCTGCACACGCGCTCTTCAACAGTGTGTCCAAAGGCTGTTTCCCTAATGCCTCACGGACGATGAGTACATCTTCGAAGGTGCGTATTTCCGCATCAACCATCTCTTCCAAACGGTTTGCCACTGAATCCTGGAGGTTCATGTACGTTATAACATCATATACCTTCTGTTTTACCGAGTCAGGTTGTATGTGATGACTGAGCGTATCAGACAGCACAAACCATTCTTTGGTCAAGGCAATCAGTTTCCCGGTGTCCGTTTCCTTGGCAATGGAAGCCTTTTCGAGGAATGCCCTGTGAGCCTTCAGAGCCGAAGGAGCATCCACTACTTCTAATTCCTTGTTGCTGTCACCACAGCTGCATATGGCAGCTGATACTGTGAGCACCACCACACGCGACACGAGAAAACTCCTTATATATCGCAGGTTGTGCTTAAAAGATGTGAGTCTTATAATGATGTGCATATACAGTTGTTAGTAAAAACGCCACAAAAGTACATACAAAAAATTAGACTTGTATCATTGTTCTCATTTACGTGCGACTCGCAATCGACTAAAAATGATAATGGAAATATAAATGCTTGAAGTAACNGTTTTACAGCCTATTTGACATGGGTACTTAACTGTAAAGAGTATCACGTTCAAACTGTGTAAAACAATCAAAAAAACATAAAAGTGAAAGTCCAATAAATAATAATTCATAAAGTCTAATTATAATACAAATATTTTTTTGTACCTTTGCCCACGCAAAACAAAAATCACCAGATATGGCACGAGTTGGATATATAATGTCATTCAGGCATCTTGCCGATGATTTGAAAGAAGATATGCAGTGGATGCAAGACCACGGTTGCTGCACCATCTATGTAGAGGATGAGCGTAATGAGAAAAGCCGCATAGAGTGGAAGGATATGCTTGGACAGCTTGCCTGTGGCGATGAAATTGTCATCAGCAAATTCTCTCATGCTGTGAGGGGGAGCCGGGAGTTTTCTGTCTTTTGCGACTATCTCCGTCGGGAAAAAGTGGATGTCATCAGCATTCATGATGAGCTTGACACGAAATGCAAGTTCTTTACTGAAAGTTCCCTGTCTAAAATCCTTGATATAATTGCAACATTACCAACAGAGGTTATGGCGCTTCGTCAGGCTCATGAGCATGAGGCAAAGCTCAGGGCGAGGAAGCACCCTCGAACCATCAGCCAGACAAAAACCGACCGCAACAATAGGATAGTACGTATGTACAGGCAGGGCGAGTCTATCGACAAAATCTGGAAGATGAGCGGATTTAAGAGTCGTCAGAGCATATTCAATGTTCTTGAAGCTGCTGGTGTGGCACTCAATAGGGGACATTCCAAGAAAGAACGCTGTGACAAGAATACGAAGAAGTCTATTCAAGCCGACAACAAATAATGTTCAGCATATTGATATACATCTCTCTTCCATTCGTTTTTCTCATCCACGAAATAGAAGAGATAGCCAAGCGCAAGCGATGGGCAAGACTCAATGTTGACTGCATAGGTGGCATGTACCCAAGCATGCGTCCTATGCTCGTTCATATAAGAGATATGAGCAACAGAAGTTTCTGCATCATCGTCGCAGAAGAATTGTTGTTCATCAGCCTTGCTGTAATATGTGCTATCTATGGAACCTCTATGGTTCCATTGTTTGCGCTGACATGGGGATTCTGCATACACCTTTTAGTGCGTATAGTACAGGCATTTTCCATCAGAGGCTATATACCTGGCCTGATTACCTCTGTAGCCATTCTGCCATACGCGGGACTTGCCGTAGCAGACATGCTCCAGCAATTCTCATGGCAGCAGAATCTGCTCTATGCAGTTTCTGGCAGTATAATAGTAACCATAAATTTCATCATCATGCATATAATATTCAACAAATAGGAAACTTTGCCTTGGGCTGGTCAATCGCCCTCAAGGAGTGAAACACTTGAGTCTGACTGAACAGCCGGAGCACTGCATAACTTCAACCATGCTGGTATTGCCCACACGTCTTGACCGCTGTAAGAGTCGTGAGGTCAATTCGAGGGTGGTTGTTTTTTTATTCACTCAAAACATCAAGACAATGTTCAAAAAACTATTTGAATGGGCTAAGAACCTGTTCGCTTCCATGAGGAAGCATGAACCACAGAGTACAGCGGCAGAAACTGAAAACGAGAGTACGCTTCCCACACCAAGGCGAGTATCGTCACTTGCAGCCAACGACTGGGAACGTATCGAGCAAGCCATGGAACAGGCACTTCCCCTTACTTGCCAGGTCTTAACCTGCAAGAAAGGCGGCTATACCGTCTCTGTCCTTGGCACCTACGCTTTTTTACCAACCTCCTTGGCTCATTACAAGAAATCTCATACCCCTGACAAGATGCTCGGCAAGCTTCTGAAGGTGTATGTGCGCAATGTCCAGAACTCGAATATCACAGTATCGCACATCGAGTTTGTAAGGGATGCCTATAGCAAACTTGCCGTAGGTGACGTGCATGACGCAGTGGTAGCCAAGATTCTTGACGGCAGATTGCTTGTCTATATGCCGGAAAACGAACTGTACGCAACCGTCTCGCAGCCTGAACTCTCATGGAGTATGAATGCGACCACTGGCGACTTCTATCCAGGACAGCACGTATCGGTGCGCATCATCAAGACTGATGGTTTGGAAAAGATACGTGCCAGCATCCGACAGGCAGGTGAGGCAAATCCTTATGAAAAGTGCATTAACGACTACCATGAAGGTGATGTGATGACAGGCACTGTCATCAACGTAGTTGACTTCGGGGCATTCGTGAAGATTACCGAGGGTGTCGCAGGCCTCCTGCACCGTTCCGAGGTACGTTGGGATGAACCTGCCCCAAACATGAAGGAAATCTTCAAATATGGCGACATCGTAAAAATCATGGTCTGCCGTATCGACCATGAGCAAGGGCGTATCTTCTTTAGCATAAAACGTCTCAATATNAATCATATTGCGGACACTTACAAGGCAGGAAGTGTCCATAAAGGGCGTATCACATNCGTCACGGACAAGCTCGTAAATTTGGNGTTCCCTTATGAAGTGAAAGCGCAGACAAGAATNATCCGTCTCGTCAAGGCTGGCATCACCCCAACAGAAGGGGNAACAATAGATGTGAGGGTGTTGTCGTACTCTCCTGAAAACAATGAAATCAAGTTTGCATTAGACTCCTGACAAGATGGATAACGCAATACAAAGTGGTCGGACTGTTGAACAATAACGCTCGGTGGTCCGATTACTTTTACGCTTTTCTATAATGATGTAAGGTGACAATATCTGCAACAATGATTAAGAAATACGAAAATTACCATTTTTTCTAATCAAACATGATGACATATATCACTTTTTGTTTATTTTTGCACACGTAGTAATTAACAACCCATTATGGCTAAGAACGAATACAAAAATAGAATCAGAGTTATCCTCGCTGACCGTCAGGTTACGAATAAAGCCTTAGCAGAAAAGATGAATGTTGGCGAAATGACGATCTCTCGCTGGATGACCAATAAATTCCAGCCATCAATGTCGCAGTTCGCAAAAATATCAAAGATATTAAACGTGGACATAAAGGAATTGATAGACGTTGATCCTATTGAGATTAGTGGACTCGCAAACCATCATGAGTTGAAAAGATAAAGCAGTCATAAAAGACTGTAAAGATTTAAATTATATCTGAATGAGCGAATGTCTGAATCAATAAACATACCATCACCTGCCAATCTCTTCAACCCGTCAGAGATTATTGTCATCCTCCGTAATCATTTGGCAGCAGGTCGGGTAAACCAGCAGACCGTGTGCCCACGGAATATCTATTTCAAAGGCGCATATATCAATTAGTATTACTGTACAGCAACCGATAGACTTGTTGATGAAGCATCAGTGATGAACTTTCTTAGCCTATGCCATTGAACCTGCGTGATGACTTTGAAAATGGCGATGTCCTCATTGATCATGGCATTCTTGACCGTGCTATCACCAACATTATATGGTAGCAATAGTCGCTTTGGCAATCCTTGTCATTATTGACTTTATCATGTCAAGGCATGAAAAAGCGAAAAACTGGCAGGCTGCATCTTGATGCAGCCCACGCAACAAGAGGCATGGAGGCTAATCAGCCTCCATGTCATGCTCTTCCACCTCTCTGACTGCATCCGCATAATCCTCTTTCAGCACACAGAAAGTACCATCCATGCCTATAAAGTCGTCTATGCCCCCTGTATGCCAGTCTACACCCTCTATACGTCCGTCGGCATGAATGAAATAGAGTGCTTGGCTGGCAAAGTTCCATATTTCATTAGATAGTCCTTGATGTGTACCTCCGTCCACGACCGTGACATCCTCACGGTCAATCCATCGCGCCGCCTCCAGTACATAGTCTGCCGCATCGCCAAGACATGACAAGCTGTTCCACTCATCCGTCTTCCTGTAGTTATACCAGGTGTAATGGGCGAGAACATCGTCATGTTCCCTGTCATACTTGATTTGGTCGATGGTACATACGGCAAGGGCGTCATCGTCAATCACGGAAACGGTTATGCCAATCTCTTCGGTGTTGTCGTCCTGCACACATACAGGATGCCCCATTTCTTGCAGGTTTTCCTTGATTGCCTTGTGATAGGCGAAAATGGCGTTGCCGATGGTTTCCGCCAGTTGTCCTAATTGTTCCTTTTTCTTCATAATGTCTGATTTTGTTATTTTATAATTTTGTTGTTTGAAAAATTTTGCTGTGCATAACATGGAGTTTTAATTGTTTAACTTTGCTTTTCTTTCCCCTCTATTCTGCTCCTTGTTGTTGGAGCCGTTCTGGGTTTCATGGTGCGGTCAAAGGTGTGTCGCACCAGCTTCTTCCGACGGTTTTTCTTGCCAATTACGCTCCATAGGGAGGAAGAATTTGCAAGAAATGCACTTCAAATTGTCGGGAACAAGCGCGACAACCTACCTTTGCACCGATAAAACCAGAGCGGTGACGACAAGAATATAACTATATTCGGGAAAAATTTAGGGGAAGACTGTGTAAGCAACGTAGTGACAAAACAAAATGTGTCATTACTTGTCGAAAGAGCTGTTTTTATAAAAAAGCGTTAAAATGCGATTAGAAATGAGTGTTTCTTATGCGAAAATGTCATTATGTGGAAATAATGTTGTAATTTTGCAATACAAATATCAGATAATTGAAGATTATCGCTATATACAACAATAAATATCACTATATTGAAATATAAAAACGAATATGGCAGATTTTTACGAATACTCCACGCCAGAACTAGTCCGATTGCTTGGCAGTCGTTTCAAGGAATACCGCATGCGTTGCAATCTTACACAGAGGGAGGTGGCAGAACAGTCAGGCATAGGACTGACTACCATCCATAAATTTGAGAACGGTACGGCAGGAAACCTGTCCCTTTCAACATTTCTCCTTCTCCTGAAAGTTATAGGTCAGATAAATTCCCTGGACGATTTGTTACCGGAATTGCCCGATTCGCCATATCTCATCCGCAAGGAAGACAAGAAAGCGCAAAGGGTACGTCACACCAAATAAACAGCAGACATGACAAAATCATTAAAGGTGTTCCTTTGGGACGAAGAAATCGGAAGACTGGCCTGGGATGAACGGCGCAGATTGTCGTATTTTACCTACAATCCGGAGTTTGTCAGAAAGGGGCTGAATGTATCTCCCCTTGTCGCACCAGTGGATGGTGTCAGGGCGCAGATACCTGTTTGGGGCGAGGACGCTAAGATATATCAGAAACTGCCGGCATTTCTTGCAGACTCTTTACCAGATGCCTGGGGTAACCAGTTGTTTGACCTTTGGCGGCGGCAGAACCATCTTGCTGGTGCCGACATCACTCCGCTTGACAAACTCTCATTCATAGGAAGACGAGGAATGGGGGCCTTGGAGTTCATGCCAGAACTTGCAAGGGAACGCAGGGCGGANAAAATAGACATGAAGTCATTGGCAGACTTGGCAGAGCGAATCTTCGCGGAAAGAGAGNATGCCCGAATCCTGCCTGAAGAATCAATCACCATGCAGTCGTTATTGACGGTAGGCACATCCGCTGGCGGTCGTCAGCCAAAGGCTATCCTTGCTATCAACCGCAAGACGGGTGAGATTCGTAGCGGTCAGATTGCAGGGTTGGATGGTTACGACTACTGTCTGCTGAAATTTGGCAATTCACAATATTGTTCTGCCGAGCTGGAGATGACCTATTGCGAGCTTGCCACGATGGCAGGAATTACGATGATGCCATCGAGGCTTTATCCAGTTGAAGGAAACAACCATTTCATGACAATGCGCTTTGATCGCGATGGAGATAAAAAGGTGCATACCCAGACGCTTGCCGCCATTTATCCTGATGCCGACAGCTATGAGCAACTGGTGGCGGTATGCCGGAAACTCCACCTCCCAGAGGCTGACTGCCAGGAAGTGTTCCGCAGGATGGTTTTCAACATATTGTCCAATAATACGGATGACCATAACAAGAACTTCTCGTTTATCATGCAGGGTGATGGCTCATGGCGGTTGTCGCCGGCATACGACATGACCTATATCATTGACAGCGGCGGCTACCAGCCCAACGAAGACCACTGTCTCTATATGAGAGCCAAGCTGCGCAACATCAGCCGTGAAGATGTCATCCAGTTCGCCCACGACAATGGCATACGTCGTCCAGATGCCATCATCCGTGATGTTGTTGGAGCATTGAAACAGTTCCGCCCAGTAGCCACAAGGAATGGTGTCTCTGAACAGTGGACAGGTCGAGTTGAGGCAACGATTATCAACCACATGAAGGCATGGGGAGAATGGGAAGGAGAAAGCCGGGCATCACTCTTGACTGTTGATGGTCACCATGTCACAGATTTCCGCATAGAACAGCAGTTCAAAGGCAACTATCTCCTACAGGCAACCGTTGGCGGAAAGGAATTGAGGTACATCATCCGTAAAAAAACGCCGGAGCATGAACTGTTGGCGAAGACAGGATTGGCAAACGTGACAGAGCAGATGAAGAAAGAATATGTGAGCCGCTTTCTTCTGCCTAAGACAGATGGCAATATGTAGTGAGATAGAAATACAATGTTCAGAAAGACAAGTAATATGACTATACAGGATTTTAGGGATTACATGGCAACAGGCAAGCCCGTAGTCGGACATTCGGAGGTACACATGATGTTTCATCTGCTTTCGCAGGAGGCGTTGAAAATTACAGCGGAAATAAACGGGAAGTACCATACGCCCGAAGAACTGCATGACCTTCTGGAGCAGCTGTTCGGACGCAAAATTCCCGAAAGCATAGGCTTGTTTCCGCCGTTCCATACCGATTGCGGAAAGAATACCGTCATCGGTGAGAATGTGTTCATCAATATGGGCTGCAAGTTTCAAGACCAGGGAGGCATCATCATTGACGACGGTGCGCTAATTGGCCATAATGTCGTGTTGGCTACGCTCAACCACGACCTTGACCCTGCAAAACGACAGAGCATGACCTACGCTCCGATACACGTCGGCAAGAATGCGTGGATAGGTTCAAATGCCACAGTCTTGTCAGGCGAAACCATCGGTGATGGTGCAGTCGTTGCCGCAGGTGCTGTGGTGACCAAGGATGTTCCGCCAAACACGGTCGTGGGCGGCGTTCCCGCAAAGGTAATAAAGAAGATTGAAGTGTAAAGAAATAGGGAAATACTGGTGAAGAATCTATTTGAGCAGAAAGTCGTGGTTGTGACCGGTGGCGCACATGGCATTATCATGGCGACAATGGATGGAAACAGGAGGCATTTCTGTCAGTTTTCACTATTTCCAAACATATAGTCCAAATAGGTTAATTGGGAAGGAACTTCTGGAGGTTCCTTCCCCGTGTATAATAAGACAGGGAGACTAATCAGCCTCCCTGCAATGCTCTTTCACCTCTTTGGCGGCATCTGTATTTTTATGGTCTTGCAAATTGTATTGCTCGCCTTTCTCCTTATTTTCCAACCATAGACCTCTGCCACATACGGATAGAGTGAGCGTGTTATGCGACGGAACTGCGTCTCG
>WFLX010316331.1_pt1 | contig 12220 bp, 15 predicted proteins | sample 4967041 | NCBI WGS metagenome assembly WFLX01 (sample SAMN12857096, study PRJNA449069) | gut metagenome | isolation source: stool from male and female vole | host: Microtus ochrogaster | place: USA:Florida | collected 2017 | reverse complement strand
TTATATTTTCATGATATTAAAAAGAGCTCATAGGGTTCGTATGACACCACAGGAATCGCTTTCCTGTTTCTCCTTTCAGATNCGGGTGTGTAACAGCNNTGTGGGCTCTTTTTAGTACNATGAAATAGGTCTATAAGNGTATTTATTNCCTACAGGNGTGAGCAAGAAGTAGCAGATATTTGAATGAGAGGAGGTAATAACTGTGGGAAAAACNAANGTCTCNAATTCNTCCGGTTCTACCCNCAGGATGCGTCCGGCTCTGACNCCAGANGCAAGGGAGAANCAGATGGTTTCTTTAGCAGTAGATCTTGCCGAACAGCAGTTGAGAGACGGGACAGCCTCTGCTCAGGTGATAACTCACTATTTAAAGCTGGGGTCTTCAAGGGAGAAGCTTGAGAAAGAAAAGATTGCTTTGGAGAATGAGTTAGTCAAGGCGAAGACCGAAGCCGTTGCTTCCGCAAAAGACATAAAGGAGATGTATGATCAGGCGATGGCTTCTTTCCGTAGGTACAGTGGACAGGAGGATTACGAAGATGAATATTAGAACATATTCCGAGCTTTCTTTATTGAAAACTTTCGAAGAGAGGTTCCGATATTTGCAGCTCAATGGCTCTGTGGGANAGGAAACNTTCGGTNTTGACAGGTTCATCAATCAGGAATTTTATGGGTCGCAGGTATGGAAATCAATCCGAGATTTTGTTATTTTACGGGATAGTGGATGTGATTTGGGAATTGATGGATATGACATATGTGGGAAGATATATATTCATCATATGAACCCAATTCTTCCTAAGGATATTGAGACCAATAGCGATTTTCTGCTCAATCCAGAGTATCTGATTACGACTACCCTTAACACGCACAATGCTATTCATTACGGAGACGAGGAACTGCTGATCAGGCTTCCACCTGAACGGAAAAAGAATGATACATGTCCGTGGAGGCATTAAAGAAAGGAAAAATTTTATGGAAAGCATACTTACATCTATTAAGAAGATGCTTGGGATTACCGAGGAGTATGAGCACTTCGATGCCGATCTTATCATGCATATAAACTCAGCGTTCATGATTCTGAATCAGCTCGGTGTTGGGCCGGCGAATGGATTCAGGATTACAGGCGAGGACGAGACATGGGCAGACTTCATACCTGCGAATCAGCAGTTGGAGCTTGTGAAATCGTATATGCATTTGAAAGTAAAATTGCTCTTTGACCCGCCATTAGGTTCTGCGGTCATTGAGGTTATGAACCGACAGATNNGCGAATTCGAATGGCGGNTTAANGCAGCTGTTGATCCGGAAGATTCTANAGGAGNGGAGGAAGATTCAAAATGAGTTTACAATACTCAGCATTACAGCATCATGGGGTTTTAGGTCAGCGTTGGGGAGTACGGCGTTATCAGAACAGCGATGGCACATTAACATCTGCCGGAAGAAGGAGGCTTCAGGGAAGCGGGGTTTCTGTTGACGAGAACGGTCATGTGAGTGGTGATAATAGTGGTCGTGCGAGAGGAGCTGTTCATCAAACAGTTGCGAACGATTACAAGAATGCGAGTTCTGGTCTTCAGTCTGCAAGTAATGCTGCCAAGGCCGCTTCAAGCATAAGCAATCGCGGAGCGAACCGTAAACAGGCAAAAGCGATGGAGCAGATGGATCTGTCCAAGATGACCGACAAGGAACTTCAGGCGGCAATCAACCGTCTCAATCTGGAGAGGAATTATAAGGCTCTGTCAACTGAGCATATCAAGTCTGGAAGGGATTATGTTTCCAGCTTTTTGTCCACAACGGGCGATGTCCTTGCGATTGGCGCTTCGGCGGCGAGCATCATGATGATGATTCATCAGCTGAAGAGCTAGAGGATATTGTGGGAGGAAAATTCAAAATGGATGATAGGATTGGATTACGCCACCATGGTATTCTCGGGCAGAGATGGGGAAAACGAAATGGTCCGCCTTACCCGCTTGGCGGCGGCGATTATACACAGGCGGAAAAGAAAGCCATTTATAAGAAAAGGAAACATCCCAACAGCATATACAACAAGAAGCATTTCGATAAAGTGCTAAGAGCAGACAAGACAACGCTCAGCACATTATCGTATGATCGGGATCGGACAAAGAACGCTGATATGTTTTATGCAACCCATAATGTGCTTGACAAGCACCAGTACAATGCCCTGTTCAACAGGAAAGCTCCCCAGACTTTGTATGATGAAAACGGGAACAACCTTGGTACGGGATACTATCTGAAATACCGGATTGACAATTCTCTTAAGCAGAACGTAAAAGTCGCTAGTGAAGATTCCGGCGCAGAGGTTTTCAGGAATTTGTATAAAAAGGATCGGGATTTCTACAATTTCGTTACGGATGATGAACGGATGCAGAGTTATTTCGTAAGCGATAAATACAAGTTCAAGGGATACCGGGAAGCCAGAGATGTCCTTAAACAGATGCGGAATGACGATTATGTTCCGACCGCTGAGGAACTGCAAAAAGTGTACAGGATGTTTAACTATGTCATTCCTTATGACGGACAGGGTGATGCCCGTAAAGGAAAGGATGCCTATACGCAGAGAACCAAGTTCTTCAATGCGTGCAAAGAGGCTGGATATGGAGCTGTTCTTGACACGAATGACGCAATATATGGAGGGTTCAAAGCCACGTCTCCAGTAATCGTGTTTGACATGGAGCAAGTCGTCCCCAAAGATGTCTATCGGACAAAGACGAGCGAACAGAGATTTTCACAGATGGTATTGGCTGGCAGAAAAGCGCTTGGCGTATAAAAGGAGGATATAGATATGGCATTATCGAACACGGCCACACCGAAGTATTACGGCCAGTTCCGAGATGCCGTAATGAAAGGTGAAATACCTGTCTGTGAAATGATTTCTCTGGAGATGAACCGGATCGATGAGCTCATTGCAAATCCTGGTATATGGTATGACGATAGAGCAATTGATGGTTTTATTGCATACTGCGAAGAGGAACTGACACTCACGGATGGTGCTGATTTAAGATTGCTTGATACTTTTAAACTCTGGGCGGAACAGATTTTCGGTTGGTACTACTTTGTCGAGCGGAGCGTGTATGTACCGAATCCAGATGGCCATGGCGGGCGTTATGTCAGAAAAAACGTGAAACGTCGGCTTATCAATAAACAGTATCTGATAGTTGCCAGAGGTGCGGCAAAGTCGATGTATGCTTCCTGTATCCAGAATTATTTTCTGAATATAGACACTTCGACAACCCATCAGATCACGACTGCCCCCACAATGAAGCAAGCGGATGAAGTGATGTCTCCTATCAGGACGGCAATCACAAGAGCTAGGGGACCGTTCTTTAAATTCTTAACAGATGGTTCTTTACAGAACACCACAGGTTCTAAAGCGAATCGTGTAAAACTGGCATCCACCAAAAAAGGGATTGAGAATTTCCTGACAGGTTCCCTTTTGGAAGTTCGACCAATGAGTATCAACAAACTCCAGGGGTTGCGTCCCAAAATTTCAACGGTGGATGAATGGCTGTCCGGGGACATACGGGAGGACGTTGTTGGTGCAATAGAGCAGGGAGCATCCAAACTGGATGACTATCTGATTGTGGCTATCAGCTCCGAAGGCACGGTGCGAAATGGTAGCGGCGATACAATCAAAATGGAGCTGCTGGACATCCTAAAAGGGGATTACATAAACCCACATGTATCCATATGGTATTACAGGCTGGACTCCATCGACGAGGTCGGCAATCCGGCTATGTGGGCAAAAGCAAATCCGAATCTTGGGAAGACGGTAAGCTATGAGACTTATCAGTTGGATGTGGAGAGAGCTGAGAAGGCACCTGCAGTACGGAATGACATTCTTGCNAANCGTTTCGGAATCCCGATGGAAGGATACACNTATTACTTCACTTATGAAGAGACACTTGCCCATAAGAAGCGNGACTACTGGCGGATGCCATGCTCCCTNGGAGGNGATTTATCTCAGGGTGANGACTTCTGTTCATTTACATTTCTGTTCCCATTATCAAATGGGGCTTTCGGGGTTAAAACCCGTAACTACATTTCTTCNTTGACTCTATCGAAACTCCCAGCAGCAATGCGGCATAANTATGACCAGTTCATGGCAGAGGGAAGCCTGATTGTTCTNGAAGGCACTGTACTGGATATGATGCAGGTTTACGAGGACTTGGATAACCACATCGCCGAATGCGATTATGATGTTCGCTGCTTTGGGTATGACCCTTACAACGCAAAAGATTTCGTTGCACGATGGGAATCCGAGAATGGTCCTTTCGGCATAGAGAAGGTCATTCAGGGTGCTAAAACAGAATCGGTTCCATTAGGTGAGTTGAAGAAACTCTCCGAAGAGCGGATGCTTCTGTTTGATGAAGAACTGATGACGTTTGCAATGGGTAACTGTATTGTTATGGAGGACACGAATGGAAACAGGAAGCTTCTTAAGAAACGGTACGATGCTAAGATTGACGCCGTGGCCGCCATGATGGATGCGTTCGTTGCATATAAACTGAACAGGGAGGCGTTTGATTAGGGATTGCGAAAGCAGTTTTTTATTAGGAGGAAAATTCAAAATGGAGATTTCGCTTGGTTCCAGGATGAAACATGCCTGGAATGCTTTTTTTAATAAGGACCCCACAAGGAGCTATCGGGATATTGGTGTGGGATATTCGTTTCGTCCTGACAGGATGCGTTTTTCAAGAGGCAATGAACGTTCTATTGTGACATCGGTTTATAACCGGATTGCAATGGATGTAGCTGCGGTAGACATGCTTCATGTACGGCTGGATAAAAATGACCGTTTCCTTTCCGTAATTGATTCAGGGCTTAATAACTGTCTTACGGTTGAAGCCAACATGGATCAGACCGGTAGGGCATTTTTACAGGATGTTGTCATGTCAATGATGGATGAAGGATGCGTTGCAATTGTCCCTACTGATACGGATGATGATCCTGGAGATGGAATCCCTGGTTCTTTCGACATTGATGCTATGCGGACCGGACAGATTTTGGAGTGGTATCCGCAGCATGTAAGGGTAAGGGTTTATAACGAACGGACGGGTCAGAAAGAAGACATTCTTATGGCAAAGAAATCCGTAGCGATTATTGAGAACCCGCTCTATGCGGTTATGAATGAGCCAAATTCTACAATGCAGCGTCTGATCAGGAAACTGAATCTGTTGGATGTTGTTGACGAACAGAATAGCTCTGGGAAATTGGATCTGATTATCCAGCTTCCCTATATTATCAAGACCGAGGCGAGGCGTCGGCAGGCTGAGAGCCGGCGCAAAGATATNGAGGATCAATTACGGGGGTCGAAATATGGGATTGCNTATACCGATGGTACAGAGCATATCACGCAGTTGAANCGTCCCGTCGAGAACAATCTGATGTCCCAGATTGAATACCTGACGAGTATGCTGTATAGCCAGTTGGGAATCACTCAGGGGATTTTGGATGGNACTGCTGACGAGAAGACGATGCTCAACTACTATAACCGGACGATTGAGCCTATCTTAGCAGCGATTGCTGATGAAATGAAACGAAAGTTTCTTACAAAGACCGCCCGGTCTCAGAAACAATCAATCAAATTCTTCAGAGATCCATTCAAGCTTGTTCCTGTATCAGAGATTTCTGAGATTGCGGACAAGTTTACAAGAAATGAGATTATGACGTCTAACGAAATCCGGCAAGTTATCGGTATTAAGCCGTCGGATGACCCGAAAGCCGATGAATTGCGAAACAAGAACCTCAGCGAATCGGCTGCGGATAAAGAAAAACCAGTAAACGTCACACCTGAAGAAAGCACCCAGACATAGAAGGAGGAAAAATCAAAATGAAAAAATATGATTTCGCTGGCTGGGTCACCCGTAATAATCTGAAATGCTCTGATGGGCGTACTATCTTGAAAGACGCATTCAAGGATAATGACGGGCAGACGGTTCCTTTAGTATGGAACCACCAGCATAATGGACCATTTAACGTACTTGGCCATGCACTATTGGAAAACCGGGCAGATGGAGTCTACGCATACTGCACCTTCAATGATACTGAACAGGGGCGGAATGCTAAGCTCCTGGTGGAGCATGGGGATATTTCAGCATTGTCTATCTTCGCAAACCAGCTGAAGGAGCGTGCGCTGAATGTGCTTCATGGGGCTATTCGGGAAGTTAGCCTTGTATTGGCAGGTGCAAATCCTGGTGCATTCATCGATTCTGTAGTACTTTCCCACGGTGATGATGCGGACGGCGAGGCAATCATTTATACAGGGGAGCCTATCAGTCTTTATCATTCCGATATCAAAGATGATGAGGAAAATGGAGAATCTGACGATAAGGACGAGGATAAGAAACCCGAGAAGAAAGAAGACGATGAGACCATCAAAGATGTCATTGATTCTTTCGATGAGAAACAGAAAAATGTTTTTTATGCTGTGATTGGGGAAATGATGGCTCAAAAGGGCAGCCCCGATGATAATAAAGAAGAGGAGAAAGAAGAAGGAGGTAGTAAAACCATGAAACATAACGTATTTGACAACGACCAGCAGAATCGGAGCAATGTTCTGTCCCATGCGGATCAGGCTGAAATCCTGAAGTTGGCAAAATCCGAAGGAATCGGTTCCCTGCAGGCGGCGATGAAGATTTATATGGAGGAAAACAATCTTCAGCATTCCGACATCAGCATCAGCGGCTTTGCCCAGACCGGGAACGGTAACGTCACAACGATGTTCCCCGAATACGTCGAGGCCCATCCCAGCCGTAGCCCCGAGCTCATCACCAATGATATGGGCTGGGTCGATGCCATTATGGCTAAGACGCAGAAAATTCCTCATGGCCGCGTCCGTACTTCCCATGTGGACATTCGTAATATCGATGCTCTGTCTGCTAAGGGCTACACCAAAGGCAATAAGAAGAATATCACTGGCAATTATGCCCTGGTGAGACGTACCACCGACCCTCAGACCGTATATGTTACTTCTGACCTGCATCGTGATGATGTCGTGGACATCGAAGATTTCGACTATGTCCAGTTCCAGTATGGTATTGATCAGATCTCTCTGAAAGAGACCCTGGCTGTTGCTACTATGCTGGGAGACAGCCGTCCCGATAGTGACCCGGAGAAGATTTTCCCGGAACATATTCGCCCTATTTGGGTGGACGATGAGCTCTACACCATCCATAAGGATATCGATTTTGCCGCCATGGCTAAGGAGCTTCAGGGCAGTAACACTGAGGGCTACTTTGGCGAGAGCTTCATCTATGCCGAAGCGATGGTAACGGCTTTGCGTATGGCCCGTAAGCATTTCCGTGGAACCGGAAAGCCCGATCTGTATGTCACGACCGATATGCACAATACCATGATCCTGGCGAGGGACCGTAATGGCCGCCGTATCTACGAGACTGATACTGAGCTGGCAGCTGCGCTTGGCGTTGCCAACATCTATGAGGTTACACAGTTTGAGGACAAGGTTCGTACCGATGCCGACAATAAGAAGCACAAGCTCCATGCTATCTGCGTGAACATGGCCGACTATGGCTATGGTGCTTCCAAGGGTGGCGATGTGACTCACTTCACCGACTTCGATATCAAGTTCAACAAGCTTCAGTCTCTGTTAGAGACCCGTAAGTCTGGCCAGCTTACCAGAATCAAGTCCGCCATTGTTATCGAGGAACTGGTGACGGAATCGGGGAAGGAACCCGTGGTAGAGCAGGGATAAAACCGGAGGAGAAAATTCAAAATGGCAAAATTTTATGGAGCAATCGGCTACGCTGAAACAGTGGAAACAAAACCGGGCGTATGGAGACCGAAGATAATCGAGAAGCGGTACTTTGGAGATTTGACGCGGAATACACGTCGGTATGAATCTGCCGGACAGGTTAATGACAATCTCAACATTGCGAACGAGATTAGCATCGTAGCCGACCCATATGCCAGGCAGAATTTCCACTCCATGCGGTATGTCGAATTTATGGGGGCGAAATGGAAAATCACAAGCGTTGAAGTTCAGTATCCCCGGCTGATATTAACGATAGGGGGTGTGTATAAAGATGGCGAAACCTAGGGAAGCACTGCAAACCTTGTTCGAGGGACTTCTTGGGAGCCGCAACGTATATTTCCAGCCCCCTGAATCAGTAAATCTAAACTATCCATGTATTGTTTATGAGCGGAGTAATATCCGTATCGAATCAGCAAATAACAAGCCATATTTGAAACATAAGCAATACATGGTCACGTACATTGATGAAGACCCAGATTCCGAGATTCCTGATAAACTGTTGGAACTGAAATATTGTAGTTTTGTCCGACACTTTACAGCAGATAATCTCAATCATGATGTCTTCATACTATATTTTTAAGGAGGTAGTAATTCATGAGTAAACTTAAGTGGGACGAAGTCGGTAAGCGTCTCTATGAAACTGGCGTGGATCATGGCGTTCTTTACCCCGCCGTAAAGGGATCTTATCCGAAAGGCGTAGCCTGGGACGGTTTGATTAACGTAAACGAGAGCCCTTCCGGAGCAGAGTCGACACCGCAGTATGCGGATAACATTGAATATCTGAATCTGGTTTCCGCAGAGAAGTTTGCTGCGACCATCGAGGCATACTTCTCTCCCGTGGAATTTGATGAATGCGATGGTTCGCCGGAAGCCGCTCCCGGAGTAATCATCGGCCAGCAGACAAGGAAACCGTTCGGTCTGTCTTATCGAAGCCTGATTGGCAACGATGTAGAGGATACCGATTACGGTTATAAGATTCATCTGGTGTACAACGGAAAAGCGGCACCGTCAGAGAGAGCCCGCAATACCGTAAATGAGAGCCCGGAGGCTGTTCAGCTCAGCTGGTCGGTATCCACCACACCGGTGGTAATTAACATAATCAATCCGAAGACTGGAAAGGTCTACAAACCGACGGCGCATTTACAGATCGATTCCACAAGGGTCGATCCGGAGAAACTGGCGGCATTTGAGGAAATCCTTTATGGAAANGACGGCGAANTTACTNCAACTACGGATACTNATTTCGGCGCAGGGAAGAAATATTNCGAGCNGGTGGATGGCGAGTACGTGAAGACTGCTGATCAGACTTTCGATGTTGCTAAGACATATTTCGAGGCAACAGTGGAGNCCGTCGATGCAAGGCTGCCNTTGCCGGATGAAGTGANCAAGTTCTTCAATGAAGCGGGTTAAGCCTAAANCAACAATTTAACNACANAACATGTATAGCGGGGCTGCTTTCAGACGAATGAATTGCGGCTCCGCTTTTTATGCAAATCGAAAGGAGAAAGAAATTATGTTAAAGAAAACGCAGACCTATACTGACTTCGATGGAAATGAGAGAACTGAGGATTTCTACTTCAATCTGACGGAGGCTGAACTGNCAGAGTTGGAGTATTCCATGAATGGCGGATTATCCCAGTTACTGGAGAAAATNATCAAAGAGGATGANCAGAAACAGATCATCGAGTATTTCAAGAAGATTGTGATTATGGCCTATGGTATAAAAAGCCTGGATGGCAGACAGTTTGTCAAGAATGACAAGATCCGTGAGGAATTTGCCTCTACGGTTGCTTACTCTGACATTTTTATGGAGCTGGCACACGATGCAAACAAGGCGGCCGAGTTCGTCAACGGCATTATGCCCAAGATAAAGGCCAAGAATGGACAGAATATTACCGCTCTTCCCGGCCAGGCCCCATCGTAGGGGTTACTCTGCCTACCGCTTAAATCTATGAAAGAGGGAGATTGGAGAAATGCTTAAAATCACGATACCCGGTCAGGAATTCTGGGATGAGGAAAAAGAAGTATTCGTCAACATAAAAGGCCCAACTCTGCAGTTAGAGCATTCTCTGGTCTCCCTTTCAAAATGGGAATCCAAATGGCATAAACCGTTTCTCGGAAATGGAGATAAAACGGTGGAAGAGACGGTGGACTATATACGCTGCATGACATTGACACAGAATGTCAATCCGTCGGTCTATGATTTTATTACCAACGAAATAATCGGACAGGTTTCCGACTACATTGACGATTCGATGACGGCTACATGGTTCTCGAAAGAGGACAAGGGCTCTCCAAATAGGGAAGTTATTACGGCGGAGATTATTTATTACTGGATGATTGCGCTTAACATCCCATTTGAATGCCAGAAATGGCACTTGAATAGGCTTTTGACCCTGATAAGAGTCTGCAATGTGAAAAATGCACCGCCGGAGAAGCTCTCCCAAAAAGAGATTGCCAAGAGACATGCGGCAATAAATGCCGCTAGAAGGAAAGCGCATAAATCAAAAGGATAAGGAGGAAAAGATGGGATTAAAGATTTGTATTGATGCCGGACATTTTGGTGAGTACAATCAGTCACCGGCAGTAAAAGAATATTACGAATCAGATATGGTCTGGAAGCTGCACTTAATGCAGAAGAAATATCTTGAGGAGTACAAAGATGTGACTGTCATAACTACAAGACAGAAGCAGTCAGTAGATAAGGCGCTTCATGAGCGGGGTTCCTGCTCTAAAGGATGTGATTTGTTCATTTCTGATCACTCCAATGCTGTTGGAAGCGGCGTGAACGAGACGGTTGATTATGTGGCTGTTTATCATTTGACAGATGATAATACTACTCAGGTGGATGACATTTCCAAGGAAATTGCAGAAAAACTTGCCCCCGTTATTGCTAATGTAATGGGTGTATCACAGGGTTGGCGAGTAGTTACGAGAAAATCAGGTAATGACCGAAATGGTGATGGTCAGCTGAATGACAATTATTATGGTGTGTTACATTGCGCAAGGATGGTTAATACACCTGGATTGATCATTGAGCATGGTTTCCACACCAATACTAAGACAACTCAATGGCTTCTGAATAACAACAATCTTGAGCGTCTTGCAAAAGCAGAAGTAGAGATTTTGGCTGAGTATTTTGGTTTGAAAAAAAAGGGAGAGGCAATTAATACATCATCAGATTTTGTCAGAATCATGGGCACCGCATCGGCTACAGCAGAGCAGATGGTTTCCTACATTAAGGGGAAGAACCCGGATGTTGCCAAGTCGGTTCTTGAGATGGTTCCGTTATATTTGTCTGAAGGAGAAGCAGAGGGTGTCCGGGGCGATGTAGCTTTTGCCCAGTCATGCCTAGAGACGGGAAATTTCGGCTTTGCGGGTTCTGCTGTTACATTGGACCAGAACAATTTCTGCGGCATGGGCGTGACTGCCAATGGTATAAAAGGAAACTCTTTTGATACCCCGCAGATGGGAATCCGGGCGCAGGTTCAGCATTTGAAAGCTTATGCTTCGGCAGACAGACTGAATAATGACTGTGTTGATTCCAGATTCCAGTATGTCACAAGGGGATGCGCCGAATATGTGGAATGGTTGGGTCAGAAAGAAAATCCGCAGGGATTTGGTTGGGCTACTGGGGCTGGGTATGGAGAGAAAATCCTTGCGATTTTAAATAGTATTCTTGCCATTAGCACTGAATCGTCTTCCGCGGAACCTCTTGAACCGGCTTTTTCTTCTACTGTTTTTCAGCCCTTTTTGGTAAGGGTGAATACTTCGTATCTGAACATCAGGAAAGGACCGGGAACCAACTGTAACAAGACTGGGAAGTATACGGGAATCGGCGTCTTTACGATTGTGGAGGTACAACCCGGCGAGGGNTCAGATTCTGGGTGGGGGCTTTTGAAGTCCTATGCNGAAAACNAGGATGGATGGATTTCTCTGGATATTACAGAAAGGGTNTAGATCATGAGCNGCGGCATAACGNTNCGNCATAAAGGNGACTTCTCCAAAACGGAGAAGTTTTTTAATTCCCTTTTGAAATTGGATTATCTCAATGTGTTGGAGCGTTATGGACAGGCGGGGGTTGCGGNTCTCGNCTNNGCCACTCCAAAAGACAGCGGTCTCACAGCGGATTCCTGGGATTATGAGATAACCCATAATGGGAAAGAAACATCGATTGCGTTCACCAATTCCAACATTAGGGATGGGGTGAATATTGCAATCATTTTACAGTATGGACATGGCACAAGAAATGGCGGGTATGNTTCCGGGAGGGATTACATCAACCCGGCGATACAACCAATATNCGACNAGATAGCAAATGAAGCTTNGAGGGAGGTAACGAATCTATNAGTAAGTCTGTAGAAGAACGCATTGTCGAGATGCGGTTTGATAATCAGCAGTTCGAGAAGGGCGTGCAGACTACCATGGGTACGCTCGACA
>WFLX010019058.1_pt1 | contig 12223 bp, 6 predicted proteins | sample 4967041 | NCBI WGS metagenome assembly WFLX01 (sample SAMN12857096, study PRJNA449069) | gut metagenome | isolation source: stool from male and female vole | host: Microtus ochrogaster | place: USA:Florida | collected 2017 | reverse complement strand
CTGTCGCCCTTCACGCATAAATTCAGACAGCCGGGTTGACTGACGTTCTAAAATGTTAGACAATAACTTATCTATTTCCCCGGCATTTCCAAATGTTTCATTTTTTGAGTTTACCATCTGCTCTATCTTTATTTTGAGAAGTCTATCTGCTTCATCTGTCATAATGAAATTTTGTTTTTGGGATTTCATCTTGAAGATTCGATAAAGTTCATCCGAAGAATAATCATCTATATGAAGGAAAGCACGGAACCGTCTCCGGAATCCAGGATTAGCTTTATCTACAAAAGCATCCATTTCCTTGGGATATCCAGCCATTATCAGGATAAACTTCCCTGCATCATTAAGCATTCTTGTGATAAGAGCTCCTATAGCTTCTTTGCCTGTCTTATCTCCTTGGCCATTTGCATCTATATCCATAAGCATATATGCCTCGTCGATGAAGAGTATTCCCCCCATCGCTTCATCAACGGCATCATTCATGAGTTGTGCGGTCTGGTTGACAAAGGAGCTTTTCAGATCCTTTGCTTCTTTTTCGACAACTTTATCTGTAGGTAGCAATCCGATTGCATGGAATATACTTCCAAGAAGTTTTGCTACGGTAGTTTTTCCTGTACCTGGATTCCCTGTAATTACAAGATGCTGTAAACTATTTTTTGGATCCAAAAGTCCTCTGTCTATTCTCTCTCTTTCTATTGCAAGAGAATCTTTTAGTTTTCTTACAGCATCTTTGACTTGACTCATACCAATCAGTTCATCCAATGCTGAGAGAGCTTCATCTATACTCAAATTCCCAGTTAATTCGCCTTCGATGTCTTCTCTTGTCAATACTCGTTTTTTGTCGACTACATCTATATTACGAGCTTTTAACGCCTCAATTCTGGAATTATGTCTTTCCAGTGCTTTTTCAAAAACATTCCTTACCGTTCTTGCATTGGCAAAATCCTTCCCCTTCTGATTGTAGATTGATTTAAAATGAGAAAGAATATTCTGCTGATAAGACTCATCAATAAGATATGGATGCTTGCTTCCTGAACAAAAGTTGAGGAAAATTTGAGTAAGTTCTTCTGGAGTATAGTCTTTGAAATCAATGGTTTTATTAAACCTGGATTTTAGCCCTGGGTTCGAGTCAACAAACCTTCTCATCTCATTAGTATAGCCAGCTGCAACGACAACAAACTTACCACGATTATCTTCCATCAGCTTCAATAAAGTGTCAACAGCTTCTTTCCCGAATGAATCGTTGTTGTCTTTTATCAATGCATAAGCTTCGTCTATGAATAAAATTCCACCTAAAGCTTTCTGTACGAGTCTCGACACATTTTTCGCAGTTTCTCCTACATACGATGCAACCATTTGTGAACGATCTACTTCAATAATATGTCCGAGGGGAAGGACCTCTAAGGCTGTGAATACGTTTGACAGTACTCGTGCGATTGTAGTTTTGCCGGTTCCTGGGTTTCCGAGAAAAAGATAATGGCTTCTAAGTTCGTATTTTTCACCATCTTCCATAGCAGACTTAATACTGTCTGCTATGCTCTTTATCTCATTTCTGACCCCATCGATTCCGACATATCTGTCGAGTTCGCTTACAGCTTCTTCGTATGTTTTCTTTCTATATTCCTTACCTTCTATATCCTCGGGCACTATTACGGAAGAGTTTACGTCACGCTGTTGGGATTTATCAAAAATCTTATCGACCAGCTTAAGGACAAATTTGCAGTTCTGTTCTAACCTTGAGTCCTTGTCTATGACCATTTGCTTATATATTCTCATTAATTTCCCGACCGCCTCCGGTTCAATTCCCATTGAATAATTGGCAGAAAGATAATGTACTGTGAGATCAACTAATTCATCCACGGTATAATCCGGGAGATCTATTCTGGGACGGAAATTTGCGGCGATATTGTTGTTGTTTCTCAAATAAGAAGATATATCACCATTGTCGATACCAATGACTACAATCATCAGATGGGAGCCCTTTTCTTCAACTAAAGATTTGATTTCAAAGAGACGCTCCATTTCGGATATTGAACTTCCGTCCTTAGCCTTATGGGCGAGCCCTTGAAATGAGTCGATACAGAGTAATGCTCCCGAAAGTTCGTTGATATTATTTTCAGCATCATTCAGATAGCTTTGCAATGTAGTGATAGCATTCAATATAATTGGCTCAGGCTTTTGAAGAATGCCNTTTTCTNNNAATNCCNTTGCAATCGATNTNACNATAAAGGATTTGNCTGTCCCTGAATTCCCGAAAATAAGNATATCATTGTTGCGTNTTTTCTTTATTCCGCGAGCCAGATGATTCCTGCGTGTTGATACAATTTTGTTGATTACGTCTTTTATATTCTTTTGNCCTATTAATTCAGGCATATTGNCATCNACATCNCCTTNATCGCCTTTTGNTTCAAGTTTGGNGCACTNAGTATTTGCCAATCGCTTGCNNCAGTTTTTGCAGAANGACGCAACATTNCGGTTGACTACACCGCAATAGGAACATTTTTTAGTTTGACTCATACTGCACATTTATAGGAATCGAAATAAACACATCTCCGTCTCTGGGATCTTTTAAATCAACATCTCCAAATATCAAGTCGTTGTCCAATGTTAAAGTTCCTGCAGCCTTAAGACCCGCTCCAAATGAATTTGCCTGATTAACTCTGAAATTTGTGACTTTCAATTCATTGGTAAGAGGATTAAAATCCCCCGAGAATGTAATTTTCTCCGAACCATCGCCTACTTCCTTCATAATGAAAGAGAATTTCTTAGGATTAGAAGTTCGTTCAAACTGAATTGAAATCCGTTTACCCTGCATTATTCCAACCCATTTTCCATGCAATCCATCACTAAAATCGGGACTTGGATCAGCAGAGGTATTGACATAGATCTCATCTGTGTCATAATGTGAATGTATGGAGGCTTCATAGTAAAACATGAAATAGATAATGCCCACCACAGTGATTATCCCAATGGGNATAGCCTTAGNCCACATAGTTTNTTTTATGTNNNTCAGCTCTTNTTGATATGTGNCTGATCTANCCCCTANACTGGAATCGAAACCNTTANTCTGAGGATGATATGCCTCATGAAGAGGTTCTAACTCCAAATGCTCAAAACTAGGATTAAGGATGTCATCATTCTCTTTTTCTTTCAGGCTTGTGGCTATACATTTATTATAGACATACAAAGCCAATATAGCGACTAAGGCCGCTGCAACATAAGGGATAATTGCAGTTGCAACTCCTGACAACAATACTAATATTCCGCTTATAGCAGCCCCTATGGCAGCTCCCCAAATGGCTTCTCCAACTATTTTCCCTACAAAGCCATCTGCCAAACAAAAATATATTGTAAGGATGATGGCAACTGGTAAAAACACATCATCGAATTTCAATGCACTGAAATCTGGATGCCATAAGAATGCCAATAATAGTGCTGCTATTACCAAAGGAAGCAGAGAAACACATGCGACTATCCATCTGCTTTTTTTAATTGTAGATAAGGTTGTCCTCAGTTTTGTTGCGCGCGATTCTACTACCTGCTTGGAATTTAGATAGCGTTGAATCTCTTGTGATTTAAATCCTTTGTCTGATAGAAAATTAATATACTCTGCTGTCTTATTTTCATAAGCATACTTGCTGCTCTTATCCAACTTGGGATCTTCTTGGAAGAATACAGCTAACCAGGCTTCTAAAGCCCCATACTTATTATTTTGGGCTTCCTTCATATCAGCATGCGACACACTCGACAATTCAGATGGGTTGTATATGGTTTTTCCACTCTTGAATGTATAGAAAAGCTCTCCTCCCATCCCTTTAACAATTTTGAATAATGCTATTGTGGTATTGTATGGGCCTGCTTTTTTTGTGTTGTCGTCAGATTGAAGATCCAGACAATATTTAATCCAATCTAAGTATTTTGCGTATGAATCCCCTTTTGATTGCAGGAAGTGGAAGACAGTGTTCTTATCATTTTTTTGCAGATCATAGATGAGACAAAGAAAGTCGGCATATAAGCCATCGGGGTCCATCCCGTTTACAACATTCATCAGACTCCTGTTGATTAATGCCCCTAATTGTTTAACAGTAAGGATGTAGTTGGATGCCTTTTCGTCTGTTATGAAAAATAATCCCACCTTTGGATCAAGACGATATAAAACGCCTAAACTGTAATTAATGTCTCCTTCATGCTTCATAAGGGGCTTTATGGCAGTGGCGGCAATTGTATTTCGTTTGCTTGTCCACAAAAGGAACGCTTTACTTACGATATCAGATAACGATTGTTGGGAGGCATCATGTTTTGAAACCCAATTCAAAATCTCATTACAGGAATTCAACGATACTACATTGCCATCTTCGCCGGTCATACGCCAAGGCTGATCGGCATCTAACCGATAAATAAGGTAAAGCAATCCGAGACGTTTGTTGTTTGTAAATTCTTTTCTGAAATCTCCAACGACTTGCTCCAATCCATGCGTTTGGAGATAAACGATAAGTCGGCAATCCGAATCTTTTGAGATCAATGACAAATATCGATCAAAGTTTGAAAGGATGCTATAAGCTATTTCTGACGAGGTAGTGCAATTGTTCCCACATATATCAGTGAATGGTATAGAAGGATTAAGGGTATAGCAAGCAGCTTCCAAGCCTGCAGTTGTATTGAGAGGGAATATATCCTCTCTTATTTTATCCATTTCAATAGCTAATTCCGGACGACCTGCATCATTTAGCCAGCGAGAAACAATCCCTTTGTAAAGGTATGATATTGCCAGTGTTTGATTTGACATCATTATTGACGCAAGTTCTTTTGGAGAAGTAGCAATTAATCCTTTCTCGCCATTAAAAACTATTCTGAATGACTTGCTTGATACTTGGGATGGATGATTGACTGAGTCACCAAACGGATTTCCTCCTTTTATCCACTCCTCGATTTCCTTAAAACCGGCTCTGTCATTAGGATTAGGTTCAATCAAGGCTTTAACCAACGAAAATAACCTTGGAGACATATTGCTTGGAATTGGGAGGTCACCATAAGCTTTCATAGTNGCCAGTTGCAATTCATTCTCCTTTTCAAAATGGGTAAAATCATCTTTTCCNATCCAAAGGAATANGATAACAATCCCAAGAGAGTAAAAATCACTTTTAATAGAGAACTTTGCCTTCCCATCACCGGTGTTGAGGTATACTTCTGGAGCTGCATATATTTTTGTGCGCGCCATATCTGAAATGCAATTCCCATTGGCATCACATTCAACAGCAATACCAAAGTCTCCTAATAAAATATTATTACGCTCTTTCGACTCAAATATGAAATTGCTTGGTTTAATATCACGATGAATGAAGCCTAAATGATGACAAAGGTCGATTGCAGCTGCCATTTTACCAATATACTCTGTAATAACAGCTTCTTTCTTTCTCACATCTGCATTTTCAAGATTACCACCGTCATAATATTTCATTAATTCATAGTAACGGTCTTCAAATGCCCCATGAGAAACTTCTTTGAAAAATACGGATGCCTCATTGACAGACATTACTTTATTGAGAATTGAGTCGACAGGGGATGCTCCTCTATAATAGAGTTTGAGTACATGTTTGTTACGTTTCGNATCCTCTACGAGAAATACCTGAGCCTCACCAGAGGTCAGAGACAATGCCTTCACCACATTATAGGTNNNACCATCNATCACATAAGAATTGCGAGGTTGATACATATTGGAGTCAACCTTGTCGTTGATGGAAATAGTAGTACCTTGGGATGACACTGGTTTGACTGTTTTGGAAAGTATTTTACCATCTGTATTTGAACTATGGAATCCAGATGCATCCGGTCGAATAGTTGATTGACTGTTACCGGGTCTGACGGTTGCATCCGGCCGCATTGTGGAATTGACCTTTGCATTTGGGGAATGCGCCCTGACAGTCGAATCAGAATTTTTATTTGAAGAATTATTTGGTCTGATAGTTGACATGATTATTCGTAGGTCTTGGTGGTTATTTCCTTATCTTGATAGATCCATCTTCCTCCCAATTCAGGACGAGCACATTCGCTGGGCGAAGCATGATGACACCCACAGNGATTACANATCCATCCTACNNGTTCTCGAANAATGCNNTTTCTGTAGACTGCCACTTTGCGAGCACTGTAATAGTTCCTCTGCATTTGTGGAGTTAGCCCAGGATCGGGAATCATGGACTTCATCAATTCGTCCAATTCTTCTATTGCAGAGGGAATGTCACTAATGCCATCACCTGAATCGGAAAGCTGAATTCCTTTTTTATGAGTGTCTTTATTTAAATCTTGAGACAGTGTATCGTTTTCATGGCTTGTAGTGTTATTGTCATCAATGCCTATATTGCTCTGAATTGATCTATAACGTTGCAAAAGAGATAGAATCTCAGGAGATAATAAATTCTTCTTACTATCGATGTGTACACCGGACTCATTGGCCTCAATTATCCTTTCAGCAAGAGAACATATTCGCTGAAAAAGAGGGTCTGCCTTTGCTTTCTCCAATTCTGCTTCCCCAATTTCATCAACAGGTGAATTGCAGTTAGGACAAAAGGACCGGAAACTAAGCGTTCCACAAGATGGACAAGCTGTTCCTTTTGAATTACCTCCACATTCTCCACAAAACAAATCCTCTGCCAGCATAGGCGCACCGCAATATGTGCAGTGAGAACTATGGAGTCTGTAGCCGCAGTGAGGGCATAATTCATAGTCTTTGTTGACAGATTTTTTACAATTGGGACAACCTATTATGTTATTGGTTTTGGAGAAAGACCTATATTGTATTGCAGTCTCCCCATTGTCTGAGTGCTTGTATTGCGCTATATTTTGTGATTTTTCTATCATTTATGATGTATTTTTATTATGGGACTGTTTAATTGAGATTAATTGCCATTATAAATACACTATATGCTGCTCATCATTTGAGTAGATGGGTAGATGACTAGCCTTTGTTAAGAGTTTGTGAAAAAGTTAGAAGTAGTCTTAGTTTGGTGATCCAAGATATTTTAATAACTGAAGTGTATGTTTATTATATTGTGGAAGCCATGTCTAGATCGGCACTATTTATTTCGACCATTGCTCCTCCTAATAAATCAATTAAGACAATCAGGATAGCCCTGTTCTCAGATATCCTTTCTACAATTCCTGTTAAACCTTTCAATTTACCACGCACAACCATGACAGTATCAGATTTTTTAAAATCAATATTCCTAAAACTTACTGGATAATCAGATTCCTTAAGCATAAATTTTAGTCTCTCGATTTGGTCTGTGGGTATATGAGCAGGTTTTTTGCAACCCGGAATAGATAATATTTTTGAAATAAGATGGTTTTGACGAATTGCCATTATGTCACTTTCTTCGATATAGGCAAAGATGATGTTTGGAATAATTACAACATCCATCTTTTTTTTTCGATCACTCCATTGTCTGACTTCAGTTTGTAAGGGAAGGTAGGTTTCTATTCCAATATGATTAAGTAAGGATGAAGCTTTTTTCTCGCTTTTAGGTCTTGTGTANGCNGCAATCCAGAATTTTGANCGCGCTTCGCGGCCGTCAGTCCCAATGGCTGTCGGTAAAATGCCGTTATTTTTAGTGCCCTGCTCTTCCATTGATGGATGAGGTTCTGTGAATTATGAGAGGTATCTCTAAATAAGAGATTTGGATGGTTGGATAATTATTTGATAGAATACATATTGCACTCTCTTACATCTAACTTTTCGCCAAACAATTCTCAGTAGGAGCATAATATTTATTCACGTCTGTATTTATCCTGATATTTTAATGGTTGATTATTTGGAAGTTTCAGATTTTAATCGTAAATTTGCACTCGGATATGTATCTCTTATTTAGAGATTTGGATGGTCGCCAAACAATTAAAATCCAATCTTCGAAGGGAATGGAGGGGTTTCTAAAGACTTTTGAGGATTATGGAATTTGCCTTGTCTACTACTGATGTGTCCAGGCTGGCAAGGTAGATTTGAGTTGTGGCCTCGCTGTCGTGTCCCATACCCTCGCTGATTACTGATACTGGTATGCCTTTTGATTTGGCAATTGATGCCCAGCTATGTCTCGCCACATACAGCGTAAGAGAGAAATTAATTCCAGCTTTCTCAGCAACTCGTTTCAGATTGTGGTTGATATTATAACCAACATTGCGGTAGGTGCTCCTGTCATTGACTCCCTTGTTACGAATTATCGGGAGTAGATAATCACTGTTATTTTCAGGGTACTTATCCAAAAGCACCTGCATTTCCTTTGTCCATTCTATAATAAGCTGCTGACCTGTCTTACGTCTACGGTATGTAACGTATCCGTTTGCCAGGTCTGTCTTACGCAGGTATGCCATATCGATGAAACTCATTCCCCGCAGCATGAAGCTCATCATGAACATGTCTCTTGCAAAGTCTAACTCCGGGATGAGAGACAGGTCAAGAGACTTGATTTTCTTTATCGCTGAGAGTGGCAGGGCGCGTTTTACGGTCTTGTCAATTCCGGTGTAGACATGCCTGAACGGGTTTCGATTCTCTATGATTTCATCTTCGACTGCCCGGTTGTATGCTGCACGAAGAATTCGAGTATAAAAGGATATTGTGTTTGGAGCCACCCCTCTTTGGCGGAGCCATGCCTCGTATTCCTCCATTATCTCGGAATTGAGACAGTCAAGCATTAAATCCTCATCTTTGCGGAACTTCTTGAAACTGTTGAGCGTGGATATATACGTCTCGGCTGTCCTTATCTTACACTTCTGTTTAAGTTTTATAATGTGGTTCTCCATGTAATTGAACAGGGAATACTCGTTAACGTGGTGGTTGAACTCATCAATGACATCATCTGCTGTATAGACCAATCCTTCGTTGTCAAGTTTGCGTATTATTTTGTTAAGCCGTTCCACATCCCATCTAATACGTTCCCTGATTGGAAGAATGAAGGATTTGCGCTCAATGTCATGTGTCGTAGTAACCATTGAACGGGATTCATCCCATTCTGTCTGGAAAACATGGTAGTCTGTGAACAGTTGACGTTGCTTTCTCTCGTGTAGAATCTGATAAAAAATGGTGCCTTCCCGGCCTGGTATGGTCGAGGGGCGGAATTTTACTTTTACTGATGCCATGGTTTTTGTATGTTTGCTTTTTTTCGCAAATATACAATGGCGGGAGGGGGATTACCCCTTATTTATCAAAATACTCGCTTTCTACGGGGTTGGTGCCCACAGGGGCATTGACTGGTGCGCCTGCAGCGCGGTCGCGGAGGAGGTGGGGGTTATTCTTTGCGGAGGATCTTGAAGCTGCGGAGGCCGCCTTTCTTGGCTCCGATGTAGCCCTCGATGCGCTCGTCGCCCCGCACGATGTCGCTGACGTAGATGGGATGGCCTATGCTGATGGTGTGGAGGGTGAGGGTGTCGCCGGCTAATAGTTTTATGTTGTGNGATTTGTTGACGCGGAATCTCATGTCGGTGATGCATTCGAGTTCACAAGATTTGTCGGCGTCCCANCTGAGNGCGAGNCGTTCTCCTGCCANCAATTTGNTGGTGTTGGCCATTGAGTCNACAAGGAAGCCGGANTCGTCGGTNGATTCATTGGGGTANAGGCTNTNGGTGAATGCAACCCAATCTGTGAAGCCGTTGAATTGCGCNAGAATATTCAAGGTGGTCAAGGAGGGGAAACTTTTATATGATACGTATCCCCATAGGCGTTTGACGGAGGAGGGACTGATGGACTCGCCTGTGCGTTGCTGTATCTTTCTGCTAAGAGTGTTGAATTCGGTTGGGGTGGAGGGTATGTAGCCTAAGGTGGTATTTGTAAACTGAATCAGAGATTTTAGGGCTTGATGCTTGTCCATTGTTTTAATGAGGTATGAGTTATGAGTTATAAGTTATAAGAGTGTGCGGGAAATGATGAAAATGGTGAGGAGGGTGCAGAGGGCGGCGAGGAGATAGGTGAGCCATTTGGAGGAGAGAAATTGGTCGAGCAGGATTTTGGGCGACTTTCTCATGGAGCCTTCTTTTAGCATCTCGAATCCTTCGATGCGTTTCGAAGGATTATCTGACCGACATTTTTCAGCAGCCGCTTGGAGGATTCTGTCGCCAGTGGCTTCTGCAATTTCTCCTGCTACTACTCCGAGGGAATAGATGTCGGCTTCAGGAGTGGGAATGGCTTCGGGCTCCAGAAGTTCAGGGGCTATATATTTCCCTGATCCGGCAGGATTTTTGAGTATGATGAAATCTTCGTTGTCGGCAAGGTTGAAGTCGATGAGTTTTACGTTGTTTCCCTGGAAGGTGACGAGGATGTTGGCAGGCTTCAGGTCGCGGTGGACCGATTGGCGGGTGTGCAGGTAGGCTAAGGCTTCTGCAATCTGGCGGCAAATTGCTCTTCCCTGAGAGATGCTGATGGTTTTCTCTCTGAGCATTGCTTCCAAGGGGCGGCCGTCGATGTATTCGAGCACTATTACCTCGCCGATACCGTCTGCTTTTTCAAGGCTGATGGTGCGTCGGATGTTGGGATGCTCAAGGCCGATCCCGATTTCAAATTCCTTTGCCATTGCAAGGTTGAATATCGGGTCGTTGCGGTAGCCTTCTTTGAGTCCTTTCAATACGAAGCGTTTTCCGTAGCGGGTAGCTGTATAGAGCTGGGTGGAGCCTACTTTGGATTCATAAAGAGGCTTTACATTGGAAAAAGTGTTGGAAAACAGACCTCCTAAATTTAGACTGGAATCATTATTGGCTGTCTTCTCTGAGCCATTCAGATATGAAGAGTCTGAATCGGAAATCTGAGGATTCTTGGGAGTTTTGCTATCTATATTTTCCATACTTTCAATACTCTTCAATTTGGTCAAACGTTCCCCATCTCTGATGGTTTCTATAGATTTTCTTGGTTCCTGCAGGTACGTGGAGGATGCAGTTTTCAGCCATGGGTCTCTTGGCATTGACAAATGCGTCCGGAGCTGCGACTGGAGGTATTGTGGCAGCAACATACAAATCTGCCATGTCAGTGCCATCGAATGCAAAGTTGCCGATATATTCTGTTCCCTTTCCAAGGCGCACTGTGGTCAGGGAACTGCAATCTTGAAACATTCCTTCGCTTATGTTGGTAAGATTGTCTGGGAGCGAGATTTCTTGCAGCGATGAGCCATAGAATGCTCCACGGCTGATTGTGGTCACTGACGAGGGGATGATGAGGGTGGTGATGCTTGTGCCTGAAAAGGCATTTTCTCCGATTGCAGTCAATGTGGGCGGAAGCTGGTATTCTCCNGTTTTGCCACAAGGAAACCAAATTATCTCAGTTNCGGCATGATTGAACAGCACTCCATCTNTTGAAGAGTAAATGCTGTTTGCNTTTGACACNTCTATCCTTTCGAGNGCATCGCAATCNGAGGAAGGGATGATTTGCTCNATGCCGGCAGAGATGATNATTGNTTCAAGTGCGGAGCATCGGGCGAAAGCATTGCGTGCAAGNCGGGTCGCGCTGTTGGGGAGCAGGATGGAGCGGAGAAGCTTNCAGTCGGCGAACATATCTGTGCTCACTTCATTGGCTACCGTAAAATGGCTTCCGTCGTAAGAACCGCCGCCTTCGGAGATGACAACATCGGTAAGGTCGATCTCTCCGGTCTTTAGGCCGAAAGGATTTACTTCTGATATATACGGCGCTCCCAGTATGCTTCTGAGGGTCCGGAAATCATCGCCATCCATAGGTCCCGATATGGTGAGAGGGTTGATGTCAATATCAGGGCTCCCTGCCAATAGAGTGGCTAATTGACCGGGTTGCTGAAGCACGATGCTGTTCTTCGTGGTGTATTCCAGGGAAGCCCCATGCGCTTCGCCAACTGAATTTGCGGCAAATGGAGTGATGATATAGGTGGACTGAGGAGTAAGCCCGCTGATGCTTATTTGCCACGTCCCTTCTTTAAGATTTTCATCTTGGAGATATATCTGTCGGCCTTCATTTGAGCCGTTGGAACGAATCTCGCATCCGGCTTTCAGAAGAGGTTCGCCTCCATCTTCGATGATGCTGTATTCTACGATTATACATGTAGGCCCCGTTGAGAGGAGCGATATGTCTGACAATTTGGGAAGCTCATTTGGAATCGTGGTAAAGTAGATGGTGTTGGAAGAAATTGTGGCTGTCTCGGTGCCCCCTTCCAAGTGGCAAGTGTAATGGCATCCAGGCTTGAGGTTGGCAAGATGAAACTCAACTTCATCCAATGTAGGATTCCCATTG
>WFLX010057124.1_pt1 | contig 12224 bp, 8 predicted proteins | sample 4967041 | NCBI WGS metagenome assembly WFLX01 (sample SAMN12857096, study PRJNA449069) | gut metagenome | isolation source: stool from male and female vole | host: Microtus ochrogaster | place: USA:Florida | collected 2017 | reverse complement strand
GAGACTCCCGAAGGCCGACAGCTTGCCTATGATACCCTGCGCCAGCATGAGATTGATGCCGTGGTTGTGATAGGTGGTGACGGTTCGCTCACCGGTGCCCGTATTTTCGCTTCGGAATTTAACTTCCCGATGATCGGTCTACCCGGAACTATCGACAATGACCTCTACGGCACTGACCGCACTATAGGATATGATACGGCACTCAATACCATCATGGAGTGCGTCGACAAGATACGCGACACCGCTACCAGCCACGAGCGCCTGTTCTTTATCGAGGTAATGGGCCGCGACGCAGGCTTCCTTGCCCTCAANGGTGCCATCGCTTCAGGCGCTGAGGCTGCCATTATCCCGGAGATCTCCACTCAGGTCGACCAGCTTGCCGAGCTTATCCAGAACGGTTTCCGCAAGAGCAAGAACTCATCGATAGTGCTTGTGGCNGAAAGCCCTGTCACCGGCGGTGCAATGGGTCTGGCNGAGCGTGTGAAAAACGAATATCCGGCTTACGACGTGCGTGTGTCGATTCTCGGTCACCTTCAGCGAGGCGGTTCGCCTACCGCTGCCGACCGTATTCTGGCTTCGCGTCTCGGATCGGCCGCTATTGACGCTCTGCTTGAGGATCAGCGCAATGTAATGATCGGTATACGTAACGATGATATCGTGTACGTGCCTTTCAGCAAGGCTATCAAGAACGATAAGCCCATTAAGCCCGAGCTTATCGAGACACTCCACCGTCTTTCAATTTAGAAACATATTCACAATTACTATCATCGCGTGACTCTCATTTATGGGGGTCACGCTTTTTTTACGGTCGCGGCAATGCTATTGCAAATGTCACCGGATCAGTTGACATGAGGGTGAGCGTGCCGCCGTTTTCTTTCATTATGCGNCGGCTGAGACTGAGGCCTACGCCCGAACCGTTGCGCTTGGTGGTATAAAACGGNGTAAATATCCTGGAGGCCACGTCTGTAGGGATGGCTTCGCCGTCGTTGATGACTGTGGCTGTTGCCGATGCATCTGATAAGGAGATTTTTATCGTGATATTGCCGGCTCCGGCCTCGATGGCGTTTTTGAGCAGATTGATGATTACCTGCTGTATCTGACCCTCGTCGGCCATGACGGTGGCCGGTTGGAGGGGTGAGTTCAGTTTTACCTTAACGTTGCCGGCTGCCATGCTGCAACATCTGCTGATGAGGCCGGTCAGGTCAAACTCAGCCCTGCACGCCGGGGCCACGCGCGTAAGATGGTTGTAGCGAGTCACAAAACTGCGCAGCCCGTCGCTCGACTCCTTGATGGCCTCCAGCCCTTCACGCACGGCGCTGTCGCCATCGGCCCGCATAAGCAGGGTTTCGGTTATGGATGATATAGGGGCTATGCCGTTGAGGATCTCGTGTGATAGCACCCGGCTCATGTCGCTCCATGCCTCCACGCTCTGCGAGTCAAGTTCGGCCGATATGTCGTCGATGGTGGTGATGAGCAGCCGTTCGCCATTGCGCTTGACGAAGCTGCTTGTGCGTACGGCCATGTTGCCTATGCTTGTCGCCGACCCTGCTGTGGCGTTCGTTATGTATTCCTCAAGCTGCGGCCACTTGTCGTGGAGCGACGATACTCGGGGGAGTGCCGCCATACCGAGCAGATTTAAAGCGCGGTCGCTGCATTTCACAACATATCCCCGGGAGTCGGTGACTATGATTCCGGTGGTGATTGTGCTTATTATGTTCCGGTAAAAAGTGTCGGTTTCTACAGCATTGGCGCGTATTTCCGACAGTCGGGCGGCTATGGCATTGAGCTGCCGGTTAAGTTGCCGGTCGTGGCCGTTGACGGGAAACCGGAGAGTGGTGTCATCGGCGTCAAGCGAGTCGATAAGCAGCTGTATGCGCCGTTTGGAGCGGGTGAAGTGGCGGTAGAGCAATCTGACGCCCCATGCTGCGGCGATGATCGCAATTGCTGTCAGTACTGCGATTTGCCCGGAGGTCATAGGCCGTAACGTTTCATTTTGTTATACAGCGTGGGACGGGTGATGCCGAGTTGCTTGGCTGCTGCGGCGAGAATACCTCCGTTGTCGGCCAGCGCGCGTTCTACCATCACTCGTTCCATCTCGTCAAGGGTGGTCATGGCCGGAGTCTTGGTCTCGGTAGGCGATTTGCCATCGTCAGAAGCGCTTGCGGCGGCTTCGGTCAGCGTCATGAGCAGGCGCGCATTGTCCCATGGTTTCGTCACGAAGTCGTATGCGCCCTCTTTCATCCCCTTTACGGCTATGGCTATATCGGCGTAAGCCGTAAACAGCACTACCGGAGTGGCGGGGGCGATACGCTTGATCTCGCGCAGCCAGTACAGGCCTTCGTTGCCGTTGTTGACGGCTGTGTCGAAGTTCATGTCGAGAAGCACACAGCCCGGCTGTTCGTCGCGGAGCAGTCCGGGTATGCGCGACGGCGAGGTGGTGGTCACCACCTTGTCAAACCGCATTTCGGCAAGCAGCTTTACGGCCGCAAGCACCGAGCGGTTGTCATCGATTACCAATAGTGTCGCCGGGTTCATCAGGCAAAACTACTCATTTTTCACCGTCTGTCCAACGATTTCCCCATCAAAGATATTTATCACGCGGCTTGCGTAGGCTGCGTCGCGTTCCGAGTGGGTCACCATTACTATCGTGGTTCCCTCACGGTTAAGTTCGGTCAGCAGTTCCATAATTTCCCGGCCGTTTTTCGAGTCGAGATTACCGGTGGGCTCGTCGGCGAGTATCAGTTTCGGNTGACTTACGAGTGCGCGTGCTATGGCTACTCGCTGCTGCTGTCCGCCTGACAGTTGCTGCGGCCTGTGCTTGGCGCGGTGGCTGATATTCACGCGTTCGAGCATTGCCTTTACCCGGCTGCGGCGTTCGGCCCCCGATATGTTCAGGTAGGTCAAGGGGAGCTCCACATTATGGCTTACATCGATCTCGTCGATGAGGTTGAAGCTCTGAAACACGAAGCCGAGTGTGCCTTTTCGCAGATTGCACCTNTGGCTCTCCTTCATGCCCGATACTTCCGTGCCGTTGAGCTGATAGCGNCCTGAGGTAGGGGAGTCGAGCAGGCCGATGATGTTGAGCAGTGTCGACTTGCCGCAGCCGCTCGGGCCCATTATGGCTATGAATTCGCCGGGAGCCACGTCAAGATTTATATTGTTCAGGGCCACGGTTTCTATTTCATCTGTGCGGAATACCCTGGAGATGTTTTCAAGATGTATCATAGTTGTAAGTTTGTTTATTCGTTTCTGAGTTGTTGTGAGGGATTTTCTCCTGCCTCATTCCAGGCCATGCCCACTACGCATGCTGTCACAAGCGCGATTACACCTATGCCTCCGGCTATGTAGTAAAGCAGGGGATATTCAAGCAGATTGCTCATCGAGTCGCTTGAAAGCCATATATTACCGATNGCCCATGCCAAAGCTACGCCTATTATAGTTGCCGGTATTATGATTTTCCATATATCGGCGCTGATAAGCGCGAGTATGTCGCTGCGTCGGGCTCCGTTGACCTTGCGTATGGCGATCTCTTTGCTTCGCCGCTGTATCTCGTCGCGCGTGAAACCTATCAGGGCCAGCGCCGACATCATCATTACGATGACTGTTATGATCAGCAGACAGTTGCGCATCTCCCTCTCTTTCCCATAAAGCCGGTTGGCATTGTCCTGTGGAGAGGATATGTGTATCTGCATGCCGGGGTAGACTTCGGTCATGTAGTTGACCAGTCGCTCATAGTTTTCCTTGACCGGTTCCTTAAGCTTTATTTCTAAGTAATATAGCTGTTTTTCCTTGCCATACATGGTAATTATCGGGAGCTTTTCCTGATTTTGACCGTAAATGTCGCCGGTCATTCCGGTAATGGTGAACGGCTGTTTATGGTCTTTTACATTTATTGTCCGCCCTATGGCATCTTCCTTGTTCCAATGAAGCTGGCGTGCGAATTCCGGCGTTATGACTGCTTCGTTCTCACGTGTCGGCGCCCTGCCGGCGATAATGGGGATATCCCATACTTTAAAGTGGTTTTCGTCGGCAATATCGTACCATGTGAATATGGCTTCGTTGTCACTGTTGAAAACTTCCGTATTTCCGTAGCTNCGCACCGGATTGCAGAGTGCAGTTGCCACATACTCCACGAACGGCTGTGACTGCAATGATTTCAGGGTTGCGTCGCGCTCTACTCCATTCATATCGATGGTTGCCGTGTGATCGAAGGAGTAGCCGCGGTCGATGTCCAGCTGTGCCCTGTACTGGCCGTTGACCATCAGCAGAAATCCTGTAATGACGGTTACAAACATTATCTGGATGAACAGNAGGCCGCGTTTCCACACGCTGTTGGACTCGGTGAAGCGGCGGAATACCTGTGTAACCGGGATGCGGCACATAAGTCGTCCCGGCAACAGCCCTCCGGTAATGAAGAAAAATGCCAGTGCAGAGATNATGGAGATAAGCTGTCGCGGGGCGAGAAATCTTGTGGCCGTCATATTGAACCATTCTTTTATGACAGGCTGAAAAAGCAGGATCAGCGCTATCATGACTATAATGGAGCAGGCAAGTATGATGGCGGTTTCCCATAGAAACATTGACGTGATTGTCAGATTGCCGGCTCCCGCACAGCGGTGGACACCGATCGATTTGGCACGCCGGCTCAGCGATGCGATCGTGACAAGGACGTAGTTGAATGATGTCAGCAGCAGGATGATGACCGCTATCGAGCCGAAAGTGACTACGGTGGTCATGAGTCCTGACGAGCTCATCCTTTCCTTGTTGACGGGTGCGGCCTGGTATACGATTTTTGCAGCCTCCTCTTCCGGCANATTCTGTTTGATCACCATCTCGATGATNCGGTTGATCTCCGGCTCGCCGACGCCCGCTTCCTTGTTGATCCGGAGATATGTGCTAAACATCCTGTTGGTCAGCCATAGATTTGTGCTGGGATGAGGGTTAAAGCCCAGCCAGGTAGAATGGATTGATACGAAAATATCATTCCTGGCCGACGTTAATTCGTCCATATCGCGGAATACTCCCCTGACTGTCATGTTAATGTTGTCGTGGGAAGTATGGATGATGAGGGCCTGACCTATCGGATCATCGTCGCCGAATATCTTTTTGGCCATCCTGTCGCTTATATAGGCCGCATCATTAATGCGCATGTCATGGTCGGGATCTCCTCTGAGCACCTTTATGCCGGTGACATCGAANAAAGCNGTGTCGATNGCTGCTATNGTTGCTTCNTGAGTGATATTGCTCTCGCTGCGTGACACTTGCCGAGTGCCTTGATCCATCATGTTGGTCACTCCCTCGAATATGTCTGGCCGCAAGTCTTTCAGTGTACCGGCAAGTGGATAAATCACACGCGGCATCCATCCTTGCTGCTGCCCTTTTATGATATTGGAGCGGGTTACTCTATACAGATTCTTGTGGTCACGAAACTCAGTGTCTGCGCCTGTGACATTGCTTATCGCTGCAAAGAGTATGCAGCAGGCAAACAGTCCGGCGCCGATCGACAATACTTTGATTGCCGTCAGTCCCTTCTGGGCCATCAGTGACTTGAGTACATAATAGACTTTCATTATTGCTCAGTGATTGATTATTTTCTGCAAATATAGTCACTGAAAACGATGTTTTTATCTAATGCGCTAATCCTCAATNTNATANCCGATGTCTTAGAATGTAAACCTGTAAAATAACTTTACATCCTGCAAATNTTCCTTGTCGGAACGCACTTATCCATAAGAGTCTGCTCGATCTCTAAAGTACTGCCGCGATGCGTCGTATGTGGGCAAGACGAGCCATAAACGATGGATCGTTTTTTGCTTTTGCTTTATCGTAGTTTGTTTGTAGATTTATCCAGAAGTCTGCATCGATTCCAAGGGCAGCCTCCATCATTAGCGCATATTCGATTGTGAAATCGCGTTTACCCTTAATGAGTTCATTAAGAAGGGAGACCCTTACGCCAATCTCGTTCGCAAGCTTTGTCTGTGAGATATTTCTGCTTTCAATTTCTTCACGCAGTATTTCGCCAGGATGAGTCGGGTTGTGTGGAGTAAGGTTATTGGCAATCATGCCGGGATCAATTTCGGATAATTTAATCATATCATGCGTAGTGGTTAGAGAGTTCGACAATATTACAGATGGTAAGTAATGGATGGTCCGAGTCGGAGTCAAGAGTAAATTCAATGCGATACTGGTTATTTATGCGTATNGAGAACAAACNGGCTTTATCTCCTTTTAATGCTTCAAAGTGTAATGCATTAAATTTGTATAGCGTTTCAGGCGTTGGAGCTGCCTGTAGTTGTTCGATTCTTCGCTGATATCCTTTGATGATTTGAGGTTGATACCGATGTTTCTTGTCGGANCAGCGCCCAATTTCAAATAGATCTCTAAGATACTCATATTCAAATGTTACAATCATCTTATTTATTCCATTGCAAATATATGAAAAGTTTTGATTTTTCACAAATTTGTGAAAGTTGGTGTGAAAAAAAGTACCATGAGGTTTTGGGCTCATGGTACTTTTTCTGATAGGATGGGTTTTCGGATTATTGCTTGGCGACTTCTTCGAGAAGTACTTTCTTAATGAGTCTGTGGTCGCGCAGGTCGGGACGACCGGTTACATTGCCCTGACGGTCAACTACGATGTAGTAGGGGATACCGTCAACATTGAAGCGCTTGTTGATGACGGCCTTCTGCTCTGCATTGAGGCGGTAGTGTATACCCCTTATGTCGGGGATCATGTTGGCATAGGCGTCGATCGGCGATGACTCGTCGGCAATGTATATCCAAACGATGTCGGGCGATGACAGATCACCGGTCTTGTTGGGCTCGTTCTGCTTGATGGCAGCGCGGCAGGGACCGCACCATGTGTTCCAGAGGTCAACCAATACAACCTTGCCTTTGTGAGGTGCGACGATGGCGTCAAATACCTCTTCATCGGCAACTTCGGGAGTAGGAGTGATAAGNTTCTTGGCAGCCTCGATAGCGNNNAGTGCNTTNGCCTGGATAGCTTTTGCAGCGTCGGCATAGAAGGGTGAGTCCATCTTGCCGAGTTCCTCAAGCTGCGAGTCGGAGAGTTCGATGGCCTTGGCTGACTTTGCTGCGCGGCGCAGGGTTGCCAGNTGCTGGAGCTGGGCGGCCTTGTCACCGTACTGTGCGTAATCGATATTCAGAGGTACTGATGACACAAGAGCGTCGGTAGTCAGCTTCAGTGCGGGATTGTTGAAGTCGGCGCTGTTGATTACAGTGCCGATATTCTCCGGTGTGATGACAGTCTTGATAGAGTCAAAGGGGATACGGCCTTTCCAGTCNGGATGAGCATTATAGAAACTTATGCGGCCACAGTAGGCNGNATTGTTTACTGCTGCCATAAGGTCACCGGCGAGTATCGCGCGATTGAGTTCCTTGATCATCTGCGGGCCGTCCCANGCGTCGATTGAGTCGCTGAGCTGGTTATAAAGNTTCAGCGCTTCAGCGGTATAGGCTTCGCCATCCATGTCATAACGTCCTACGGGCTGTGAGTAGAACTCAATGCGGTAAGGNGGTCGCTTGGTGGATAAAANGCCGTTGAAATCAGCATATCGGCCGTTGGTAANCANGCGNTGACGNNATTTCTTTACCGAGTCNGGNNGNTGGNANAGCATCTTGTCACCGATNNNGCGNGCATCGATATACACATCGGTAGTCTCACCGGGCGCAGCCACGAAACTTCCTACACTGACCTGATTGTGCAAGAGCAGGAAGCTTGTATTGCCGACCAGTGACAGGTTGATTGTGGCGCGACCCTGATCGTCAAGCTTTAATGTAGGCAATTCGTCGTAGGTAGCCATGTTGAAAGCCTGCATGCTGAGCTGGTTGCCAAATTCCGGACGATAGTTGAGGACGTTTATATTGATTGTCGCCGAGTCACAGGCAAGGGTTGCCTCAGGCAGACTGCCATCCTTAGGTGCATGGCGCAGCGNTTTGGGCAGTCCTTCGGGATAACCTTCCTTTTCGCCCTGGAGCTGGATATCCCAGAGGCTGAAACCGTTGTCGATATTCTCCACGAAGTCAATCGAACGNGTACCGGCNGGCAGNGCGGGGAAGGTGAGTGTGAATGACTCGGTTCCCTCCGAGTTCATGCGCAGTTTCTCGTTAAGAGTGATGCCTTCGGTGCCACATACCTGCAGCGAGTCCTTGCCGGCGATGATGTAGGTCGCCGAGTCAACCATGATCCACCAACCGGGACGGTTGTATGCGTTGAAATGAATCACTGTGCTGCTGTCGGTCACATCGATGCGGCTGATGTCGAGCGAGCTGGTTGAGGCTCCGCCTATCGACGGATATTCGACCGAATAATTGGTGGGTCCTGAACAGCTCATGTAGGCGAGAGCTGTCAGACCTACTGCGGCGAAAAGTAAATTTCTCATGAATGATTAGGAATGATTTAGTTAGAACTGTGCAAATATAGTCAAAAAAACTCTATCGACAACTCCTGCTCAAGGTATTTTATGGCTGCAAAAAAAGAGAGTACAGGGCCGGTAATTGTAAAAAAGTATTTATCTTTGTATAATTGAAAATAACGCGCATAACCTGCTTCTAAATTTGCACCAATAAATTGCAACAGATGAGAAGATTTATTGTACTGCCTGCCGCATTGCTCATAGCCGCTGCGGGTTTCTCCCAGATCAATTCTCCTACCCCCGACGGTTATCTGCTTCGTGGCGAACGTGCCATGCTGCACCGCAACTGGCATCAGACCATCGACCAGCTCTCCAATATAGCTCCCGGTCAGCTCCGGAGCACCGATCGTGCCGAGGCCGCGCTTATGAAGGCCATGGCAACACTGTTGTCAGGCCATCCTTCGGAAGCCCGCCTACAGCTGAATACATTCCTGGATGACTTCCCCGGTTCACCGTATGCCGTGACAGCACGCATGGCGCTTGCCGATTGTGACTTTTATGAAGGGCATTATGCCGAAGCGCTTGATGCCTATGACATGATCGACAGCAGTGCACTCAATCTTGCCGCTCAGGATGACTATACTTACCGCCGGTCGTTCTGCCTGATGATGAATGGCGACTATGACCGCGCGCTTGCCGGCTTCGAGTCGCTTGCCGGAGCTCCCCGCTATATCTCGGCGTCACACTTTTATCAGGCTTACATTCACTATGCGCAAGGCAGCTATGCAAAGGCCAAAAGCATGTTTGACAGCTGTGACACTGCCACGCCTCCCGGTGACCGCGCTCCCTATTATCTGGCNCAGATAGCCTACATCGACGGGGATTATTCAAAGGCACTTTCTCTTGCCCGCCGTCATCTTGACGACATCGAGGAATATCGTCCTGAGCTCACCCGCATAGCCGGCGAGTCGCTTTACCTGATGGGCGATGAGGGTGAGGCGGTGACATGGCTTACACGCTATGTCGATGCGGTCGACAATCCGCAGCCGTCAGCCCTTTATATGCTCGGTGTCAGCTATTACAAGGGCGGCGAATATGAACGCGCCATCAAGACCCTTGATCGCGTCACCGCCTGCGATGATGCAATGGGACAGTCGGCCTATCTCTATATAGGCCAGAGTTATCTCAAGCTCGGAAATCTCAACTCGGCTCTTCTGGCTCTCGAAAAGGCTTACCGTATGGACTACGATCCTGCGGTACAGGAGACGGCATTTTACAACTACGCCGTGGCCCGCAGCGAAGGCGGACATACACCCTTCGGCAGCTCGGTCACTATGTTCGAGGACTTCCTCAAACGCTANCCTCGTTCGCGTTACGCNCCTGAGGTGCAGGAGTATCTCATCACCGGCTATATGACCGACAATAATTACGAGAAAGCTCTTGCCTCGATACAGGCGATTAAAAATCCTTCGGCTGCCATCCTTGCCGCCAAGCAGCGCGTGCTTTACATTCTCGGTTCGCGCGACATGGCTGCCGGACGTACCGACAGTGCTATAAAGCGTTTTACCGAGGCTCGCGCCATCAAGGGTGGCGACAGCACGATGGCCAATGAATGTCTGCTCTGGCTCGGCGACTGCTATTCAGCCAAAGGCGACTATGCAAANGCATCGCGCATGTACACCGACTATCTGAAAGTGGCACCCGCACGGTCATCCAACCGTCAGCTCGCCACCTACGATCTCGGTTACAGCCTTTTCGGCGAAAAGAAATATGCCGAGGCGCGCCGTCGCTTTGAGAGCGTCATCTCATCGCCCGGTCAGCTTGACCGTGCCGTAGTGGCCGACGCTCATTCGCGCGTTGGCGACTGTTACTACTATGCATCACAGTTTGACCGCGCCGCCGACAGCTATGATACCGCCTATTCGATGAATCCCGCTACCGGCGACTATGCCCTGTTCCAGAAAGCCATGATGCGCGGCCTTACACGCGACTACCGCGGTAAGATCGACTTGCTTGACGAGCTTGTAGCCAAATATCCCACCACAGGCATGCACCCCTCGGTGCTGCTTGAAAAAGCTGAAAGCTACATCGCGCTCGGACGTCCGGGCGATGCCGTGGAGCTCTACCGCGAACTGGTACGCCGCTATCCGGCCACTGCCCAGGGCCGCAACGGTTATCTCCAGCTTGCGGTGACCCTGATGAGCCAGGGTGACAAGTCACACGCCATCGACACCTACAANAAGGTCATCAGCACCTATCCTACAAGTGAGGAGGCGCGTGTGGCCAGCGATGACCTGAAGCGAATACTTGCCGATGAGGGTCGTCTTGACGAGTTTACCCGTTTCATCGCCTCCGTACCCAATGCTCCTAAATTCGANGTATCGGAGATTGACGGTCTTACTTTCCAGGCTGCCGAGAAGGCTTATCTCAATGACAATACTGACCTGACACGTCTGAAAGACTACGTCAGCCGCTATCCGGGTGGCCGTTATGAGCCTCAGGCGCTCAGCTATCTTGCCACTCAGTGTGCCGCGGTAGGCAATGATGATGAGGCTTACCGTTATGCCGCGGCCCTCGTGGAGAAATATCCCGACGTTGATGTGGCCGAGGATGCCCTTGCGATAAAGGGTAACGTTGAGTTGTCACGCGGCGACGGAGAGCAGGCGCTCGCCACTTTCCGCAAGCTTAGCTCGANGGCTNCTGCTCCACGCAACATCCACACCGCCCGCATGGGCATCATGAGAGTGTCGCATGAACTCGGCCGGTATAAGGATGTCATCGAGATGGCCGACATGATAATGGCTTCTCCCGCAATGACCGAGGCTGACCGTCCGGAGGTTGTTTACACCCGCGCCTATGCCCTTGACCGCACCGGCGACTCAGCCGCAGCCGCAAAGGCCTGGGAGAGTCTTGCCTCGATGACCGACAATCTTTACGGAGCCAAGTCAGCCTTCTATCTCGCCGAGCATTACTATAATGCCGGCTCACTTAAGAAGGCCCGTTCAACTGTCGAGAAACTGATTGAGTCAAATACTCCCCACAGCTACTGGCTGGCACGCGGCTACATCCTGTTGAGCGACATCTACCGCAAGCAGGGTGACACCTTCGAGGCCAAGGAGTATCTGCAGAGTCTCAAGGACAACTATCCCGGTACTGAGAGTGATATATTCATGATGATTGACGAGCGTCTTAAATAGAGCATACAATGACGATTAACAAGCATATACTCACATTAATGGCTGCCGCACTGCTCGGAACAGGAGTGCAGGCCCAGAATCTTACCAAGGAAATTACCGTAGAAAAGGATATCGTGCCTGTCGAGCGCGATGCCCACCGCATACGCATCACCCCCTCGATGTATCTTCCGGAGGTGAGCCGCAAGCGCCTGTCGTGGACCGATCGTGCCGTGACTGCCCCTGTCACCGCCTCGATCACGACCCTTGCTCCGGCACAGTATCTTTCGACCGTATCACCCTCGCCTTACCGCGGATATGTGGGCCTCGGTTATTTCCCGTCGATGCAGGCTGCCTTTACCGCCGGATACCGTTTTGTCGACAATGACCTGACTCGTGCGGGCGCGTGGCTCCAGTATGACGGCAGTGACTACAAGGGTAAAAATATACTGGGTAACAAGCTAAGCTATCGTGACAATACGGCCCGTCTCGGTGTGGATGTGTCAAATACATTTGAAGACATCGGCACGCTCGACGCACGTCTCAACTATACTTTCGCAGGCTACAACTATCCTACGCTGATTGATAAAGGAGTGTCAATGACCGCCAATGACGTGCGTCTGGCACTCGGCTGGCGTTCGCAGATCGATGAGTTCAGCTATTCGATAGGTCTTGA
>WFLX010123179.1_pt1 | contig 12225 bp, 10 predicted proteins | sample 4967041 | NCBI WGS metagenome assembly WFLX01 (sample SAMN12857096, study PRJNA449069) | gut metagenome | isolation source: stool from male and female vole | host: Microtus ochrogaster | place: USA:Florida | collected 2017 | reverse complement strand
CCTAAAATCGAAAGTCTCCTTACTATGTCTACCTATGCACTTACTATGTAGTTCTTTTAAGAAATCCTCTGTACCTCGCCATATCAGAATGTCGCCTATATTGCTGTGGTATGGAAGATCCAAATAAATATAACTATTCGATATGAGTGGCTTGAGATTTATTTTTATCAATTCACTCAATTGGGTATAACTATCTTTAGCATTCGTTTTCATAAATATCTTACCCATTGTAATGTTGGAATCTATATACATTTATATTGCGTTTTTATGACAGAAAGTAGTTATAAAGCCAAGTCTCGAAAATGCGGCAAAGTACAGTCAAAGCAACATTTTCCTTTTGTACCAAGTCAGGATTGTCGTTCCATCTTTCACCATGTTGTCGAAGGGGGTGTTGTGTTATGTGTCTGCTCTGACTCAAAGCTGCTGCATGTCGTAGAGGCGTTTGTAGTAACCATTGCGGGCGATGAGATCGTCGTGCTGGCCGCTTTCTACTATCTCACCTTCGTGTAGGACATGGATGATGTCGGCGTTTTTGATGGTGGAGAGGCGGTGGGCGATGGCGATGGTGGTGCGTGCCTTCATGAGGCGGTCCAGAGCTTCTTGCACAAGGTGCTCGCTCTCGGTGTCGAGGGCGGAGGTGGCTTCGTCGAGGATGAGGATGGGAGGATTTTTGAGGATGGCACGGGCTATGCTGACGCGCTGGCGCTGTCCGCCGGAGAGGCGTCCTCCACGGTCGCCGATGACGGTGTTATAGCCCTGNTCGGTCTCCATAATGAAGTCGTGAGCATTGGCTATCTTGGCGGCTTCGATAACTTGCTCCATGGTGGCATTCTCTACGCCGAAGGTGATGTTATTGAAGAAGGTGTCGTTGAAGAGGATGGCTTCCTGATTGACGTTTCCGATGAGAGCCCGGAGGTCGTGGATGCGGACATCGCGTATGTCTTTACCGTCAATGAGGATTTGTCCCTCCCGCACATCGTGATATCGGGGTATAAGATCAACGAGTGTGGACTTGCCTGAGCCCGACTGTCCCACCAATGCTACCGTCTTACCTTTGGGAACTATGAGATTGATGTGCTTCAATACGTTACGTCCTTCATTATAAGCGAAGGTGACGTTGCGCACCTCCACTTGATTTTCGAAGCTGTCGAGAGGCTCTGGTATTTCCTTTTCCTTGATAGGATTTTCAGCTTTGAGGATGTAGTCGATGCGGTCCATCGATGCGAGTCCCATCGGTATCATGTATGCCTGACGCGTGAGGTCCTTGATGGGGTTGATGACGCTGTAGAGGATGACCATGTAGAAGATGAAAGTGGAAGCATCGATGAATCCGTTGCCGTCCAGTATGAGCCATCCGCCGAAGAGCAATACGATGACAATGATGATGGTGCCCATCGACTCGGAGACGGGATGTGCGGCGTTGATGCGCATCATCATGCTTATCATGCCGCGACGGAACTCATTGTTGATGTAATCAAAACGCTTGGCCATTTTTTCCTCTGCAATGAAGGCTTTGACAATGCGCAAACCGGAGAGAGTTTCTTCTATCTGTGCCATAATCTCCGAAAGGCCGGCCTGTACGTTGAGCGAGGCGTTCTTAAGCCTTTTGGTGACGGTGCCCATAATCCATGCCGCCGGTGGTGTCACGATGAGGACGAAGACGGTGAGCTGCCAGCTGACTGAGAAGAGAGTAATGAAACAGATGATGATGGCGATGGGTTGCTGTATGAGCGTGCTGATGGCCGAGGTGACGGAATTTTCAACGAGCTGGATGTCGGTGCTCATGCGCACGATGATGTCTCCTTTGCGTTCTGCAGAGAAGAAGCTGAGGGGAAGGCGCATTATCTTCTTGTACATTTCTATGCGGATGTCCCTCACCACGCCGGTACTCAGCGGCATCATGACGTTGGCAGCGGCCCAGTAACCGACGCACTTGATGCAGGTCATGACGCAAAGAATGCCGCCCATAATACATAATGTAGCGAAGGCGCCGTGGATGGTGGTGAGTTCCTGCACCCAAGTATAGGCGTTGTTGATTACGACATCCTTCGACGGGTGAGCCCAGGAGAAGTCCTGATAGGCATAGATGTTCTTGTCGATGCCGAACAGAATATTGAGGATGGGAATGAGAACTACGAAGGAGAACACGTTGAGCCACTGCGCAATGATGTTCAGTATGATACTTCCGATGATGTAGCCTTTGTAGGGGCGAAAGTAGCGTTTTACTATTTCAAGAAATTGCTTGACCATGTTAGGATAGTCTTTTTACTCATGTGATGACTGCGTATGACTGTTGCCGGAGAGGAGACCGGGAAGAAGGTCATAACTGGTTTGCAGGATTGTTTTGGCACGAAGGACGCGCAGACCGTCATCGGCAGGCTGTTCCAGCACGCACAGATCGGCATGCAGATCGCAGATGCTGGTACCCGTAGAATCGACGTAGAGCATGCCTGCCGGATAATTGCTATAGGCAAAAGGATAGGTGTATGTGCGGCTGAGCACGTTACGGCTCCATCTGTATTCGTCGTGCGGAATACCCATCTGTGCGAGTAACGTAGCAGCCACATCGCTTTGGTTCATGATGACGTCCATCTGTCGCGGTACGCGCACAGCACCTCCGAGCCAAAGCATGGGGGCAAGGAAAAAGCCGGGATCTTGATAGGTCTGTTCGTAGAGGAAACCGTGGTCGGGCAGAATGATAACGAGCAGGTTGTCCCACTGCGGAAGACGTTGAAGGCTATCTACCAGACAGGCTACACTGTAGTCGGAATAGGCAAAGGCATTAAGCCTTTCGTCCTTAAGGCGATGGTAGGGCACGTCCCATGGCTCGTGGCTGGAGAGACACTGGAACACCAGAAAGTGGCGGTCCTGTGTTTGCCACCGGCTAACCATCTGACAGGCTTTCTGCGCCACGATGCTGTCCGGGACTCCCCAGCAGCCGCTTTGCTGTTCAGGGGGAAAGGCCGTATTGTCATAGAGGTGATGGAATCCGATGTTCTTGAGGTACGTCCCCTTGCCCATGTTGGTCATGGCTCCGCCATAGATGTAGTCTGCCTCATAGCCCTGCTCCGCCAGAGAGCGTACCAGAGAGGGAATGTTGTGATGACTGTCTTCCATCTTCATGAGACCGACATCGGGATAACCGGGAAGCCCGTTGAAGAAGCTGACAGTACCACGGTCTGTGCGGAAGGAGTTACTGTAGAAGTTGCGCCAGAAGATGCTCTGTGGAATGAGGCGGCTCATGCCGGGAGCCACGTCGGGCAGTCCGCCCAGTTCGCGCACGAACTTAGAGCCGAAGCCTTCAAGGAAGACGACAAGCACATCAGGGCGCCGGCTGACAAGGAGGGTGTCCTGAATGTCACTGGCCGGTTCGGGGTAAAGTCCACTGAAGAAGTCGGCACGATCTTCCTCGCTGAAAAAGTTATAGCGAGAGGGGTAGTCGCTGTTCCAGCGGATGCTTCGGCAGAAAGCATACACGGGGTTGACGGCGGCATGGTTGGCAAGCAGGGAACGAGGGTTGCCATAGACATCCCCCTGACGCATGAACCAACAGCCGGACAAAAGGAGGAAGGTCCAGATGATGCTGATGTTGCGAAACCACAGACGGCTCTCCCGCCCAATAGGCAGTGTCGCTGGTGTGAGCCATATACATGGCACAATGGTCCAGAGCGAAAAGCACAACACAATGGCTACTCTCGTCAGTATATATGACAGAGGCACGCTGTTGGTGGCTCCTTCGGGCGAAGCTGCATAGCTGAGCACTACGGTGTCGAGCTTGAACTGCCAATACTCAAACATCACCGCATCGGCACAGATGATGACCGCTACCCCCAGACCCATTGCCACAAAATACGGTGTGAGCCACCTCCTGAGCTTTAGGCCCGGTATTTGCAGGGCCAGCAGTCCCGCCAGCCAGGGTACGGCCAGCAGCATGGCAGCCACCGTGATGTCNTGGCCCACAAAGCCCCGCCAGCACGCGCCGATGGCTTCGGACAGCGTAATGGCCTGTACACTCTGGTTGTTCAGGAGGAANCCTATCCTGCCCAGCAGGAAAACGACAAGCAGATGACAGTAGAGGTTCTCCAGATAGTGTATGCGGGTCTTCATGGGNAGGCTNTCTGTTTTTCTTTTACTTGCGACCGAAATCAGCAGGTATCTCCCCCCACNCTTCNNTGTTCCATTTTATGACTGTGGCGTGCTTGGGNTGCANCTTAAGCCAATTCTCTGCANGCGCCACGAGATTGAGAGCTTGCGCTGTCTGCCCGTTGCGTTGCAGGGTCGTCTTGGCTTTGCGGTTCCGCACCCAGGCCATGCCGCTGACGCTGTCGCTGTAGATTTTCATGTCCCAGCCGTTCTTTTCGATGAGAGCCATGGCATGCACAATGGCTAAGAACTCGCCGATGTTATTCGTGCCATGCACCGGACCGAAGTGGAAAAGCCGCTGCTCATTGCCGAGATACACGCCTTGGTATTCCATGGCACCCGGATTGCCGCTGCACGCTGCNTCGACNGCTATGGCATTGAAATCTACACNGNCCTTCAGTTTCTCGTAGTCCATGCCTTTACATCCTTTCGGGCACCTCAATGCCCAGGAGCCCCATGCCGTTTTTCACGACCTGACCGACAGTGGCCGAGAGTGCGATGCGGAAGAGGCGCTTCTTTTCGTCTTCCTCTCGGAGCACGCTGAAATCGTGGTAGAACTGATTATACTCCTTGACAAGCTCGTAGCAGTAGTTGGCTATACAGCTGGGGTTGTAGTCGGTTCCCGCCTGCTTGACAGCCGTTTCGAAGCCTTGCAATTTCTGGATGAGGCTGATTTCTTTCTCGTTCAGTTCCGTGTCTTTTGCCAGAGAAGAGAGTTCCACCTCGCCTGCCTTGCGCAGGATGCTGCGGATTCTTGCATAGGTGTATTGGATGAAGGGACCCGTGTTGCCATTGAAGTCGATGCTCTCTTCCGGATTGAAGAGCATGTTCTTGCGAGCATCGACCTTCAGGATAAAATACTTCAGGGCGCCCATTCCGACGATGCGGGCAATCTCCTGCGCCTCCTCCTCCGTAATGTTCTCCAACTTGTTCACTTTGTCGGCACTCATCCGGCGCGCATCGGCAATCATGGTGGCAATGAGGTCGTCGGCGTCCACCACCGTTCCCTCGCGCGACTTCATCTTGCCGTTGGGCAGCTCCACCATGCCATAGGAGAAATGAACAAGGTCCTTGCCCCACTTGAAGCCGAGCTTGTCGAGCAGAATGCTGAGCACCTGAAAGTGATAGTTCTGCTCGTTGCCCACAACATATATCATTTTGTCAATGGGATAGTCCTGAAAGCGGAGCTTGGCTGTGCCGATGTCCTGAGTCATATAGACACTGGTGCCATCACTGCGAAGCAGCAACTTCTCGTCAAGGCCTTCCTGCGTCAGGTCGGCCCAGACACTGCCATCGTCCCTGCGATAAAAGAACCCTTTCTGTAGGCCTTCTTCCACCTTTTCCTTTCCCTCGAGGTATGTCTCGCTCTCGTAGTATATTTTGTCAAAGCCGACCCCGAGCGCCTTGTACGTCTCGTCGAAACCGGCATACACCCATTCGTTCATCCTGCGCCAAAGAGCACGCACCTCGGGATCGTTCTGCTCCCACTTGACAAGCATTGCGTGAGCTTCCTTGATGAGGGGAGCTTCCTGCTTGGCCTGTTCCTCGTCCATACCCTTCGACACGAGTTCCTTGACCTCTTCGCGATAATGTTTGTCGAAGGCTACATAGTAGTCGCCAATGAGGTGGTCGCCCTTCTTGCCCGAACTCTCCGGGGTCTCGCCGTTGCCCCACTTGAGCCAAGCCAGCATAGACTTGCAGATGTGTATGCCGCGGTCGTTGACGATGTTCGTCTTAATCACACGGTTGCCGTTAGCCTGCATGACCCGTGCCAGCGCCCAGCCCAACAGATTGTTGCGGACGTGACCGAGGTGCAGCGGCTTGTTGGTGTTTGGGCTGGAGTATTCTATCATCACCAGCGGACTCTCGTCCGTGGCGGGAGTAAAACCGTAAGTGGGGTTCTCACACATCTCCCGCAGCAGCTCAACCCACTGCTGCGAACTGATGCTCAGATTGAGGAATCCCTTCACAGCATTGTAGCCGGCAACCACCTCCGGCAATTTCCGGGCGAGACGTTCGCCTATCTCCTGCGCCGTTTGCTCGGGCGCCTTGCGACTCATCTTCGTGAAGGGAAAGACCACCAACGTAATCTGCCCCTCGAACTCGGCTCTGGTCTGTTGCAGTTGCACCATCTTTTCCGGCACTTGCTGACCGTAAAGTTCTTCCACCACGGCTTTCACGGCCGTCACTATCTTATCTTCAATCTTCATGACTNTAATAATTTATTCTNTTNGGNAGGNCNTGAGTGTGCACCTCGGACGCGCCATTAGAATGGCGCCTTGACCGNCTTCGTTCCTNCTCGCTCNATGGGTNATCAAGTGGAACACTGCCGGCCTCCTTGTCACAATCGTTGCCTTACTCCCACATTATTATAATTTAACCGTAATAACATGCGCGCTGCAAAGATAGAAGTTTTCTGACGAAAAAGCAAGGAAAGCAAGCAGGCATTTGGCACATTGGACAAAAATGGAGAACTTTGTTGCACATTAGACNCCTATGCGGCAACTGACGGCAGCCATTCCGCAGAGGCCTTCACACAAACACACTATCTTCTGTCAGCACTCCATCAGGAGTAGGCAAACAGAGAATCCACGTCATTTTTCCATCAGCACCTCAAGCATCTTGCGGTCGAGCTTGTGTCCGTAGAAGTCTTCATAGGCAACGTCATCCCTACCACTATCCAGTATGCCGAAGGAGCCGCGAAGATTCCACAGCGTCCAGCCAAGGTTCATCTCGCGGAACACTGCCAACTGATCACGCAGCCATGCCAGAGTGGCTACGTGCGGTGTACGGTTGTGCGCACCGAATTCACCAATGAAAAGTGGGTGAAGTCCTTTGTCGAGCATTGGCTGCCAAGCATCGCCAAGCTGACGGCGAAGCCACGCTTTGTCATAATAGCCGGCACCGTCGCGCAGCGGCCAAGTGAGCTGATCGCGAGGAATCCACATCTTGTCTTTGAATACCCACGATGCCTCATAGTGCGAGAGAACCATCGGCTGATAACCGCGCCCGCACTGGATGATATTCGTAAGGTCGTTCACTCCCATCAATGGCCGAGTGCCCCAATCCAACCCGTCTATCATAATCATCCTGCCCGGACTGACCTTGCGTATGGTCGCCACCAAATGCCGCACCACACGCTCGTAGTCTTCATCGCTGACGTTCGCCACTTCATTGAGCAGGTTAAAACTGAGCCATCGATTACCTTCCTTTGCGTACCGCTTGGCAAAAACCTCCCATTGATAGGCGCAGCCGTCAAGGGCACTTTGGTCGCGAAAGATGTTCTCCGGCTCTGCCGGCGGGTTGACGCAATAGCCCGGAGCACGATGCAGATTAAGACAGACATGGATGCGATATTTTCTGCCCCATGCCACGCAGCGATCTATATCGGCAAGTACCTCCCCATCCATCTGGTAATACGAGCCCGGACGGCTCCAGTTCCAGTAAGAGAGAGGAATGCGCACAAAATTGAAACCCCAATCGTGCATCCACCGGAACTCTTCCTCTTTGAACGGCTCAACATGTCCTGCCGTAAAGTAGTTGAGCAGATTAAACCCACGCCAGCGGGGAGCAGCCTTGCGGATGCTGAAGGCCGACAGCCCTTCAACCGACCGAGGCATGAAGAGCGCGGCAGCCCCCATGACTACTGTTTTCATGAATCTTCGTCTTTCCATGCGGACAAAGTTAAGGCTTTTCTACAGAATGACAATAATGTTGCACATGTTCTTTGACATGTGTACTGCTTATGTAGTCCAAGATGCAGATAACGTTGTCACCGTCCTCTATGAATGTCTTCATTATGTTGGAAACATTCTCAAAAACAACCCTTTCCTGCTTCAACGCTTTTACCACTTACACCGCAAGGAGAATGAATTTGTTGTGGAGGAGCAAATCCGGCATCTCCCCCTCTTCTTCCGACTGTTGAGAATCGCCCTTATACCATTTGACCACATCCCTTGCAAGGAGATGTGGTCAAAACAGTGAAGGAATCAAGGGCCGGCCGCGACCGATGCCTAATGCACCAAGGCGCTGATGAGTGTGGCCACAGCGGCGGTGGTTACGGCAGCAGCGGCAGCGGTGCCAAGGCAGTGGTCATGGAAGTGATGCACGGGATGGGCAAAATAATAGTCCGGCTCGTAATAGCAGTCATAGTAGTACCAGCGGTTGTCGCGGCAGTAGCCCCAGCGGCCATCGGGCATGTGACGTACACAACCTGCCCGGTGGCCAGCCGGGTAGCGATGTACTGCGGGTGCAGGATGATGACCCACAGGACGGCGATGCGCCACGGGCGCGGCATGATGCGCAGCCGGACGATTGTGTGTCTGATGACGTTCGCCGCGCATTTCGAAACCGCCGCGACCGCCCATGACCATCTCCCGACCGGCACCATAATGCGGACCCTTACCATGGCCTGCACCGCCATGCCCCTGTGCCATCGTGTTCACTCCTGCTGCCATCATGGCTGCCAACATCATCATTCTCATTGTCTGCATGGTCTTCATAGTCGTATTGTTTTAATGTGTCTGTTTGCGTGTTTGTCTTTGTTCTGATGCAAAGGTACGGCGTTTCTGCAAAGGATACGGCAGCACAATCCCTATGTTTGCAGGGGAATTTGCCTATCCGTGAGAGGAAATCCCGCCTTTCCCCACCGCTCCTTCTCAATTCTCGGGGCACTTGAAAACATTCGGCCCCGTGTTCTGTTTGACTGCATAGCCCTTTTTCGCTTGCAAGCGCACAGGAAAGAGCAGGAGTGGCCGAACATTTCAGGCAGGTTCTTAAAATTAGCTTTTTCTTGGGGGCTTAAGTTGTTTATGGGCATGTTTGGCTTCAAAGCTACAGGGGTATAGCAGGCTGCATCGCAAGGCATTGAAGCCCAAGAGTGCATAAAAGACAAGCATAAACAAAGATAATTCACGGAAATCTATAGTTATTAGAACATAACTGTGTACTTTTAAGGCACACCGTGCACCATATCTCGGAAAAAAGAATTAACTTTGTCCCTGCAAACTTCACAGCTCATGGGTACATACATCAACACGGGAAACGCCGCTTTCCGGAGAGCTCGCAACGGCGAATACATCGACAAGTCCGCACTGATTGCGGCTGTCAACAGAACTATCGACACTGAGAACAGCTATAGCTGTGTGTCGCGCAGCCGGCGTTTCGGCAAGTCATTGGCTGCCGGAATGCTTACCGCCTACTACGACAAGTCGTGCGACTCGCGTGCTTTGTTTGCCGATCTGGCGATTGCTTCGGAACCGACGTTCGAGCTGCATCTGAACAAGTACCCTGTTATCTACCTCGACATGACGGGCTTCACAACCCGATATCGGGAAGATGAAAACATCGTGAAGTACATTGACGCTGCACTGAAAGCGGACATCAGCAAGGCCTATCCGCAAGTGCCTGACAAGGAAGAGTACGACCTGATGGAACTGCTGATAAACATCAACCAAGCCACCGGAGAGAAGTTCATCTTCATCATCGACGAGTGGGATGCCATCTGCCGAGAGTTCAAACCGGGCACACAGGCCATGGACAGATACGTCAACTGGCTGCGGCGCATGTTTAAGGACGTGACCGGAAAATTCGTCTTCGCCGCTGTCTATATGACCGGCATCCTGCCTGTCAAAAAGTACAAAACAGAGTCCGCNNTGAACAACTTCATCGAGTATTCNATGGTGGANCCNNGNAANATNGCCCGTTTCTTTGGCTTNACCAAGGAGGAGGTCAAGNCTTTGGCGGCAAAGCACNACATGGACTTCGATGANCTGGAGAAGTGGTACGACGGCTACCAAATAGGCGACGAGCCATCCATGTTCAACCCTAACAGCGTCATGCGAGCCGTTAACACAGGCCGCTGCCGCAGCTACTGGGCCTCGACGGGTGCCTACGATGCCGTTGTTAACTACATTCAGTTGAACTACGAAGGGCTGAAGGACGACATCATCCGCATGCTGGCAGGAGGACGATGCAAGGTGAACCCCACAATGTTCCAAAACGACATGTCCGTCATACGCAGCAAGGACGATGTGCTGACCGTACTCATCCACCTCGGCTATCTGTCCTACAACTGGCGAAAGGACGAATGCTACATCCCAAACCACGAGGTGGCGGGCGAAATGATCAACGCCGTGAAAAGCAACAACTGGAAGTCCGTGGTCGATTCCTTGCAGAAGTCCGAGCAACTGCTTCAGGCCACTCTCGACGGCGACGCTGAGGCTGTGGCACAAGGTGTCGATGCCGCACACGACGAGAACACCAGCATTCTCTCCTACAACGACGAGAACTCGCTGGCCTGCGTCCTCTCGATTGCATACTACTACGCACGCAACGACTATGTGATGCACCGCGAACTGGCAAGCGGTAAAGGGTTTGCCGACATAGTACTGCTGCCACGCAAAAACGTTGACTCACCNGCCATCATCCTCGAACTGAAGGTGAACAAGGATGCCGATGCGGCCATCGACCAAATTCGCCGCAAACAGTATCCCGCAAAAGTCGCAGAGTATGCCGACCGACTTCTACTCGTCGGCATCAACTACGACCGCGACACAAAGCAGCACTCCTGCCGCATAGAACACGCCTAAAATCATTCGTTATAAGCATTGCCACTGCACTCATATCGGAAGCACANNNAACANATTAAAGTAAGGGGACATGCCAAATTAGTATTAGTCATGTCCCCTTTACCTATGTTATTTATTTGTTCTTAGTTAGAAAGTATAGCCGATGGTTGCGAAGTGGGTCTTAGTTTCGAATGCGGTCTCATACTGCAAAGAATAGCCTAAATTAAACTTCTTGCAGACTTGTAAGCCCACACCGTATGTCAAACCAAAGCCGTGATTTGCAGTCATCTCCTCGTCATCTGCTTCCACCAAAGCAACGCTATAGCCCATAGAGAGATTTGTGTATAAGCGAATCTTATCGTTTGCAAACGAAGGAGTAAAGAGACGCATACCAGTCTTCAGTGCAAGGAAGTCAAGATTTGCAGGAGATTTGAACGGTGCTGCAAATTCAAAATTCACGAAGTCCCATGCCAATACGCAGCTTCCCAAAGTGGCAATATCCTTTTGACCACCGAGATTGACGCCGAAACCACCAGCATCAGCGACAGAACCTACTCGGAATTCTGAGGTGAAGTGAGCCTTAGGATCAATGGTTGCACTTGAGCTACCGAATCCCGCACCGGACTTTTTTGAACTGCCACCAGCGAACTGGGCATTTGCACTCGTTGCAATAGTCATAGCCATTGCAAGGAAAAAGAATTTAACTGTTCTCATAAATTTAATGTTTTAAATGTGGTAAATATATAAATTAAAAACACCTTTCCCTTCATTAGAAATTGAAGTCCATGCTCCAAATGTTAGCCGTTCCCTCGGCATCCCCCCGCTGAGATATGAAATAGATCTTCTTGCCATCGACACTCCAGACGGGACTCAAGTCGTCCGCAGCATGATATGTAAGCTGCGTTAGGTTTGTTCCATCGGTATGACAAGCATAGATGTCGGTATTCCAATACTTTACCGTACCCGCATCTATCTTTGTGCTTCCTACCAAAAGAACCCATCTGCCATCGGGCGAAATCAAAGGAGAAGTGAAGGAGCGGTCAGGGGCACTCACCACACATTCCTCTGTGCCTGTCTCGTAATTGATACGCCATATCTCGCAGTTGCCTGTGACGCTATTCCGTGTACAAAAGAAGGATGTCTCATTAGGAATGGGCGATGGGTTGAACCCGACTGTGTAGGTTGCCAAGAAATTATTGGCAATATTATAGCTCCAAATGCTGAAACCATTCTTCTCCTCACGAGCGAAGAACATTTGCTTCATGTCAGGGGAATAAGTAGGAGAATAGTCTCTTGCACCATTTGTTATTTGACGACATACATATCCGTTTTTCGCATCTGTCTGGAAAATCTGGCATTCTTTGCCACGCACCTCGGAGAAGCAGATATATTTGCCGTCCGGCGAAAAGGAGAAGTCTTGCACTCCTTGCCGATTTGTACGCTGTACGCTACCACCTTGCTTGCTGAGGTCTGTAAGGAAGATGTTTGTGGTGTTGTTTCTTACAGAAAGATA
>WFLX010371571.1_pt1 | contig 12228 bp, 13 predicted proteins | sample 4967041 | NCBI WGS metagenome assembly WFLX01 (sample SAMN12857096, study PRJNA449069) | gut metagenome | isolation source: stool from male and female vole | host: Microtus ochrogaster | place: USA:Florida | collected 2017 | reverse complement strand
TCATACTGTCCTCGTTCTTCTCCTTTTGTTGTCAGCATTTCCTTCACCTTCCCTTTCTTTCTATTATATCACAGATAGGCGAAAAAGCCAAGCTCTTGCTTGACTTTTTCGACAGACTGACTGCTGTACAGATAATGTACAGCAGTTTTTTTATCAGCCGAGAATAACAGCGATTTCGTTTGTATCAGAAAGTCTTTCAGCAGGAATATAATTGTTTTCAAGCTTTTCGCCGTTGAGTATGACTTCCTTTACACCTGATTCAACATGTGCGGAGTTGTCAACAGTGATATTAAGCTTTTTGCCACGGAAATTCTTTTCAATCTTAAAGCCGTCCCATTCTGACGGAATTGACGGAGAAATTGCAAGACCTTTCATGTCAGGACGCATACCGCAGATACCCTCAACACAGCCGACCATGACGGTTGATGCTGTACCTGTAAGCCAGTGAACGTGCGAACGTCCCTCATAAGATGATGCTCTTGACTCTGTAAACTGTCCGTGAACATAAGGCTCCATAACACGTATTTCTGCCTTGTTGTTCATAGCAGCAGGGGAACTTTCCATAAAGTACTCAAATGCACGGTTTCCGTGACCGAGAAGTGCCTCTGCGAGAATAAGCCAGCCCTGTGACTGTGAGAATATACCGCCGTTTTCCTTTGTATCGTCGTTGAAGATGTGCATCAATGCACCGTCAAAATAGTGCTTTTTGTACGGCGGGTCAAGGAGTTTAGCACCATACGGAGTATTGAGAATTTCGTGAACACTGTTCATAGCCTTTTCAGCCTGTTCAGCGTTTGCAAACTTTGAAATAACACTCCATGACTGCGGGTTCAGCCACATATTAGCTTCGGGGTCTTTCTTTGCTCCGACAAGTACGCCGTCCTCACGGATTCCACGGATAAATCTGTCATCGTCCCAGCACTTTTCAAGGGTATCGGCAAGTTTTTTCTGAACGTCGTCAATGTAGGCGATATAATCGGTATCGTTTCTGGACTGTGCCATGTCTTTTATAACGCTCATTGCGTAGTAAAGCTGGAACGCCACAAAAGTAGATTCACCCTTTGCACCGAGACGGAGACAGTCATTCCAGTCAGCGTGGAGACCTGCCGGCATATCGTGGTCACCAAGATGATTCATTGAAAATTCAATAGCTTTCTTGAGGTGGTTGTAAACTGTATCTTCACCGCCATTTGCATAGACGATTACTTCGTCAAGGAAGTTTTCGTTACCGGATTCACCAAGATACTTAACAATAGTCGGGAAAAGCCAGAGTGCGTCGTCTGCACGGTAGGACGGGTGTCCGGTTTCCTTGACATATTCGGGGTCGTCGGGGGTATTTTCGTGACCTGCATTGTGCGTGAACTTTACAAGCGGAAGTCCTCCGCCGTTGTCAACCTGTGCCGAAAGCATGAAACGTATTTTTTCAGCGGACATTTCAGGGTCAAGATGTATAATTCCCTGAATATCCTGAACAGTATCACGGTAGCCGTAGCCGTTACGCAGACCGCAGTAAACAAACGACGCAGCTCTTGACCATATGAATGTTATGAAACACTGGTAAGCGTTCCACACATTAATCATATTGTTGAACTCCTCTGACGGTGTTTCAACTTTAAAATTGGAAAGCTGACCGTGCCAGTAATTTTTAAGTTCAGTAATTTCAGCGTCAACCTTGCCGGACTGTTTGTATTCATTAAGAATTTTGTCAGCCTGTTCGTTGTCACGCTGTCCGAGAATGTAGACAAGTTCAATAGTTTCGCCGGATTTAAGAGTTATATCGGACTGTAATGCACCACATGAATTTGAATTGTAGTTCATGACATTACTGCACTTGCCTGTTTTAACGGCAATCGGATTTGAATAAGTTCTGTAACTTCCGATAAAGTCGGAAAGATTTCCGCATGATGCTGAAATATCTGCACCGACCATTCCGAAAAATCTGTTACGGCGGTCTTTTTCACTGTTACCGCTGATAGTCTGGATGATTTTATTTCCCTTAAATTCAGTCTGTGAAATGAAAAGTGAGTACTGTAAATTTACTTGGTCTTGTTCATAATTGTCCTCATTTGTGAACTCAACAAAACCGAAAGTTGAAAGATTTCTGTCCTTGTCGCTGTTGTTGGTAATTTTAGTACGCCATACTTCATATGTCTTGCCATAGGGAACATAATAGGTCACTTCGGACTTTATTTCTGCGTATTCTGCGGAAATTACAGTGTAAGCTGTACCGTGTCTGCACTCGGATTTATACTTGTCCAGTGGCTTGCCGACCGGCTGCCATGATGCCGACCAGTAGTCGCTTGTTTCGTTGTCACGGATATAGATATAACGTCCGGGGAGTGCCATTTCCGAATTGAAACGGAAACGTGTGATTCTGCCGTTTGCACCTGACTTCACGAAGCTGTAACCTGCTGCGTTGTTTGAAATCATAGCACCGTATTCAGGGTCTCCGAGATAGTTTGCCCACGGAGCAGGGGTTGCGGGGTTTGTGATGACGTACTCCTTGTTTTCAAGGTCAAAATGTCCATACTTCATAATTTTTATTCTCCTTTTCTGCCTTTTATGGCATAATTATTATTGTCCGAATGCAAGATAGTCTGTGCTTGCGTAACCGTAATACTGTCCCCATGAAATATAACACCAGTCATNGCCATATTCAANTACGTTAACGGTTGTACCTTTNGNGATAGTNGTTATAATTTTTCCGCNTTTTGAAGCTGTTTCACGNNGATTCAGAGGGTNGCTCTTTGTGGCGATNATCGCNGTCCACGACAGAGTATTATGTGCAGGTGGCTGACTGATTGTGATGTAATCAGAACTTACATATCCGTTCTTTCCGTTATATGATACCAAATACCAGCCTGCAAGGTTTGTTTTGCTAAAGTAAATCCCTGTGCCTTTTGGTATAGTAGTAAGAATCTTGCTGTCGCTGTTTGGTTCTTCACGGAGATTCAGAGGGTCTTTTTGAGTGGTAACTATGCCGTAATGTGCTTCTGGTTCAGCTAATATGTTTTCTTCGCCGGCAGTTACATAATCAGCACTGATAAATCCGCTTTTTCCGTTATATGTTGTATAATACCATCTGGATTCACTTGTATAGTATACATATACAGATGTCCCTTTAGGAATTGATGTCACAACTTTTGCATTTTTTGAAGGTTCGGAACGGACGTTCAGAGGGTCTTTCTTAGTTGCAATATATCCGTAAAATCCGGATTCATAAATATCTGTGTAATTCTGTACGGGAACAGGCTCAGGCTCTGCCGGAACTTCAACTATAACAGTAACTGTAACGACTTCGGGGACAGGCTCGGTTTCTGCAACAGTAGTGATAACTGTCTCTGTTGATTTTTTGTCATCATTTTTTTCAGAATCCTTTTCGGAATTTTCTGTTTTACGTTCGTCGTCGTTTTCAGAAAGGGTCATATTTCCTCTTAAATCGTTGTCTGCATTTTTGTTGTTTTTGTTTACCATTGCTTTCATTATTGTTGACATTGCCACTATTATTACAGCAAAGAAAACTATAACAGTAATAAGTATAATATACATACCTGCGGAAGTTTTCTTTTTCGGTGGGTCGGCATACTGTCTATTGAAAGGCTGCTGAATGTTATTCGGAAAACCGTTCGGCTGTTGCTGAAAGGTATTTTGCGGATTATAGAAATTATTCGGCATATTGTTCTGCTGATAGTTTCCGTTATTTGTATTCTGTCCGTATAAATAAGGATTATTATTATTTATATTATTCGGACCGAAGTTATTGTTTTCGGTATTATATGGGAACTGTTCTGGACTTACAGAACCATTTTGTTTCTGATAATTATTATCCATAATATATTCTCCTTTTTGTTAAATTACACCTGCATCGTCAATTACAGGAGTTTCAGGCGGCTGTTCAATCGGTGGTTCAGTAACGACCGGTTCAGTAACAGGCGGTTCAGTAACAGGGGGAATGGTTTCCGGTGGTTCAGTATGTTCTGTAGGCGGTTCATTTCTCGGCGGTTCTGTTGTGGTTTCTTTTGGTGGTTCACCGAGTGTTACATACTGTGATTTTACAAATCCATAGTCATTGCCATAATAGACATAATACCAGTCATTCAAATCGGTTTTGCATACTGTTATTACTGCATCTTTGGGAATTTTAGTTACTTCCTTTGCATTCGTATCAGGTCCGTAACGAAGTGTAAGGGGGTCGCTTTTAGTTGAGACATACCCTTTTTCGCCTGAACTTGTCCAGCCGAATTTATTCGCCTCACTGAGATTAATCCAGCCGTTACCGGATTTGAGTTTTCCCCATTTTTGCGTCTTGTCAACGTCCACGATTGTATACTTTCCTCTGTCCTTTATGTATCCGTTGATTTTTGAACTGTAGTCTGCTTCCTTGTATACCGGAAGATTATAGTTGTTTATATTCAGTATATATGATTCAAATTTATCCGGAGCGTTTCCGGTTGCAACATATCTTTCGTCTACAAAACCGTACTGTCCGTCATAGTAAGCATAGTACCAGCCGTCCACTTCAATGCGGTATACATAGATAGTTTCGTCCTTTGGAATAGTTCCTACAGCCTTTGAACTTTTCAGCGGAGCGTAACGCATTGTAAGTGGGTCTTTCTGCGTTGCAACATAAGCCTTTCCGATTCTGTAAGTCCAGCCGAAATTGTCGGCGTCGTCAAGATTAATCCAACCTGCACCGGACTTGAGTTTTCCCCAGTGTCCGAAACGTTCGGTGATTGTGTATGTTCCTCTGTCGGTTATATAGTCGTTTGCGAAATGTTCATAGCTTGCTTCCTTGTATATGGGAAGTCTGTAGTTGTTTATTGTTACAAGATATGACGGTTCTGCGGACACTTTTTTGTTTTTCAGATAGTCCGCAAGTTCACATTCGGAAGTCTCGCTCCATTCGCTGTATATATTGTCACCGTCAACGTTTTTGTAAGCTCTTACCCTGACTTTTACATTTATCGGGACTGACGCTCCGGTTTCAAAATAAGTTTCTGAAGTGACTACAGTACGCTTGTAAGGTTCTGTATTGGGTGTGTTTTCTGTCTCAATGGCTTCAACTTCATAGCCGTCTGCATTTTCCACTGCACTCCATGTCACATATACCATAGCACCGTCACCCTCTGTATCGGTGTTTTCCTGAAATCTGCTTATTGCAGGTACAGAAAGTTCAGTGATATTTTTCTCATTTTCTTCATTTTCTTCATCGTCATCTTCGTTTTCATCATCTTCACTTTCCGACAGTACCATATTATCACTGTTTTTGTTTGCCCCGGTTTTCTGATTTTCGCCGTCTATCATTGACCGCATCATTGCAGACATTGCTATTATTATTACGGCAAAAAATGCTATTATAGCTATGAGCAGTATATACATTCCGGCAGGTGATTTCTTTTTAGGCGGTTCAGCATACTGCATATTGTACGGTTGCTGAAAGTTATTCTGCGGAGGTATGTAATTATTCTGTGGCTGATAATTATTCGGTTGACTGTAATTGAATGGTTGTCCGTAAGGGTTATCAGGAATATTCTGTCCGTACTGCTGATAATTGTTTCCGTTGATATAAGGATTCTGTCCGTACATCTGTGGATTGTTATTCTGATTCCACTGCTGGTTATTGTTGTTGTTATTTCCGTCGGGAAATATCTGATTGTTGTTATCCAAAATAAACTCTCCCTATATAAAATATTATTTTCTGATACACACTGCTACAGCAAATTTTCCGTCTTTAAGTATGTACTGCCGGAATTTATATCCACTGACTGATGTGATTATCCTGTTTCCCTCAAAGGAAAATTCGACGGTATTCAGAGGATAAGATATTCCGATTCCTATGGCTTTTACATACGCTTCTTTAAGTGTCCACAGGCGGAAAAATAATAAATCACGTTCATTTTCCGGAGCATTTTCGATTAATTTCTTTTCGTTTTCCGAAAAAGCCCTTTTTACTACATTCGGACGATAAGGACGTATTCCCTCACAGTCAACACCGCATTCCCTGTCTGTCATAAGGCACACGGCTATTCCGTCAGCATGTGACATATTGTACTTTATGTCCGGATATTCAGTAAGAAACGGTTTTCCGTGTTCACCTCTTGATACAGGTGTTTCGTCGGTGACATAGTTGATTTTTTTTGTTCTCAGACATTCACGCAAAAGACTGTGTGCGTGTTTACGCTGTTCCTTTTTTGGAACTTCCTTTATTGATATCAGTAGCATATTAAACCTCCCTATAAAATTGCAGTCTTAAAATGTCCTTTCAGGTCTTATTATACCATATACCATAGTAAAAAGCAAGAAAAAAGTGACATTTGTCATTAATAAAAAGCAAGAAACAAGTGACATTTGTCACTTGTTTTCATAAACGTCACTATGTTATAATTTGTATATGGAATGTATCTGTTTTGTAAAAGCGGATTAATTGTATGGCAGTTTTTTATATGCTACAATAAAGGAGGCTTTTAAATGTGGAATTTTGTAAAGTTTATTATAACTGTATTATTTATTATATCTTTTATTTTGGTGAAAGTAACTCCGAAAAACAGTAAAATTTACTCCGGAATAAAAAATTTTTTTAAAGTTTCGGCTCTGCTTTTCGGAACGCTTATAGAAGTATGTATACTTATTTTTATAATAGATATAATTTTCAGCATTTTTATTAATTCAATACTTGAAGTAATCCGTGAGTTTTTGCTTGGATTCGGATTTTAAAATAAATATAAAGGAGGATTTTTTATATGATTGAAATTATTATGTGCCTGTTATTTATTGGGATACCGGTGGGAATAATTATATTTTTTATTATTTCACTGGTTATGCTGAAAAAAACACCGAAAGACAGTGAAGAATATAAAAAAAGAAAAACTGCTTTTATAGTTTCGGCGGTTCTTGCCGGAATACTTGTAGCAGCAGTTGTGGCGTTGTTTATAATGGCTCAAATGATAATTATCTATATGTAAAGGAGTTAAAAAATGAGTGACAAGCTTTTCAGAAAAATATTAATAATAATTTTAATTATCGGTGCGGTAAGTACGGCTGTACTTGTTGCGTACACTTGGAATCTGCACGAACACTGTTCTATAATTTCCTACATAGCAAACGGAGGTTGATTATGAAAACTTTCCGACAGATTTTGACAATATTTCTGATAGTAATGATATTTGCAGGGTTTGATTTTTCCGTATACAATCTCTTTACTAAACGTTACATAAACAATACAAGTGAACAGATGCAGGCGAAGTCAATAGAACTTGACAAATATCTGCCGTTTGACGAAAATTCAGAAGTCGTAAAAATTGACACTGACTTTAAATTAACGGAAAATCTGCCTGTTATCGACGGTGCGGCTGCACTTTATCCTGTGTTTTCGGGATTTGTGAACGCTGTATACCCGAAAGAAAGTGTTATTTTTGACGGCGAAAATGTCACGCCTGAAAGTTCACTGCAATATACAAACACACTCAGAGCTTATAAGTCAGTCGTGGACGGCGGTGCGGATATTATTTTCTGTGCAGAACCGTCCGCCGAACAGCTTGAATATGCCGACGAGCAGGGTGTTGAACTGGAGTTCGTACCGATAGGAAAAGAGGCTTTTGTATTTATTGTCAACAATGAAAATCCCGTAGACAATCTTACTGTTGAACAGATAAGGGGCATTTACTCGGGAAAATATAAAAACTGGTCACAGGTCGGCGGTGACAATACTATAATTGACCCTGTTCAGAGAATTGAGGGAAGCGGAAGTCAGTCTGTTATGGTGTCTTTCATGGACGGTATACCCATGAAAAAGAATCCTTTCGGATTTATGGGACGTGCTGTCGGTTTTTCTTTCAGATACTATGTGTCGGAAATTGTTGATAACGGCGGTGTGAAAATGCTTTCTGTGAACGGTGTCTATCCCGACAAGGAAAATATTTCGTCTGAAAAATATCCGATAACTGTTGACTTCTATGCGGTTTACAGAAAAGACAACCCCAACACAAATATAAAATTGTTAACTGACTGGATTCTTTCGGACGATGGACAGAAAATTATTGAAAAATCAGGTTACATTCCAATAGAATAACAGGGAGAATATATTATGAGTGTTTTGATATTTTTGTTTGCGGTTATATTGCATATAATCACGCTGTACCTTATAATAAATAAATTTTTATGTAAAGAAAAGATTTGTGAAAGAAAGTCATTGTTTAGTATCATAACAAAGATTTTTTCGGTGTTATTAAATCTTGCACTTGCTTATGTTGTATTCTGGGCGGTTATTTTCGGGGCTTTATGTCTGTCGCCTTATGGAATTTTCCATAATATCGTAAAAATCTATATGTCTGATTTTATAACAGGTCTGATACTTCTTGTTGAAACTTCAATATTACTGCCCTACGGACTGAATTTATTGTTGTATAAATTCTGGTACGGAAAAGTTGGCTTGTCAAAATGGTGGACGTTTCCGGCAATACTGATTGGAGTAGGTGCATTTATAGGGACTGTATTCCTTGTGCTTTCGGAAAACTTTATAAACGGCTGGGCAAAAGCCGAATGGATATGGAGGTGATTAAATGAAAAAAATCCCAGCGCATACTAATATATTGTTTGTTCTTGCGTTAATGCCGATGGTAGTGTTTGTTATTTTCTTAATAATAGGTATAATTTACGGAGATATAGAGGAAGTTATGGGTTCGATTTTTATGGTTGTTCCTGTGATTTTCTGTCTGAAACGTGGAATCAGTCTTAATATTCTTTATGTAATTGCACTTTTTGTATTAGTATTTCAGATAGTGGCTATTGGAAACTTTATTCGTGTCCGTAAAAAAGTCCATGAATACAATGAAAATAATGAAGATGATGAAAAGTGAAAAAAAGTTTATGATATGGTATTGTAAACAGCCGTAATCCGTGTTATAATATTTACATTATGACACGGAGGTTTTTTATATTATGGTAAAAGAAAATCATATAGGTAAAATNACTATTACTGAATCTTATCTGACGGAAATAGTACGCCATGCTGTCTGCGACTGTTTCGGTGTGGCGGACGTATGTAGCACAAATACATTCCGTTCGGCTGTTTCCTCTCTCACAAGGGGAAAGCTTTTCAGACGCAAAGGCGTTATAATCCACACGGACGACGACGGAGTAACAATTGACCTTCACATAAAAGTCTCATACGGTACAAATATAAAAGCGGCTGTAAACAGTATAATACACAAAGTAAGCTTTACAGTTGAGGAAACTGCCGGAATACACGTCAATAACGTGAATGTATTTGTAGACGATATGAACNTTNNANGGNGGGTTTTTAANGTGATNAACNGTGNTTTATTNAGNGATGCCATTATTTCAGCGGCGATTACAATNGACAACNGAAAAAGAGAAGTTGACGAATTAAATGTATATCCTGTACCAGACGGCGATACAGGTACAAATATGTCAATGACTGCCGGAAATGCAGTCAGTGAACTCAAAAGACTTGAAAACAATGTAACAATTTCGGAAGTTTCATCTGTTGTTGCATCTGCATTTCTCAGAGGTGCAAGAGGAAATTCGGGTGTTATACTTTCGCTTATTTTCAGAGGAATTTCAAAGGTACTTTCAGGTTGTACAGAGGCAGGCTGTGCGGAATTTACAGAAGCTATTGAATNAGGAGTTGAGGCAGCATACAAGGCAGTTATGAAACCTGTAGAGGGAACTATACTTACAGTTGCAAAGGCTTGTGCAGTAAAAGCAAGGGAAATTTCGCTGTCCACAAACGAAGATGTTATTTTCTGGACGGAAATATGCAACGAGGCTGAAACTGTTCTTGAAAAAACAACGGAAATGCTTCCGCAGTTGAAAAAGGCAGGAGTAGTTGACGCAGGCGGTAAAGGTCTTGTAATTATATTCAGGGCAATGACGGAAATTTTCGCAGGCGGTAAAATTGCAGAACCTCTTTCGGCACAGGAAAATGCAAACGATTCTTTCAGAACTGCCGTGAGTGAATACNACGACGAAATAAATTATACATACTGTACGGAGTTCATGCTTGAAAAAAAGGAAAACTGTCCTGACCCATTTATGCTCCGTGCGTATCTTGAAACAATCGGCGACTGTGTTGTTGTGGTTGACGACGAAAAAATAATAAAAGTTCATGTACACACTGACAATCCCGGAAATGCTATTCAGAAAGGTCTTGAATTTGGACATTTTACAAATAATCCACGTCCGAAAATCGAGAATATGCGTATTCAGCATGAAAACAAGGTGAAAGAAGTCCGTGACGCTGAGCAGGGTCTTACACCTGCTCAACCGGAAAAACAGTTCGGGTTTGTTGCGGTTGCGGCAGGTCACGGAATTGAAGCAATGTTCAGGGACTTGGGTGCTGATATTGTCGTAAGGGGTGGGCAGACAATGAATCCGTCAACAGACNANNTTCTCCGTGCTGTTCTTGCAANTCCGGCAGAGATTGTTTTTGTACTTCCGAATAACAAAAATATAATCATGGCGGCTGAACAGGCTGTGAAACTTACAGAAAGAAGTGTGTGTGTACTTCAAACAAGAACCATTCCGCAGGGTATTTCTGCTATGCTTGCATTTGACGAATCAGAGGGACTTGCTGAAAACCGTCTTAACATGACAAAAGCGTTTGAAAGAGTTTCAACGGGTCTTGTGACGTTCGCCGCAAGAGATTCGGAGTTTGAGGGTCATCAGATTAAAGAGGGTGAAATTCTTGCTCTCGATAACGGCAAACTTGCTTTTACGGAAAAGGACGTAAACAAAGCTGTTCTGAAACTTTCAAAGAAGCTTGCAAAGGGCGACGTAAGTTATATTACGCTTATTTACGGTGCGGACGTTACAGAGGAGAACGCCGAACAGACCAGAAAACTTGTACAGTCCAAACTCAGTGATAAAATAGAAGTAATGCTTGTAAACGGTGGACAGCCTGTATATTATTACATTATTTCTGCTGAATGATTTTTCAGTTTTACTTTTTTAAGAATATTATGTAAAAGGAAAAATCAATATGGATAATAAAGAAAATTTTACTCCAGAAGAACAGAAAGCTATAAATAAATATTCATGGCTTAATACTTTATTTATTTTAATAAACGGAATAATGTTGGTATATGTAAATAATGCAGTCAAGCAGGGTACTTATCATTTATATCTTGTTACGGCACTGTTAATTGCTTCAACTGTAATTACTGTAATGATATTGGTTACATATTTTCAGAAAAACAGACATATTACAAAATATAAGTCAAGATATTTAGTATCTACTGTTCTGATGATTTTTCTGTTTATACTTCATGTTTTCATATGCAAGGACTATGTAATGGATATATTCGCCGGTGAAAGAACTATTGTTACAAGTGAATATAGTGTATTGTGGGATTATTTCCATACTGAAATTGATGGCGAAGAAATACGTCTTAATCTTCCGGACGAAACTATTAAAAAACTCCGTGATAACGAGTATATCGACAGTGAGGAAATATATAATTTCAATACTGGTACATATTACTATAAGAAAAAAGCCCATATTACATATTATCCCAACAGTCAAATATTAAAAGACGCATTTATAGAAGATTAGTATAAAAAGACCTTTTGTGCGAATACTATCACAAAAGGAGATGATTAAACTATGGTTGAACAGGACACTATAAAACTGCTCCGTGAGTGCGATGCAGGTATAAAAATGGGTGTATCTGCTATTGATGAGGTTATGAGTTACGCAAAGAGTGAGGATTTGCGAAAGACNTTACAGCACAGTATGNAGGAAAATGAAACTCNTAAAAACGATTTGCAGATGGCTCTTGCGGACTANCACGACGACGGCAAAGAACCTAATCCCATAGCAAAAAGTATGTCATGGATGAAAACTAACATGAAACTCAAAATGAACGAATCTGACCAGACTATTGCCGAACTCATAACGGACGGTTGTAATATGGGAATCAAGTCGCTGAATCAGTACCTTAATCAGTATCAGGCAGCGGACGAACGCTCAAAAAATCTTACAAAAAGACTGATAAGTGCAGAAGAAAAACTTTCTTTTGATATGAGACAGTTTCTGTAAAAAAAGCGGACACACAAATGTCCGCTTCAGTCTGTCGAAAAACCCCGATGTCGGAATAGAAATCGGGGTTGAAGTTTTGAGTAAAATTAAAAACAAAGAGTAATTCTTGAAAAGAGAGGAAAAACGAAGTGAAAACGGAGGTCACCAACCTCATTCCACCTCCGAATTGC
>WFLX010259030.1_pt2 | contig 12228 bp, 10 predicted proteins | sample 4967041 | NCBI WGS metagenome assembly WFLX01 (sample SAMN12857096, study PRJNA449069) | gut metagenome | isolation source: stool from male and female vole | host: Microtus ochrogaster | place: USA:Florida | collected 2017 | reverse complement strand
AAACCTCAGAATATTTGAATCTGTAAAAAAAGTCCGCATGAAATACAATATATCTACAATTGTAAAAACTATTCCGGCTGACCTTGAGACTCCCGTCGGGATATATCTTAAAATCCGTGATCTTTTCCCGGAATCGGCAATGCTTGAAAGTAGCGACTACCACGCTATAGAAGGCAGCACCTCAATTATCGGAGTTGAACCTGTGGCACGGTTCTGCGTGCAGGCAAACCACATTGTCCGCACATATCCGGACGGCACATCATCCTCCACTGAAATTATCCCCGGGGTGGATGTAGTTGAAGAATTGAAAAACTATATCCGCAGCTATTCGATATCCGGACCGGGAGCGGAATTGCAGAACGGTTTGCTGGGATTCACCGCTTACGATGCTGTGCGCTATTTCGACACTATAAGCATTCAGCCGAGGGAAAGGAAATTTGCCGCCGTACCCGATATGCTTTATGTGCTTTACCGCTACCTCATCATTGTCAACCACTACAAAAATGAAATGACAGTGATAGAGAACCTTCCGGCAACCGGTTCAGCATCCGGCATGTCAAACCTCCTTGCTGTTCTCCGCAACCATTGTGTCAGCCAGTACGGTTTCTCACCGGCGGGTGATATCGAATCCTCGCTCACCGATGGGCAATATAAGGAAATTGTTGCCCAGGGCATCCAGCATGCAAAGCGCGGAGACGTTTTCCAGGTTGTGCTGTCACGACGCTTCTCACAAGGATTCACAGGTGATGAATTTAATGTTTACCGCGCATTGCGCTGCGTCAATCCCTCACCGTACCTGTTCTATTTCGACTTCGGCGCATTCAAGGTATTCGGGTCATCACCCGAAACCCATCTCAGGGTTGTCGGACGCACCGCATACATCGATCCTATTGCAGGGACATTCCGCAGGACAGGTGATGATGCACGCGACCGTGAACTTGCAGAAGCATTGCTACTTGATGAAAAGGAAAACGCGGAGCATGTGATGCTCGTTGACCTTGCGCGCAACGATCTTGCGCGTGGAGGCGGCAAAGTAAGCATAGAATTTCTCCGCCACATCCAGTACTATTCCCATGTAATACACATGGTATCAAGGGTAAAGGCTGAATTGCCTGATTCAGCGGACGCATACCGCCTCCTTGCCGGCACTTTCCCCGCAGGAACACTCAGCGGCGCTCCGAAAATAAGGGCTATGCAGATTATTGACGCGCTCGAGCCACACAGCAGGGTAACTTACGGCGGCTGTATCGGTTATCTTGGCTTTAATGGAGACATAAACCAGGCAATAACCATCCGCAGTTTCCTCAGTTGCGGCAACCGGCTCTATTCACAGGCTGGCGCAGGAATCGTGGCTCGGTCAAATCCGGCATCTGAACTCCAGGAAACGAATAATAAACTCGGCGCGCTCACAAAAGCGCTTGAATATGCAAAAACCTTCGGAAGCAATAACTGATGATTATGAAACTACTTGTATTTGACAACTACGATTCGTTCACATATAATATTGTGCACGCCCTGCGTGACCTTGGCGTTAATCCTGACGTTGTGAGAAACGACCGCATCACTCCGGAAGAGTGCGCCGCTTATGATAAAATAGTCATCTCTCCCGGACCGGGCATACCGTCCGAAGCCGGAGTGCTGCTCCCGATGATAAAACACTGTTCATCGCTTCCTTCGCCGATTCCCATGCTTGGAGTTTGCCTCGGGCATCAGGCTATTGCTGAAAGTTTCGGCGGCAGCCTCTACAATCTTCCCGAAGTGTATCATGGCATATCAACTCCGGCTGACATNATTGCAGACTCACCTATTTTCAGCGGTCTCGGCANGAAAGTGGATGTTGGNCGCTACCACTCATGGGCAGTAGATAAAGAAAGCTNGCCTGATTGCCTTGAAGTCACNGCCGTTGATTCAGAAGGTATCATAATGGCTTTGCAGCATAAGGTCCTCCCTGTTTACGGAGTGCAGTTCCACCCCGAATCCATCCTGACTCCGCAGGGAATGACAATTATAGAAAACTGGTTAAAACTCTGACAAATGAAAAAATTACTTGATAAAATGTTCCGCCATGACANCCTCACCCGCAATGAAGCATCTGAGGTNATGGAAAAAATCGCGGAAGGCAAATACAACGACTGTGAGCTATCCGCATTCATGACNGTTTTNCTCATGCGTGGAATTACCACTGAAGAGCTTGCCGGATTTCGCGATGCAATATTGCGCCGAAGGCTCAATGTAGCTATCGGAGGTGACAATGTTGTTGACATAGTAGGCACAGGCGGTGACGGCAAGAACACTTTCAATATTTCCACCTGCACCTGTTTTGTTGTTGCTGGCACAGGGCGAAAAGTTGTCAAGCACGGCAACTATGGAGCAAGTTCTGTTTCCGGNGCGTCAAACGTGCTTGAACACCATGGAGTAAAATTCACTGCGGACAATGACATCCTTTCCAAATCACTCGAAGAAAGCGGAGTGTGCTACCTTCATGCTCCATTCTTCTCCCCCGCCCTGAAAAGTGTTGCCGCTGCTCGAAAAGCCCTTGGAGTAAGGACATTTTTCAACATGCTCGGACCGCTCGTAAACCCGGTTATGCCTCGCAACCAATTGCTTGGCGTGTATAANCTGAAACTGATGCGGCTTTACCACTATCTTGCACAAGAGGAAGGCTTCAGATGCACTGTCGTGCACTCGCTTGACGGNTATGATGAAATTTCACTCACATCACCTTTTAAAGTTGCTTCACCGGACGGCGAAAAAATATATACTCCTGAAGAAATAGGTTTTGAAACCGTAGCGCAAGCCGACCTTTATGGAGGCGACACTATAGCTGAAGCGTCAGCGATTTTCGATAATGTGCTTTCCGGAAAGTCCACATTACCGCAGAAAAACTGTGTCCTTGCAAACGCTGCATTCGCTATCACGACCCTTGAACCGGAATTGCCGCTGGAAGCAGCAATAGCACAGGCAAGAGAATCGCTTGACAGCGGAGCTGCAAGTGAGTGCTTCAAGAAATTCATTGAAATAAACAGTTGACACCATGAGCGACATCCTCCAGACAATACTCAGGGCAAAGAAAGATGAAGTAAATGCCATAAAATCAATTTATGGCGAGTCCGCTTTGCGCAATGCCGCACTGACCTGTCCGCGCAAAACAGTTTCATTGAAGCAATCCATACTTTCAGGGAGCGGAATAATCGCTGAATTCAAACGCCGTTCCCCGTCTAAAGGGGAAATCTTCCCGGCGGCAGATGTGGCGGTTGTCACAGCGCAATATGAAGCCGGAGGNGCCAGCGGGTGCTCTGTCCTTACCGATACACGTTTCTTCGGAGGTGCATTAACCGATTTTGCCATAGCNCGCCAAACCGTAGGCATTCCTCTGCTCCGGAAGGATTTTGTTATTGATCCGGTGCAGATTTACATGGCACGGATTTACGGCGCGGATGCTATTCTGCTGATTGCCTCAGCACTTGAAAAAGAGGAGATAGAGCATCTATGCGGTGTTGCAAAAGACCTTTCGCTTGAGGTGCTTCTGGAACTCCATAATCATGGAGAGATTGAAAAATGGACTCCGCTCGCTGACATGACCGGAGTAAACAGCCGTAACCTCCGCAATTTCTCAACCTCGCTTGACACCGCGGCGCAATTTTCCTCACTGCTGCCTAAAGAATCCGTAAAGATTGCAGAAAGTGGAATCCATTCACCGCAAGATATTGCAATGCTGCGTGAAAAAGGATACAGCGGATTCCTTATTGGTGAAGCATTCATGTCAACCCCGCAACCGGGTGAAACACTTAAAAGATTTATCAATGATTCAAAGCAATAAAACCTCCACTCCGCACCGCGACAGGTTCATAAAAGTCTGTGGCAACTGCAACGAAGAAAATCTCCGCCAGGTTTCGGCGCTCACCCCTATGATGATGGGATTTATCTTCACAGACAAATCACCCCGGTGCGCAAACGACCTCGACNCGGAAATTGTCAAATCGCTTCCGGAATACATAATACCCGTAGGAGTATTCCTGAATGCAGATGAGGAAACAATAAGAGCAACCGCAGGGAAGTTCGGCATCAAGCATCTGCAGCTCCACGGCAACGAATCGCCAGAGCTATGCAAACGGCTGCAAGACAGCGGGTACAAAGTATTCAAAACAATCCATGTCGGCAACTCTCTCCCCACTGGACTGATTGACGANTATAATGGGAGCGTTGATATGTTTGTTTTCGACACACTCACGGAAAAGGCTGGCGGAAGCGGACTCAAATTCGACTGGAACCTGCTCGAAAATTACAATGCTGATGCTCCATATCTTATTGGAGGCGGTGTTTCACCNGATGACATTGACAATATTGTCGCTGCAATGCGACCACACATGGCTGGAATCGACATTAACAGCCGGTTTGAAACTTCACCCGGCATTAAAGACATCCGTGTGCTCACACATTTTATTTTATCCTTAAGAAAATTCAACGAAGATGAACCGAGTTACATCACTTTTTAACCGCAAAGGCTCAGATATCCTTTCAGTATATTTCACCGCCGGGTATCCGACAGTTGAATCNACAGCCGAAATCATAAACGCCCTTGACAAAGCCGGGATTGACATGATTGAGGTGGGCGCTCCGTTCAGNGACCCTATGGCGGACGGTCCTGTAATCCAAGGGAGCTCTACAGAAGCCCTCCGCCAGGGAATGACACTGGAGAAACTGTTTGAACNGGTGGAGAAAGCACGCAAAACCTCTCCTGACATTCCTCTTGTGCTTATGGGCTATCTTAACCCGATGATGCAGTACGGCTACCGGCGCCTGTTTGAGCGATGCGAAAGCGCGGGAATCGATGCNCTAATCATCCCGGATTTGCCTATGGAGGAATACCTTGCTGAAATACATCCTCTCAGCATNGAATTCAANAAACCTGTGATTATGCTCATCACTCCTGAAACATCTGAAGANAGAATCAGGGAAATAGATTCATTTGCAAGCGGATTCATTTATATGGTGAGCAGCGCAAGCACCACCGGCACCCGCACTGAAGGCTTCTCGGAAGAGCAGACTGGTTATTTCAAGCGCATAAACGGCATGGACCTGCGAAATCCGCGCCTGATTGGATTNGGCATCAGCGANCCTGTNACAAGAAAACAGGCAAACAGCCACTCCTCCGGGGCGATTATCGGTTCGCTTTTTATCAAATGCCTCAGCCGCAACGATTCACCGGCAGAAGCGGTTGCCGACCTTCTTAAGACTGTGGGGTTGTAAGCAGCCTTATGGCAAAATCAAGAATAGTGTCCTTGCCGGCGTATTCGTCGGCAGGGCTCATATCTACCGCACAGCCNGGGGATGGTTCAACTCCAAATTCTGTNAGGGTGCCGTCNGGAGCATAAACCGGGCAAGCTGAAAACCTTATACCCCACCCTGCAGGAAGCTCAGCAGAGAAAGGCATTCCTGAGCCGCCGCCTGTGGTAGCACCCACAAGCTTCACATTAGGCAGCGACTTCATTACTGTTGCAAAATAATTGGCAGCAGAGAAAGTGGAGCGGTTGGTAAGCACCACAACAGGTTTTCCCCAGAGCCAGTGCCCCGCCTCTACCGGTTTCAGCTTTATCTCAAAGGGTTCTGAAAAATCTGAATGCCCCGGACCTGTTTTATGTGAAATGTATCCTGCGCAAATCTCCTCGCCTATAAAATGTGAAATCAGATTGTCGGCATTAGTCATATTTCCGCCGCCATTGTCGCGAATGTCAATAATGAGGGCTGATGCCATTTCAAACGATGCAAAGATATTGTCGATATTTCCATGCCCAAGACCAGATTCAAATGAAGGAACACGCAGATAGCCCACATTGCATGGCAGAAGGAAATAATATACGGAGCCAAGTTGCGAATAATGGAAATAAAGGTAATTCTCCTCAACAAGACGTGCATTATAGTTCTGAGGGTAATCGGTCCACCACTGGCGGTAGTATGATGTTTCAAAAGGAGCCGCGAGATTCACATGCCCATCCCTCAGCTCATCAAGCATTGCCGCCATTATCCTGAACAGCTGCTTGGTATTTTTTGCTTTCGCCGCCTGAGGGCGGTATTTCGCTTTCATCTCGTTCCANTCAACACCCTTCTCTTCAAAGAAGCAATAATGCTCATCCATTATCTTCCACAGCATTTCAAAATTGCTCGCAGCCGTGTTGCCCGGCTCTTCTATTTTGTGGCAACCGGCAATAGCGGCAAGCATAATGGCAAATGCTCCAAAAACGAGTATCTTTCCGAGAGTCTTTTTCATAGGATATTATTCAAAGAGTGCGTGATAAGTTTTTGCCTTCGGTGAAATTTTCTTCCTGGGGTTCAGCGAAAGCCATTCACCGGACACACCGATTACAAACTGGTGNGAATAGTTGTTAGACACAAGATGGTTGACCTTTGTGGAGAGAATCCTTCCTTTATAGCCAAGCCTGAGTGAAGTAGCGCCGAAATGAAAGTCAGCAGCAAGCAGGTTATCAAACCGGAAATATGTACCCCACCATGCGCAATGGGCAAGCCCGTTATGATTTCCGAGGTAAATCTCATAGTATAATTCTCCATAGTCCGGAGAGAAGAATGCGCCAATCACCGGAATAGACGGCTGCCATGTGAATGTCACCGGGAGTTTGCCAATCCNCATATTGTATGCCGCATACCCTGATGCCCCCACTGTAATTGCCGCCTTTGCCGAAACAGGATTATTGCTGTTCCTTTCAAGGTAAAGGCATCCCAAGTCAAGATTCGCCTCCGGTCCAACCCCGAGCGTCAGCCCTTTAACAACATTCCACCTATGCATCATCGTCCATGAGCCATTAATGCCTCCGTACCACATAACTGCATTGCCGGCACGGTTTTTTCCACGCTCAACCTCCACTCCGAAAGCCAGTTTCATAACCCAGCGCTCCGGATTGAATTTCATTGCCTGCCACCTGTCGTAGCCAAGNGAAACGCTGAAACCATTATAATTAATAGGCGAGAGGTAAGTGTCAGCAAGATGGCTTGAACCTGCGCCTATAGTATATGCGGCTGTNACCGGTCGCAAAATTTCCTCCTCAACAGAGCGGGCGTTTGCCATGAAAACGGCAATGATACCCAGCATGGATAAAATCAGGGTCCTTTTCATCTAAAATATTCTTTGTTGCCCGGTGAGTTCATCACGCACTTCATCATCCGAGCGTTCCTCAATCACTTCTGTCTGTGAAACGGCTGGTTCAACATCCTCATCTGAAGATTCTTCCTGAATCTCCGGCTCCTCAACAATAACCGGTTCAATCTCCGCTATAGAGGCAACCTGATATGATGTGAGCCTCTTGCCCTTTGCACGAAACGACTTGACGCCTACGAAATCCATTGCATCAACAACAATTGAACCGCGCACCTCGTCAGCACCTCCGAATAAAACCTCAAACCTTGCTCCCGGCTCATCACTCATAGCCACAACAGCCGATTTGGGATTGTCGCCGATAAACCGCTGTTTCTTCGGCGAGCTTTCAAAGGTGAAACGCTTGAGGTAATAGAATCCCTGCGAAGCATCGTAAAGCACTACGCTCCACACCTTTTCCGGGTTGAAAAGCTCTATGCGGCTGATATTGTCATCATAATGATTGGTGCTGTCAAAGGAGGTTGTATAGTATTCGCCGTTTTTGAGCACCACAAGCACCTGGTCGGTAGCGTTGAACTCACCAAGATAGTTTCCTCTTCCTTCATAATTGAGCCTGAGCACATCGGGGTCAAACCACACTTTGCGCCCGCCAAGTGTGCTCTGCCCTGCCTCCTTGAGGCGGATAGAGTGTACCTCATTCTTAGTGACGATATTGCCCATAGCAGCNTTGCCNCTCGGCTTGAGGTCAGCGAAATCAATGTCGANTTGAAGCGATTTAAGCTTTGGCTTCGGCTTTAGCGTCACCCTGACAATTTCAGCTTCACCATTAGGATTTGCCGTGAAGTATTTTATTTTGCTGTCAGGCTTGCCCTGGGTGACATCATATATCTTATCTCTTGTCACACCAGTGACATGGAACCTCTTCATATAGTGGATTCCTCCCTTGCCGTCCTGATAAATGACATTGTAGNTAGTGCGTTCATCCTTGTCCTTGAACACTGCGACATGGATAATCTTGTCCTCGCCTACAAAAACTTTGTCCTGAACGCGGATAACCTTGTACTTTCCGTTGGCAAAGAAGATAATTACATCATCAAGCTCCGAGCAGTTGCCGATGCACTCAATATCGTCGCCTTTAAGCGCTGTGCCGATAAAGCCCTCTTTCCTGTTAACATAGAGTTTCTCGTTTGCCTCAGCAACCCTCGCCGCGGCGATAGTCTCGAAGTTGCGCAGCTGGGTCATTCGCGGATATTCAGCTCCATATTTCTCCTTGAGCTTCTTAAACCATTTGATTGTGTAATCGGTAAGCGCGGCAAGTTTTGAATTTATATCGTCAATCTTGGCATTAAGAGCCACAATAGCCTCATCAGCAGCCTTGGAGTCAAAACGGGGTATTCGCCCCATCTTGATTTCAAGCAATTTAAGCAAATCTTCCTCAGTGACAGGTCGAACCAGCCTGTCCGCATACTCGGCTATCCTTTTGCCAAGATGCCTTATGGCTTCCGCCTTGGTGACACTCTCCTCATACTCCTTGTCCTTATATATCCTCTCTTCGATGAATATACGCTCCAAAGTGAGGAAATGCAGCTTCTCTTTTGTCTCGGCAAGTTCTATTTCAAGTTCAGCTTTAAGTATATCGCGTGTACGGTCCACATTCCTGCGGAGCACATCGCTCACTCCAAGGAAATGCGGCTTGTCATCATAAATCACGCAACAGTTCGGAGAAATTGTGAGCTCGCAATCGGTGAACGCATAGAGCGCGTCTATAGTCTTGTCGCTCGACACACCCGGCTGGAGATAGACCATTACCAGTGCGGTTGCAGAGGTATTGTCATCCACCTGTCGGATTTTGATTTTGCCTTTTTCGTTTGCTTTGAGTATGCTTTCTATCAGCTTGCCGCTGGTAATTCCATACGGNAGCTCAGTAATAGCAAGGGTCCGGTTGTCAACCTTGTCAATCTTTGCCCTGACACGCACCCTGCCTCCACGCGCACCGTCATTGTACCGGCTTACATCTATCATGCCGCCGGTAGAGAAATCGGGATACAGTATAAATTCCTCTCCCTTGAGATATGCAACCGCGGCATCTATTATTTCATTGAAATTATGAGGCAGGATAAGGCTCGAAAGACCGGCGGCAATACCACCGACACCCTGGGCGAGGAGAAGAGGATATTTGGTAGGCAGTGTCACCGGCTCCTTGCTGCGCCCGTCATAACTCGGAGTCCATTGGGTAACCTTGGCATTGAACAGCACATCGCTTGCAAATTCGCTCAGGCGAGCCTCTATATATCGTCCCGCCGCCGCGCTTGCCCCGGTTAGCACATTGCCCCAGTTTCCTTGCGTTTCAACAAGCAGCCCCTTNTGCCCGAGCTGCACAAGAGCACCGTAGATAGACGCATCGCCATGGGGATGATACGCCATTGTCGCACCAACAATGTTCGCCACTTTGATAAACCGCTCGTCATCCAGCTTCTTCATTGTATGCAACAACCTGCGCTGAACAGGCTTCAGACCGTCATCGGCATTAGGAATCGCTCGGTCAAGAATGGTGTATGAGGCATAATCCAGATACCAGCTCTGGAACATGCCCCTGAGCTGATGCCTCACATTGTCATCAGTCAGGTCAACAAGCATAGAACCAAAGCCGCCTTCAACCGCCTCGGAATCGTCCTCAATCTCTTCTTCGGGAATGTACTCCTCGTTTATATCGTCATCACTCATCATGCAATCATTTATTACGGAATCATTTTCATGCGTATTCCGCTATGTGCAAAGGTAATAAAAAAATCACAAAAAAAATGTTGCCACCGAAGAATCACTCTCAGGTGGCAACCCATGAAAACATTAATTTTAAGTTTTGGCTTATTCCTTCATATTGTGGAACACGTTTTGCACATCCTCGTCCTCTTCAAATTTCTCAAGGAGCTTGTCAAGTGTCGCACGCTGTTCCTCAGTAACTTCTTTAAGATCGTTGGGGATTCTTTCAAACTCAGCGCTGATAATCTCAAAACCATTGTCCTCAAGGTACTTCTGGATATTTGCAAATTCCTCGAATGCGCCGTAGATATCTATTTCCTCCTCATCTGCCTCAAGCTCATCCACGCCATAATCAATAAGCTCAAGCTCAAGTTCCTCAAGGTCAACACCGTCTTTGGGTTTTACCTTGAAAACACTCTTGTGGTCAAACATGAACGCAAGGCTACCCTGCGTTCCAAGGCTGCCGCCGTAGCGGTTGAAATATGAGCGGACGTTGGCAACAGTACGGGTGTTATTGTCTGTTGCAGCTTCAACAACGATAGCGATGCCGAAAGGTCCGTATCCTTCGTAAACGATTTCCTTATAATCTCCGCTCTCCTTATCTGTAGCTTTCTTGATTGCGCGCTCAACAGTGTCCTTGGGCATATTTGCTGCCTTGGCATTCTGCATGAGCACACGCAGGCGCGGGTTGGTGTCAGGGTCAGGTCCACCAGCTTTAGCTGCGATGGTGATTTCCTTGCCTATACGGGTAAATGTGCGGGACATGTTGCCCCAGCGTTTCAGTTTTCTTGCTTTGCGGTATTCAAAAGCTCTTCCCATTGCGGTATATTTTTATGTTTATTATAATCCTGTACATTTTATCTCAGCGAAGCGCCGAGTTTCTTTGAAAGGTTAGCAGTGATTTTTTCCATTACAGACTCAATCTGCTTGTCGGTAAGGGTCTTTTCATTGTCCTGCAACGTAATTGCCACAGCATAACTCTTTTTGCCCTCCGGCAGGTTCTTTCCTTCGTAGACATCAAAGAGCTCGATGCCCTGAAGGAGCTTGCGCTCGCTCTCGCGCACGGTTGCTTCAACCTGTTCCATAGTCACAGCATTGTCAATCAGCAACGCAAGGTCACGGCGCACAGGCTGGGTGCGAGGCAGCGGAGTATAAAGCGGGCTTCTCTTCGCCACGAGATTGACAAGCGCAGCCCAATCAAGCTCTGCAAACACTACCTGCTGCTTGATATCGCACTTGGCGAGCTGCTTTTTAGCAACAATGCCCATCATTCCAAGCTCTTTGCCGCTGCGGGTAGACATTGTGATGCAGGCGTCGAAAAGTTCATTCGAGCCTTTTGACAACTTGATTTCACGCTCGGAAATGCCAAGGCGTGCAAAAATATTTGCCACAGTGGCTTTCAAGTCAAAGAAAGTAGCATCTGCCTGCGGGCGTGCCCAGTTGCCGGGGCGAAGCGCTCCGGTGAGCCAGATGCCAAGGCGTGAGCCCTCGCTGTAAGGAGCCAGAGGTTTTTCCGCAGTACTCTCCGCATGAGGATTGCGGGCATACACGTTGCCAAACTCATACATCAGCAAATCACCCTGCTTGCGGTTGATGTTGTGCGCAAGCGATTCAAGACCACCGAACAGGAGGGTGCGGCGCATCACAGCAAGGTCGCTGCTCAAGGGATTGAGAAGGCGCACGCAGGTGTCAAGCGGATACTCAGCCAGGTCAGCATAATAACTCTCGGCAGTAAGGGAGTTATTGAGGATTTCATTAAATCCTACAGCCGTGAGCTGTTCACCTATTATATTACGGAGCGTATTGTCAACATCGGCGCGGCTCTTTGATGAGAGCGCAGAGCGCACTGAACTGCCGGTCTCCACATTATTATATCCATAAATACGGAGTATGTCCTCAACAACATCGCAAGGACGGCGAACATCCACGCGATATGTCGGCACAAGAAGCTCCGAAACATTTTCGCCCGGCTTCGCAATCTCAATTTCAAGCGATTTCATGATCGAATCCATCACTTCACGCTCAATATCCTTGCCAATCAGGCGGCGGGCATAACCGTAATCGAATTCAACTTCGTACGGAATGATTTTTTCGGGATAAATATCCACCGGTTCACCGCAAATCTCACCTCCTGCAAGTTCTTTAACCAGCATAGCAGCAAGTTTAGCCGCCCAAAGGGTAGCATTTGGATCAGTGCCACGCTCATAACGGAAAGATGNNTCNGTANNTAGNCCATGNCGNCGNGCNGTACNTNNGCANNNANGTNGGATTGAANTATGCGCTTTCNATGAANANATCGGTNGTNGCTNCNGTNACNCCNGANTCAAGACCNCCAAANACTCCNGCNATGCACATAGGCT
>WFLX010007807.1_pt1 | contig 12230 bp, 13 predicted proteins | sample 4967041 | NCBI WGS metagenome assembly WFLX01 (sample SAMN12857096, study PRJNA449069) | gut metagenome | isolation source: stool from male and female vole | host: Microtus ochrogaster | place: USA:Florida | collected 2017 | reverse complement strand
CTCCCAGTCACCTCCCAGTCACCTCCCGGTCACTTCCCGGTCACCTCCCGGTCACTTCCCAGTTATGGGGGGGTTATTTGTGGTGGGATTTGGCGGTGATGAAGAGGGCCAGGGCGATAAGGACGATGCCGATGCCGAGCTTGAGGAGGTCGTTGACGTTGCCGTACTCTACCTCGATTGAGTGCTTGAAGAAGGTGACGATAAGGACCATGAGGATGACCTTGCCCAGAGAGGATTTGAGGTCGTCGACGTTGCTGATGTGCATCCACGATGGCCGGCCGTCGACTTTCTGGAGCACGGGGTCGATCTTGGCGATAAAGAGCTCGTAGATGCCCATGCCGAAGATCACCAGCACCATGGCGAAGAGGAAGACGTCGATTGATGAGACAAAGAGCTCCAGGACGTGCTCGTAATGCGGCGAGGTGATGTTTTCAAAAAAGAGCTTCATGGCCGAGATCACGATAAATGTGCCTTTGATGAAGAGGGCCACCGCCGAGATCAGCGAGCCGAAGACGGCGAAGAGGGTGAGGAAGCGGGTGAAGAAGAGTCCGCGTTCGAAATATTTGGCGATGGGGCCTTTGTAGTTGAGAATGGCGGGGAAATTGATCGAGCGTTTGCGGAGCTCTTCGAGCACGGCCTTGTCGTAGGCATCGAGCTTGGCGTTGTTTTGGATTTTGGCTCTGAGCCACTTAGCTTCCGCATCGTCGATTTCGCCGGGCGAGTCTTCGTCTTCCAGGAGGATGGCGCAGATGGTGTCGACAAAGAGGTCTTTGAATTGCGGGGCCACCTTGGCCTTGTTCATGGTGTCTTTGAGCGAGTAGATGAAGTCGCCCACCTCGGTTGTCATTTCTTCTTCGAAAATGGCCTCGCGCAGGCGAGCCACATCTTCGGCGCTGAGCTGGCCGTCGGCGATGAGTTGCTTTTTAAGGGCGTTGAGATTATCCATATGAGATTGACTTTTAATGCTTTATGGGAAGATTAGAGCGACCAGAAGAGCTTGTCGCGCAGGGCGGTAAAGAATTCGTGGCCACGACGGCGCACCAGATGCACGGCAAAGGGGGCGGCGGCCATCTCCACGGTGGTGCCGGCGGGCAGCGATACGTAGCGGCCATCGAGAGCCAGGCGGAAACTTCGGGAGCGGCCTTCGACCTTGACCCGGACAGGCTTATGGTCGCCCACGACCAGGGGGCGCATGCCCAGGGCGTGGGCGGCCACGGGGGCGATGACCCAGACCGGGGCTGTGGGCTCGAGGATGGGTCCGCCGACCGAGAGATTGTAGGCCGTAGAGCCCGTGGGGGTGGAGACAACGAGGCCGTCGGCGCGGAAAGTGGCGAGCATCTCGCTGTCAATGCAGATTTCCGCCTCGATCATTGAGGCTGATTCGTCTTTGCTGAAGGCCACCTCGTTGAGGGCATAGGGCCAGGTGCTGATCTTCGGGCTGAGCACCTGGAGCAGGGAGCGACGCTGGGTGGTGAAATTGCCGGCGAGGATCTCGCGGGCCACTTCCGGGAGCTCGGAGATGGAGGCGGCGGCGAGGAAGCCCAGATGGCCGGTGTTGATGCCGAGGATGGGTATCTCCTTGGCTCCGACCCACATAGCGGTGCGGAGGATGGCGCCGTCGCCGCCAAAGCTGAGGGCGAGGTCGGCGTTGAAGTCTTCGCCGGCATCGACGACGCGGGCGACACAGCCGAGCATCACGGCGATCTCCTTGACCAGGGAGCGGTAGAGCTTGGCGTGCATGATGATTTCGGCGCCACCACGGTGGAGGAGCTGGAAGAATTGGCCCAAATCACGGGCGTATTGGTATTGACGGCTGTTGCCGTAGACGGCGACCTTCATTTTAGTTAGGAGTGAGGAGTGAGGAGTGAGGAGTTGACCGGGAGGTCGCGTGCGGCCCGCGCGCGACATTATACGGCGTGGTAAAAAAACTACGGATTAAGGGGGACTGGGAGGTCGCGTGCGGCCCGCGCGCGACATTATACGGCGTGGTAAAAAAACTACGGATTAAGGGGGACTGGGAGGTCGCGTGCGGCTCGCGCGCGACATTATACGGTGTGGTAAAAAACAACGGATTAAACGGATTTTACGGATTTTGTTTTGTTGGGATTTTTTTCAACAGGAGTACAGGAGTACAAGGGTTTTGTTGGGATTTTTTCAACAGGAGTACAGGAATACAAGGTTTTATTGGGGTTATTTATCAACAGGAGTACAGGAGAATGGTTACATTTCGAGGTAGCGGAGGATTTCGGCTGCGCGCAGGCGCAGGCGCTCGTTGTCGGCGTCGGAGGCTACGGTGGTGTCGATGACTTCGTAGCCATAACGGGCCAGGGAGCGGCAGATGCTGTCGGTGTTGCGACGATTGACGCGGACATCGACAATGGTGGCGGCCTCGCCGTCTTCGTAGCCGAGGGAGGTGACGTTAAGGTTCATCACCTGAGCGTCGCAGTCCTCGATGGCGCGGGTGATGATCGAGGCGCTGTATTGTCCGTGGGGACATTCCACCAAAAGCCGGCTTTCGTCGGGCAAAGGAGGAAAAAGACGGGCAAAATCGATGCTGTGAGCATCTTTTGGCAATAAATCTTTCGTCATAAGAAAAATTGTGAGTACATTTGCATTAAATTTCTGTACAAAATTACGAAGATAAATCCAAACTGCAAAATTAACCGATAAAATAGTGATATGACACAACTGAGTGTAAACATAAACAAGGTGGCCACTCTGCGAAACGCGCGAGGGGAGAATGTGCCTGATGTGCAGCAATTTGCAATAGATTGCGAGCATTTCGGAGCCGACGGCATCACCGTGCACCCCCGCCCCGACGAGCGCCATATCCGCCACTCCGACGTCTTGCTGCTGCGGCCGCTGGTGAAGTCGGAATTCAATATCGAGGGCTATCCCTCGGACGACTTCATGAAGCTGGTGCTGGCTGTGCGGCCCGAGCAGGTGACCCTGGTGCCTGACAGCCCCGAGGCGTTGACCTCGAGTGCGGGCTGGGATGTGGAGGCGAATTTTGACTTTCTCTACGGGGTGGTCGACCGCCTGAAGGAGGCCGGGATCCGGACCTCGATATTCGTAAGTCCTGAAGAGGGGGCCATCCGGGCCGCAGCGCGCACCGGGGCCGACCGCGTGGAGCTCTACACCAAGCCTTATGCCGACCTCTTCCCCACCTCGCCCGATGCCGCCGTGGCGCCCTACGTGGCTGCCAGCGATGTGGCCCACAGGTGCGGCTTAGGGGTGAATGCCGGTCACGACCTCAATCTGGACAATCTGCAATTTTTCCACAGCGCGGTGCCTTACCTCAACGAGGTGTCGATCGGTCATGCCCTGATAGCCGACGCCCTCTACTTAGGCTTGCAAGAGACCATCAAACGCTACAAAGCGGCCCTGAAATAACCCCCCCTCAACCTCAACAAAATGGAAAAAGAAATCTCAATATGGCAGCTGTGCCTTGATGGCGGCTGGATCATGATCGTGCTGGCGGTGCTGGCAGTGATTTCAATCTATATCCTCATCGAGCGCGCCATAGTGGTCTACAAGGCCGGGCGCACCGACGAGAGCTTCATGAAGCGCATCCGCGACTATGTGGCCTCGGGCGAGGAGGAGAGCGCGATGCGCCTGTGCAAGGCTACCGACACGCCCTACTCGCGTCTGATACTCAAAGGGTTGCAGCGCATGGACCGACCCATGGCCGATGTGCTCGTGGCCATTGAAAACACGGGCAACCTGGAGGTGGCCGCCCTCTCCAAGGGGATGCCGTGGCTGGCCACAACGGCTGCCGGGGCTCCGATGCTCGGCTTTCTGGGCACCGTAATCGGCATGGTGCAGGCCTTCTTTGCCATCCACCAGGCCGGCAACACGGCCTCGATCGGCGACTTTGCCGGAGGCATCTACACGGCGCTGGTGACCACGGTGGCGGGATTGATCGTGGGCATCGTGGCCCTGTTTGCCTACAACTACCTGGTGGCGCAGATCTCCGGGGTGGTGAACATGCTTGAGGCCCGCACGCTGGAATTTATGGACATCCTCTCCTCCAAGGAGAAATAATCCCCCACCCTGCGCTTATGGCTCTGAAACGCAACAACGACATGCTGGCCACGTTTTCGATGGCATCGATGACCGACGTCATCTTCCTGCTGCTGGTATTTTTTATGGTGACCTCTACCTTCGTGTTCCCAACGGCTCTTGACATCAACCTGCCTACGGGCACGGAGCAGACGCCCACGAAGCCCTCGACGATGGTCTTCATTGACTCGCTGGGCAATGTCACGGCGGCCTATGCCGACGGGGAGCGCCTGCCTTTTGACGGGGAGGAGTTGGCTCTGTTTCTGAAGACGTCGCTTGAGCAGGACACGACGCAGACGGCGGTGGCCATCTACGCTGATGCGGCGGTGGCGTACGGCCGCATCGTGGATGTGCTCTCGATCGGGGCGACGCACGGGATAAAAATGGTGCTGGCCACGCGTCCGGGGGCAACAAACCGGACTGAAATGTAGGGACGCACCATGGTGCGTCCGTTCCCAGGCAAATACAATCAAAGAGGAACGGGTTTAAGAACTAAAAACTACGGATTACGCGGATTAAACGAATTTTTAACAGGATTTTTTCAAAAGGAGTACAGGAGAACAAGGTTTTGTTGGGAATTTTTCAACAGGAGTACAGGAGAACAAGGTTTTTCTATATTTAATCATCAGGAGGACTGGATTTTGAGAAGATTTACCACGACATCGCCCCTCCGGGGCTCATTTGGTAGGGGGAGAGGGTCTTTCCCCGCGCTATCGCACGGGGTTAACCACGATAGGCACCGCTCCGCGGCACCCCGGTTAGACCAACTGAGTGTAGGGTCGCCACTTGTGGCGACTGCCACACAACCCTCACAAATCTCAACTTACATCTCCGTCGCCACAAGTGGCGACCCTACTATCGGCCGGGAACGGACGCACCATGGTGCGTCCCTACAAACGCCTCGGAATCAATACAATATATTCTGGGCGGGGCGGCCACGACGTACCTGATAAATTTTAAGATAAATGGCTGAGAAACGTGCTCGAATATATTCTGCGGTGGCGACGGTGCTGATTGTGATGATCGTGCTGGCGTGGATGTCGTGCAGCCACTTGAGCTATAATGCTGCGGTGGCCGAGGCAAGTGAGCGCGGCGAGATATCGCTGGCTGAGGAATTTGTTGAGGTTGAGGATTTTGCACCTTTGGCGCCGGATCTTGGATCTGACGAGGCAGCCACAGCCCAACTGCCTGAGCCATCGGATGCGCAGGCGCAGCCTGCACCGGAGTCGGGCACCGACGTTGATAATTCCGGAACCAAAGGAGAACCCGAGCCCACGCTGACCTCCAAGACCCCCTCGCCCATGCAGGTCAAGGATAAGAAACCCGAGAAGAAACCCGGGCCTGAGGTCGATGCCAAGAAGCAGGAGGAAGAGAAGATACGCCGCCAGGCCAACGACCAGGTGCAGAACGCCTTTGCCGGGGCTCAGGGCAAGCACAACACGCGCAACGGCACAGCCGATGAGGGCAACGCCGGGCGGCCCGAAGGCACAGCCCACCAAGGCAACCTCACCGGCCGCGGCACAGGCAGCGTGGGGGGCGGATGGGCCATACCACGCTATGGGGCGGTGGCCTCTCCGGTGACCGGGAGCGTGAAGATGGTGGTGAAAATCGACCGTGAGGGGCGTGTGACATCGGTCAGCCTCAACGGGGGTGAGGCCCCTGCGGCCACGAACAGGGCTGTGTGCGAGGCGTGCATGCAAGAGGTGCGTTCGCGCCGGTTCACCCGCCCCAACGCTGACGACGCCCCCGAGACTGCAACAGCATATATTACATATAACTTCCATTAAATGCTGCAACAGCATATATAACCTATAATTTCCATTAAATACTGCTACAGTATATATAACCTATAACTCTCATTAAATAAAGTGTTTATCTACATTATTCTTGCCATAATCGTTGCCGCCGGCATCTGGGGCTACGCCCAGGGACTGATCCATCAGATCGGGTCGGTGGTGGGGCTGGTGGCTGCCGTGGTGGTGTGCAGAGTGTTCGGGTCGAGAGTAGCGGACTACGCCTGCGCTGACCTTGCACCCGGGAGCGACGCCACGTTTGTGACCATACTCGCCTACATCGCCNTGGGCCTGGCCACGTACCTGTGCGTGTGGGTGATAGTGCGCATGGCCAAGGGGCTCGTGCGCGGGCTGAAGCTCGGGGTGATCGACAAGGTGGCCGGAGCCGTGTACAAGATGTTGCTCTGGACGGTGGTGATCTCCTTATTATATAATGTGTACGTGTGCGTGGTGCCTTCGGGCGCTCCGAGCGGAGAAGGGACCCANGAGGTGTGGAAAGGGCGGCTGCTGAAGTTTGCCCCCGCGATTTTCGGGTCGGAATCAGCGCGAGAGGTGCTCAACCAGGTGGAGCGCGCGGTAAAGAATGATTAAACAATGACATCAGCTGTATCGTTTTGANAATATGAGCGACGACAAGAAAGACGATAAGAAAGACGATAAGAAAGACAAAAAATCAGACCGCGAGATCATCGANGATGCCGCGCGGGCAGATTATAAGAAATACGGGTTCTCGACCGACATCGCCACCGACATCATCCCGCCGGGGCTGTCGGAGGATGTGATACGCCTGATTTCCGCGAAAAAGGGCGAGCCAGAGTGGCTGCTTGACTTCCGGCTTGACGCCTACCGGCGGTGGCTGAAGATGGAGATGCCCCGATGGGCCCACCTTGACATCCCGGAGATTGATTATCAGGCCATCAGCTATTACGCAGCTCCCGTGCAGAACGCCGACGGGCCGAAAGACCTGAAGGAGGTTGACCCCAAGCTGCTGGAGACCTACAACAAGCTCGGCATCAACCTCGAGGAGCAGAAACAGCTGGCGGGAGTGGCCGTGGACGCGGTGATGGACTCCGTGTCGGTGAAGACGACCCACCGCGAGAAGCTCGCCGAGCTTGGCATCATCTTCTGCTCCTTTTCCGAGGCCGTGAGGGACTATCCGGACCTGGTGCGCAAGTATCTGGGGAAGGTGGTGCCGGCGACCGACAACTTTTTTGCGGCGCTGAATTCGGCAGTGTTTTCCGACGGGTCGTTTGTCTACATCCCCAAGGGGGTGAGGTGCCCGATGGAGCTGTCGACGTATTTCCGCATCAACGCCAAGGGCACAGGGCAGTTTGAGCGCACGCTCATTGTGGCCGACGACGACGCGTACGTGTCATATCTTGAGGGCTGCACGGCGCCCATCCGCGATGAGAACCAGCTCCATGCCGCNATCGTGGAGATAATCGTGGAGGACAGGGCGGAGGTGAAATATTCCACGGTGCAGAACTGGTACGCCGGCGATGCCGAGGGGCGCGGCGGAGTGTACAACTTCGTGACCAAGCGCGGACTGTGTCGCGGTGAGAGCTCCAAGATCTCGTGGACACAGGTCGAGACCGGGTCAGCCATCACGTGGAAGTATCCGGGGTGCATCCTTGCCGGCGACAACTCGGTCGGGGAGTTTTACTCCGTGGCGGTGACCAACAACCGCCAGCAGGCCGACACGGGGTCGAAAATGATACACATCGGGCGAAATACCCGTTCGACGATAGTGTCGAAGGGCATCTCGGCCGGCCACAGCCAGAATTCCTACCGGGGGCTGGTGAAGGTGGCACCTGCGGCCGAGGGGGCGCGCAACTACACGCAGTGCGACTCCCTGCTGCTGAGCCCCACCTGCGGGGCCCACACTTTCCCGTATATCGACATCCACAACGACTCGGCTGTGGTGGAGCACGAGGCCACGACCTCGAAAATCTCTGAGGATCAGATATTTTACTGCAATCAGCGNGGAATATCGACGGAGGAGGCCGTGGGACTTATCGTGAACGGCTACGCCAAGGAGGTGATGAATAAACTGCCGATGGAATTTGCCGTAGAGGCCGGCCGGCTGCTGTCGGTGACGCTTGAAGGCTCGGTAGGGTAAAAACTCAGAGAACATTGAGATAACAATTAAACAAAGGAACGGACGCACCGTGGTGCGTCGCTACAAAAACTCCAAACTAAAAAGGACCGGACACACCTTGGTGCGTCCCTATATACTTCAGATTATAATATGTCGCTTTTACAAGTTACTGACCTACATGCCGGAATCGACGGCAAAGAAATCCTAAAGGGCATCAACCTCACCGTGGGCGAGGGGGAGGTCCATGCCATAATGGGGCCAAACGGCTCCGGAAAGAGTACGCTGTCGGCAGTGCTGGCCGGCGACCCGCGTTTTACAGTCACTTCCGGCACGGCCACGCTCGGAGGCACGCCACTGCTCGACCTCTCGCCCGAGGACCGGTCGCACGAAGGGTTGTTTCTCTCCTTTCAGTATCCGGTGGAGATCCCCGGGGTGTCGATGGTGAATTTTATGCGTGCGGCAGTCAACGCCAAGCGTAAATACCTGCACGAGGAGCCTCTGACAGCCAGCGAGTTTCTGAAGCTGATGCGTCAGAAACGCGCTATCGTGGAGCTTGACAACAAGTTGGCCTCGCGGTCGGTGAACGAAGGATTTTCCGGGGGCGAGAAAAAGCGCAACGAGATCTTCCAGATGGCAGTGCTTGAGCCTCGGCTGGCTATTCTTGACGAGACCGACTCCGGGCTTGACATCGACGCCCTGCGCATCGTGGCCTCCGGTGTGAACAAGCTCAAAACCGACAAGAACGCCACCATCGTAATCACTCATTATCAGCGACTTCTGGATTATATCAAGCCTGATTTCGTGCACATCCTCTACAAGGGCAGGATCGTGTACTCCGGCGGTCCGGAGCTTGCCCTCACCCTGGAAGAGAGGGGCTATGATTGGATCAAGGAACAAGTGGAAAACGGACAGCTATGAATTCCCTTGATCAATATCTCGACCTCTACGAGAGGCATCGCGCCGAAATCGATGCCCACGCCCCGGAGCTGCTCAACGCCCGGCGCGCGGCTGCCCGCGAGGCGCTGCAAGGGGCGCGCCTGCCCGGCAAGGACAACACCGAGCACCCCAACATATCGTTAGAGGAGATGTTTGCCCCGGATTTCGGAGTGAATATCACGCGTGTGAACTTTCACAGCGAGGCGGCGGGCAGCTTCAAGTGCGGCGTGCCGAATATTTCGTCGCTGTTGGCGGTGGTCGACGGCGACAGCTTCAGAGCCGGGGCAAACCTGGGGCGGAACCTGCCCGAGGGCGTGAGAGTCAGCTCCTTAGCGCAAGCAGCCGCTGAGCAGCCCGAGCTGGTGGAGCGATACTTAGGGGCGGCCTGTCGGGATTCGGGCTCGGCAGCCGTGGAGCTCAACACGCTGCTGCTGCAGGATGGCGTCTTCATCCACGTGGCCAAGGGCGTGGAGCTTGAGAAGCCCATCCAGGTGATCAACATTTTCTCCTCGCTGCGGCCGATGATGGCCACCCGACGCATCGTGGTGGTGGCAGAAGAGGGGGCGGCGGCCTCGGTGGTGGTGTGCGACCACTCGGCGCGGGGAGATGTGGATTATCTGTCAAATCAAGTGGTGGAGCTGTACCTGGCCCCGCACTCCCGGCTTGGATACTACGAAATGGAAGAATCAAGCGCGCAGACGCGGCGGCTGTCGCAGGTGTTCGCGCTGCAAGGGGCCGAAAGCCGGCTCACGGTCAACAATTCGCTGCTGAGCTCCGGGACGTCGCTGTCGCGATTCACCGTCAGCACCGAGGGCGACCGCACCGAGACCCACCTCGGGGGTCTGGCCATAGCCTCTGATAATCAGCGCATCGGCAACATCACGGATGTGCGCCACCGCCATCTGCACGGGCAGAGCCGGCAGATGTTTAAGTATGTGGCGGCGGACCGGGCCGTGGGGTCGTTTTTCGGCATAATCAACGTGGACGAGGCAGCGCGATTCACCGAAGCGGCGCAGACCAACCGCAACATCCTCTCCTCGCCCGAGGCNAAGATCTTCACNCGTCCGCAACTGGAGATATATTGCGATGATGTGAAGTGCAGCCACGGGGCCACGGTGGGGACGCTGGACCCGACGGCGCTGTTCTATATGCGTTCGCGCGGCATCCCGGAGGCGCAGGCTCGGCTGATGCTGATGCAGGCGTTTATGGCTGATGTGATCGACAGCATCGCCCTGCCGGCGTTGAGCCAGAGGTTGCGGCATCTGGTGGANCGTCGTCTGAGCGGCGAGGGCGTAACCTGCGCCGAGTGCACGCAACAGGAGAACGACTTTTGAGAGTTTTTTCAACAGNAGTACAGGAGAACAAGGTTGAGGTGAAAACACTACGGATTACGCGGATTTTACGGATTTTTTTACTACCGGAGGAGAGGAGAAGAGAAAATATAAAGGATATTTATGAAGGATATTTCTGAGATACGGGCGGATTTTCCGATACTTGAGCGAAAGGTCTACGGCAAGGATCTGGTGTACCTTGACAATACTGCTACGTCGCAGACGCCAAGGTGCGTGGTGGAGACGATCGAGAGGATGTACTACGCGGCTAAGGCTAATGTGCACCGGGGTGTGCACTTTCTCTCGCAGGAGGCCACGGATGCCGTGGAGGCCACCCGGACCCTTGTGCGCGACTACATAAACGCTTCTTCTGTCGAGGAGATTATCTTCACGCGTGGCACAACCGAGGCCATCAACCTTGTGGCTTCATCGATGGGTCAACTCCTTGACGATGGCGACGAAATAATCCTGACGGTGATGGAGCACCACTCCAACATCGTGCCCTGGCAGCTCCTGGGGCAGCGCAAGCGCATCAGGCTGCGTCCGGTGCCGATCCACCCCGACGGGAGCCTTGACCGCGAGGCTTATTCGTCATTTTTCAACGATCGGACGAGGATGGTGGCTATCTGCCACGTTTCCAACGTGTTAGGGACCGTAAATCCCATTGCCGAACTCATTGCCGAGGCTCACAGCCACGGCGCGGCCGTGCTGGTAGACGGCGCACAGGCCTCGCCTCACCTGCGCATTGACGTGCGGGAGCTTGACGCTGATTTCTATGCCTTCTCCTCGCATAAGATGTACGGACCCACGGGCGTGGGTGTGCTGTATGGCAAGAAGCGGTGGCTGGAACAGATGCCTCCATACCAGGGCGGCGGCGAGATGATCTCGCACGTGAGCTTTGAGGGGAGCACGTGGGCCGACCTGCCCTTCAAGTTTGAGGCCGGGACGCCTGACTATGTCGACATCGCCGCTCTGCACCGGGCTTTGGAATATATCCAGGAGCTTGGCATTGAGGAGATTGAGCGCCACGAGCGCGATCTGCTCGACTACACCACCGAGGGGCTGCGGGCAGCCTTCCCCGACATTGAGATCTACGGCACCACCCCCGGGAAGGCGCCGGTGATTTCATTTAACCTGCCGGGGGTGCACCATTTCGACCTGGGGACGCTGCTTGACAGGCAGGGTGTGGCCATCCGCACCGGGCATCATTGCGCTCAGCCGCTGATGCAGGCATTAGGGATAGAGGGGTGCGCCAGGGCGTCGATGGCGGTGTACAACACCCGGGAGGAATGTGATAAATTTCTGGAGGCGATGCAGCGAGCAGAGGCGATGCTGAGATAGCTTGGGATTAAGCGGGATTTATCCCGATTAATCCCGATTAAACGCGATTAAACGCGATAAAAATTGATAATAATGAAGAGAGCAGAATTTGTGACGAAAACCGGCGTGATTGCCGCCACGGTCGGTTCGGCCGTGGGACTCGGGAATATCTGGCGCTTCCCGTACGAGGCCGGCGTGCACGGCGGAGGGGCGTTCCTGATTATCTATCTGGCTTGTGTGTTTCTGGTGGGAGTGCCGGTGATCGTGTCGGAATTCGCCATCGGGCGAGGCACACACAAAAACGCCAAGGGGGCGTTTGCCGCCGCGGCTCCGGGGTCGTCGTTCCGCTTCGTGCCCTACATGGGGATAGTGGCCTCGATGCTGATTCTGAGCTTCTACAGCGTGGTGGCCGGATGGATTCTGGAATACCTGTACCAGTCGGTGGCCGGAATTTTTACCTCGGGCGATGCCTCGGCCTATGCCGAGAGGTTTTCCGGGTTTATCACCTCGTCGTGGCGGCCAGCGATGTGGGCCGTGATCTTCTTAGGGCTGAATTTCCTGGTGCTGAGGCGAGGGATCGAGAAGGGCATCGAAAGGGTGAGCAATATCCTGATGCCGCTGCTCTTTGTGATCCTTTTGGTGCTGTGCATCAATTCTTTAACACTGCCGGGGGCCCGGGAGGGGCTGGCG
>WFLX010118414.1_pt1 | contig 12240 bp, 12 predicted proteins | sample 4967041 | NCBI WGS metagenome assembly WFLX01 (sample SAMN12857096, study PRJNA449069) | gut metagenome | isolation source: stool from male and female vole | host: Microtus ochrogaster | place: USA:Florida | collected 2017 | reverse complement strand
TGATCATTAATCTTTTATCATTAATAATTTATCATTAAAATGAACCTGCAGAGCCTTGACGAAAGATTGCGACGGAATGTGGAGTTGCTTGCCGAGACCACACCGGAAGAATCGGATATTGCAGCCAACGGATGTGCCTTCCCTTCTCTGAAGGCACTCCGCGATGCTGTGGATCTGGTTAAGTCGATAGTCTTTCCCGACTATTTCGGCAGAGCACGACGCAGCGGAATGCTACGCACACACTACATCGGTGCTAATGTAGAGAAACTATATACCATCCTTTTCGAGGAAATAGGTAAGGGATTCCATTTTTGCAATGGCAAGGATTGGGAATGTCTGCCTCAGCAGCTTGCTGCTGACTTCATAGGGTGTCTGCCCGAAATCAAAAGGCTCCTTCTGACCGATGTCGAGGCCATGTTCAATAATGATCCGGCGGTAGACAACAAAGGTGAGGTGATCCTGTGCTACCCCGTCGTAAGCGCCATGATCCATTACCGTATGGCGCATGCGTTGCTTGAGCTCGGCGTTCCTGTGATTCCGCGCATTCTCACAGAGCTTGCCCATTCCGCAACCGGAATAGACATTCATCCTGGTGCAAAAATTGGAGAATATTTCGCTATAGACCATGGCACCGGAGTCGTGATTGGAGAGACCACCATCATCGGCAATCATGTAACGCTTTATCAAGGTGTCACGCTTGGAGCAAAGAATTTCTCGCTTGATTCGCAGGGACATCCGATCAACATACCGCGACATCCTATTATTGAAGACAATGTCACTATCTATTCCAATGCTACGGTATTGGGCAGGATCACGGTTGGGCACAATTCGATAATTGGTGGCAATATCTGGCTTACTTATTCCGTGCCTCCGGGATCGAAGATTCTTCAGCGACGGGCTGTGTCGACTTCGTTTACTGATGGGTTGGGAATATGAGTGGTTGTCGCGCTCGGAGAGCGCTACCGACATATCCGGACTCGGATTTGTTTGGATTTTTGAATATAAAAAAAGCCGAGGGAAACCTCGGCTTTTACTTTTGATAACTGTTTTTCTTATTTTGCTTTTGTAAATGTATAATCACGGTCGGGATGATCTGTCTCGAACTTGAGGATTGTGTTCTCCTTGTTCACCTTCACATCTTCAATTTTAGTGAAGTCTCCGATAGTGCCGAGGAAGTTGGCTGTCACCGGACCAAGTTCGGGAGCATCAACACCGGCAACGTCGAGAGAATTAGTGTCGAAAGAGATAATATAGTCATCGTCATCCTTATCTGCGCGAGTCCATGTGCCTTCGATCGACGCCTTCACGGTATAAGTCTGAGCATTGCCGAGAGAGTCGGCAGGAAGAGTCACAGTATAGTCTTTTGTCAGCTTGACGGGACCACTTGCTTTGTCGGTGCCTGCACTGAAATCGAATGTGGTCACTTCAGTTGCAGAAACAGAACCATCAATTGCCGGAACCACAGCTGCAGGATTGGCAGAAGTCCAGCTTCCCAAGAAATCAGCATTGCTCTCCGAGCAAGAGGTCATCGCAAATCCACCCAATATCAGGGCCGCCCCAAGGGCGATTTGATTGATTGTCTTCATAGTCATTTCTTTTAATATTGTTTTTTGATAGTTTCATGGATTATCATGATTTATCATGAGGGCTCCATAGGGGTTTCATCCCACTTACAACCAAACAATCAAATACCTCAATCGGTTCATTTGCATGTTTTATCTCTCCAAAGATAAAGCCGGTCGGAAGGGCGGATACGTGCAGGCACCGGCAATGAGAAACGGTCTCCCTTTCTTACTTCCGGCACAGGGTCGGTTGTGAGACGCAGTTCCTCCACCTTAAAAATCAAGGCTCCCGTAGTGGGACCTGTCACCACCACTTCGTCGCCGGGATGAAGCACTCCGCTCTCCATCTGAAATTCACCTACACCGAGACGGTCGTAGTATCTGACACCTTTAGCCACATATTCCTTCACCCGGGTGCTGCTGCTGCCATATTTTCCACTCCATTCACCAAGACGCTGCCCGAGATAATACCCATCCCAGTATCCTCGGTTGAATACCTTAGCCAGACGATTTTCCCATTCCTGTAGGCTCTCGTCGGTAAACTCTCCCCTGCATATCGCCTCAAGAGCCTGGGAATAGCACTCCACCACCTCCTTGACATATTCAGGACCTCTCGCACGCCCCTCTATCTTGAAGACACGTACTCCTGAATCTACCATCTTATTCAGGAAGTGAATGGTCTTGAGATCTTTCGGACTCATGATATATTGGTTGTCAACCTCAAGCTGATCGCCGGTTTCCTTGTCGGTGACTGTATAGGAGCGGCGGCATATCTGGGTGCAGGCACCCCGGTTGGCAGCCGAATTCATCTGATGAAGTGAAAGATAGCATTTTCCGCTCACTGCCATGCAAAGGGCTCCGTGGCAGAACATCTCCAGCCGGATAGGCTGACCGTTGGGGCCGGTCAGGCCCTCTTTCTCTATAGCTTCATGAATCACCTTCACCTGATCGAGGTTAAGCTCACGGGCAAGCACCATGACATCGGCAAATTGAGCGTAGAATCTGACAGCCTCGATATTGGTGACATTCACCTGTGTGGATATATGCACCTCCTGCCCGATTGAACGGGCATAGAGTATAGCCGCCATGTCGGAAGCAATGATGGCNGAAATATGAGCTGCNTGCGCCCGGTCAATTATTTTNTGGAGAAGCTCCATGTCGTTGTCGTAGATAACTGTATTGACNGTCAGATNAGTCTTTCCACCTTTCTCAGAACAGCGACGCACAATCTCGTCCATGTCGTCGNCAGTGAANTTGGCGCTTGAACGGGAGCGCATGTTAAGGCCTTCTATACCGAAATATACTGCATCGGCACCTGCCTGCAGGGCAGCGGCCAGCGATTCCCAGCTGCCGACAGGAGCCATTATTTCAAAGTCTTTTCTGTTCATAAGAGTTGTCAGAGATCAGAGGTCGGTTGTCTGATGTTGGATAATTATTTTTTTGCGAGATATATGGTGACAACGCCCAGCGTCAACGATTTATATTCTGGATATTCAAAACCGGCGTTGCTCATCAGCCTTGTCATGGCGTCTCTTTGAGGGCAAGCGGCTATCGACTCCGGGAGATAGGAATAGGCACGCGAGTCATGGGAAATCATTTTCCCTACAAAAGGGATAACATGTCGGGAATAGAGCCGGTAGAGTGCCTTGACCGGAGAGGATGACGGTTCAGAAAGCTCAACCACGCAAAGCACGCCGCCCGGCTTGAGCACTCTGCGCATCTCGCGATAGCCATCTTGCAGACGTTCAAAGTTTCTGACTCCATAAGCCACTGTCACAAGGTCGAACGTATCATCCTTATATGGAAGAGCAAGGCTGTCGCCTTCAGTGAAGTCTATATGTTCCCTTGCACTCTCATCCATAACGGTGAGTTTATCCCGGGCTATCCTGAGCATCCCGGGCGATAGGTCAAGGCCTGTGATAAGAGCCTGAGGATAGATCTTGTGAAGACGGAATGCCACGTCGCCGGTGCCGCATGCCACGTCGAGCACCTTCCCCGGCATACGGTCGCCCAGTAATTTCCCCGCCATGCGCAAGGCACGGTTGCGCCAATAGCGATGCAGCCCTCCGGTCATGGCGGTGTTCATGAAATCGTAGGCCGGAGCAATCGAATCAAACATCTCCCCCACCTGCTTCCCCTTGGATTCGGTGGCATTGTAGGGTTTCACGTTTTCCGGTTGATTCATCATTCAAGTATCTTGGTGAAGGAACGACGACGCTTGTTCTGCTTATGCACGAAGGAATCCCACTGGTTCTGCACCTTCGCGTTGGTCTCGAGTTCGGGATTTGATTCAGCATACTTGTAGCCGTGGGCTATATAGGCAGGGATAAGATCTTGGAAAAGCAGGGCATTTACACCCTTTCCCTGATATTCCGGCTTTACTGCCACCAAAAGAAGGTCTACCCTGTCGTTCTTGCCTTTTAGCCCTTTCAGAAGATGATACCATCCGAACGGGAAATACTTCCCCTTCGATTTCTGAAGAGCACGGCTCATTGATGGCATGGATATTCCCACACCTACAAGCTTGTCGTCACTGTCTACGATGCATGAGACAAGGCTAAGGTCGAGCAGACCCAAATAAACGTCGATATAATGATCTATCTGGCGGTCGGAGAGCGGGGAATACTGATAAAGCTTCTCATAAGCCTCATTGATGAGCTGGAAAAGAGCCTTACCGTATTTCTCCTTTATCTCTTTCTTGCTTTTGAATTTCGCAACTCTCAAGCCAAATTTTTTCTTTACAATCTCAGAAATTCTGTTATGCTTTTCAGGTATTTCATCGGGCACTTCCATCACATATTCAACCCAATCGGTATCCTTGTCATATCCCAAGGCGTTCATGTGCTCCGGATAGTAGGAATAGTTGTAGATGGTTGCCATAGTGCTCAGCTGGTCGTATCCTTCCACGAGCATACCTTCATAGTCAAGATCAGTGAAGCCGAGAGGACCGACAACTCTATTGAGCCCGCGCTCACGTGCCCATTCCTCCACCTTCTCAAGCAGACCTCTCGACACCTCTATCTCATCGATAAAGTCTATAAACCCGAAACGGATGTCTTTAGCCCCGGTCTTCTCGTTTAGCTTATTGTTGATTATAGCAGCGATTCTGCCTACAGGCCTATCTCCTTTGAACGCCATGAAGCAACGCACATCGCAAAAGTCGAAAGCCGGGTTTTTCTTAGGGCTCAGGGTAGCCACATCGTCAGAAATCAAAGGGGGCACGTAGTAAGGATTATCCTCATACATGTCGATTTGAAACTGCGTGAATTTTTTCAGGGCTTTCGGGGTGAGAGGAATTTCTCTAATTTCGATCATGATGTCTATTGAGTTTTATCGGAGGTTTAGCCAAAGCAGAATCCCGAGCATAGCCGCTATAAAAATGAGCAGCCAGATTGTGGTTGATATATGGTTGCGGTTGATGAGCTCCAATTTGAGTTCCTGAATATTCCTGATTGGGCCCTCCGGATCCTCCGCTTTCTTAGCCACTTTTCTCAGATGAGGAAGATTTTCGGGAAGGTTGTCGAGCACCTCGTTGATTAGCTTGCCATAATTGATTATGTCCTGCTTCGTATCCTGCGATTCGAGTCGTTCGCGATGGTCATAGCCTACATTTGTCAGCTTAAGGTTTTCATTATACTCCGTAAAAATTATATTTTCGGGAGTAATCGGAAGATGCATAACGTGGTTTTCCTGGATATATTCCAGCGCATCGGGCAGCTGGGTCTCAAGCCTGTGAACTATTTTTGGAGTTAGCCTTTTCTCCTCAATTAGTCTACGGAGCGAATAACCATAGACATCATCGGTGATTATGGCCATTCCGACACCGGGAACATCCTCCAGGTCGTTTACCATCACAATGTTGGCATGCGCGAGGTTGTAGCGGGTGTCAAATTCCTTTTCTAATATCGCCTTATATTTAGGGTCATCGCGGAATTGCTTTTTGAGAGCCTTAATCATTATCCACTTGCCGTATTTACGGACAGTATACACATCGTATAGCTCCTCTTCCCACTCGGGAAGAAGCGTAAGATCCGACCAACGGCCCGATGGGTCGTCGATCGGTATCTTCTTCTCTTCCTTACTTATATAAGCAGACACAATTTTAGATTGAATGCATTATGAATTAATTAATGATGTCGAAGCCGGTGTATTTGCGCAGACATTCCGGAATTACAATTCCTTCGGGAGTCTGGTTGTTTTCAAGAAGTGCGGCCACGATGCGCGGGAGAGCCAGGGCGCTTCCGTTGAGCGTGTGGCAAAGCTGTATCTTCTTGTCGGCTCCACGGTAGCGGCACTTCAGGCGGTTTGCCTGATATGTCTCGAAGTTAGAGACGGAGCTGACCTCGAGCCAGCGCTTCTGAGCAGCACTGAATACCTCGAAATCGAATGTGATTGCAGAGGTGAAGCTCATGTCGCCGCCACACAGGCGCAGTATATGCCATGGAAGTCCGAGCTTTTCGAGAAGTCCCTGCACGTGGTCTTTCATCTCTTCGAGAGCGGCATAAGAGTTTTCTGGTTTCTCTATGCGCACGATCTCCACCTTGTCAAATTGATGCAGGCGGTTGAGACCGCGAACATCCTTGCCGTAGCTTCCTGCTTCGCGGCGCCAGCAAGGGGAGTAAGCACAGTTTTTCTTTGGAAGCTCTGCCTCGGGAATGATGACGTCACGGTAGATATTGGTCACCGGCACCTCAGCAGTAGGAATTAGATATAGATTGTCGAGCTGAACATGATACATCTGGCCTTCCTTGTCGGGAAGCTGACCGGTGCCGTAGCCCGACGCTTCATTTACCACAAACGGAGGTTCAACCTCCACGTATCCGGCTTTCCACGCCTCGTCGAGGAAGAACTGCTGTAGGGCGCGCTGCAGACGGGCACCCTTGCCGATATAGAACGGGAAACCTGCACCGGTAACCTTCACGCCCAACTCGAAATCGATGATATTATATTTACGCGCAAGTTCCCAATGAGGGAGAGCGTCTTCAGGAAGATCGGGTATCACGCCACCCTCCTTTTCCACCACATTGTCTTCGGCAGTCTTGCCCTCAGGCACACCGGCGTATGGAAGGTTGGGAACTGTAAGAAGCAGGGATGTCATTTTTTCCTCACACTCTGCAAGGCGATCTTGCAGACCCGCAGTCTCTCCTTTGATGCGGGCAACCTCGGCTTTGGCAGCCTCGGATTCATCTTTCTTGCCTTCCTTCATCAAGCCGCCGATCGACTTGGCAAGTTTATTGAGCTGCGCAGAGTCAGATTCCGTCTTTTGCTGTAGGCGACGGCGCTCGGCGTCAATCTCAAGAATTTCTGTGATTACGGCGCGGCCGTCAAATCCTTTTACTGCAAGGCGACTGATTACGAATTCCGGATCAGCCTTTATTGTACTTAATAGAAGCATCTTTTTTATGATCAATGATCAATTATAAATGATCAATTAGAATTCTTTTTTAATTTTGAATCTCATATAGCCCGTGTAAGACGTATGATATTATGAGAGATTATGATAAAAGGGCCTTTACTACGGTCTGGATTGTGCGGCCGTCGGCACGTCCGGCAAGACGCTTGGTGGCAACACCCATCACCTTTCCCATCTCTTTTGCAGAAGTTGCACCGGTTTCAGCGATGATGGCTTTCAGTTCAGCCTCCAATTCTTCGGGAGTAAGCTGCTTCGGAAGATACTCCTCGAGCACAGCAGCCTCAGCGAGTTCATTTTCAGCAAGCTCCTTACGGTTGTTTTCCTCATAGATTCTTGCACTTTCCTTGCGCTGCTTCACCATTTTGGTCAATATCTTGATAGCCTGGTCGTCGCTCAGCTCGCCATTTGCGCCCGGAGCTGTCTTAGCTTCAAGAAACTCTTTCTTTGCACCGCGGAGCGCCTCAAGGCGCACTTTCTCACGTGCTTTCATTGCGGCCTGGATGTCGGCCGATACAGTATCAAAAAGAGACATGTCTTTGTAAAATTTTTATTCATCGGTAGTGTCCCGATGCGATTTTTCATATTAATTTGCAAAAATAACTTATTTTCGCGTGTTTTCCTAATTAAATCGCCATAAATTTGCAATATCGGCATATTTCAGTTAATTTTGCACTGAAAATCAATTTCAAATTTTGAATTTTGAATTGGCTTCGCGACGATAGTCGCGCTCGGAGATCGCTCCCCACCTATTTAGACTTTGGGGAGGATTGCTTTGGGATTTTTGATTTATCATTAAAATTCAGACAACACAATATAAAATTAATCATTAATCATTTATAATTTATCATTATATTAAATGTTCAGGATTGTCAGCAAACGCAACCTATCGCCCAACATCACCGAGATGAAGGTAGAGGCTCCACGCGTAGCGGAGTCGGCTCAGCCGGGACAGTTCGTGATAGTTCGCACAGATGAATTCGGCGAGCGTATACCGCTCACCATCTGCGACTATGACAGGAATGCCGGCACCGTCACTATCGTGACCCAGTCAATCGGCCTATCCACAAATAAGATAAACGCTCTTGAAGAAGGTGACTATTTCATTGACTTCGCAGGCCCATTGGGTCAGCCGTCAGAACTGATAGACCTAACTGAAAAGGAACTGAAAGACCTTAAGGTGCTTTTTGTGGCAGGTGGCGTGGGCACCGCCCCCGTCTATCCTCAGGCCAAGTGGCTTGCAGAGCATGGAGTGAAAGCCGATGTAGTGATCGGCGCAAAGACGGCAGATCTATTCACTTATGTGGATGAAATGAAAGAAGTCGCCAACGTCTACCTCTGCACCGACGACGGCTCTGCCGGTTTCCACGGCATGGTGCCGGCTCTGATGAACGATCTCATGGACAACCGGGGCAAGAAATATGACCGCTGTGTCATTATCGGGCCCATGATCATGATGAAATTCGCCACAATGGCAGCAAAGGAGCATGACCTTCCGGCTGTTGTCAGCCTCAACGCTCTGATGGTCGACGGCACCGGAATGTGCGGGGCTTGCCGCGTGTCGGTGGGAGGGGAAACCCGTTTCACCTGTGTGGAAGGACCGGAATTCGATGCATGGCTTGTCGACTTCGATGAGGCAATGAGACGCCAGAACATGTATCGCGGAAGCTCCAAGAACAATCCAGAAACCCATAAATGCAAATGTAATGGCTAATAGAATCCCAAGAGTGCCGGTTAGGGAACAGGATCCCGCCGTGCGCGCCACCAACTTTGAAGAAGTGTGNCTCGGCTACGACCGTGNGGAAGCCATGACAGAAGCATCCCGATGCCTCAACTGCAGGAATCCTCGCTGCGTAGGGGCATGCCCGGTTCATATAGACATCCCGGGATTCATCCACGCCCTCACCGATGGAGATGAGAGCGCGGCTGCAGCTATCATCTCCAAAGATTCCTCCCTCCCTTCTGTGTGCGGACGTGTCTGTCCGCAGGAAACACAGTGCGAGGGAAGCTGCGTGCTTGGCATCAAGGGGGAACCGGTCGCTATAGGAAAACTCGAAAGATATGTCGGCGACTGGAAGATAGCAAACGCTTCCAAAGAGCCGGAAAAAATTGAACGCAACGGGAAAAAAGTGGCGGTGATCGGATCGGGACCCGCCGGCCTTGCCTGCGCAAGCGATCTCGCTAAGTGGGGTTATGAAGTGACCGTGTTCGAGGCTCTGCATCAGCTTGGCGGCGTGTTGGTCTATGGCATTCCGGAATTCCGTCTGCCTAAAGAGAAGATAGTAGGGCCCGAGATCGACGCAGTGAAGCGTCTGGGTGTGAAGTTTGTGAGCGATGTCATCGTAGGGCGCACCACCACGGTGGATCGTCTTCTCGACGAAGAGGGCTTTGATGCCGTGTTTGTCGGGTCAGGAGCCGGACTTCCACGCTTTATGGGCATTGAGGGAGAAAACCTTAATGGTGTCTTCTCTGCCAATGAGTTTCTTACCCGCGTAAACCTGATGCATGCCTACGACAGCCGCTATGACACACCGGTGTTTGAAGCCAAGAAGGTAGTGGTTGTTGGAGGTGGTAATGTAGCCATGGATGCCGTGCGCACAGCAAAGCGTCTGGGTGCGGAAGCAGTGATTGTCTACCGCCGCTCGGAGGCAGAGCTTCCAGCGCGAAGGGAGGAAGTGCACCATGCAAAGGAAGAAGGCATTGAATTCCGTATGCTCACCAATCCCGTGCGTGTGATAGGNGACGACAAAGGTTGGGTTCGGGGTCTCGAATGCGTTGAGATGGAGCTTGGCGAACCCGACNAAAGCGGACGCCGCTCACCGATAGAAAAGAAAGGGAGCAACTTTGAGATAGAGTGCGATGCAGTCNTANTGGCTCTTGGCACAAGTCCTAACCCGCTGATCAAGTCAACAACCAAAGNACTCGACACTACCCGTCGCGGCTGCATTGTTGCAGACGAGGAGGGACGCACAAGTCGCCCCGGAGTGTTTGCCGGAGGTGATGCCGTCACCGGAGCCGCCACAGTCATCCTCGCTATGGGGGCAGGCCGCAAAGCCGCCGCCGCCATCCACAATTCATTAAAAAATGATAAATGATAAATTATAAGTGATGAATTGAATAATGTTGATTACAGAAGAAGAAACTAAAAACACAATTAAGGAGGATTGCAGGGAAATTGTAAAAATATTAGTTGCAATTTGCAAAACTACGTCTCCGAGAGTTTTCAATTAGAGTTTATTTCTCTCCCTCAAATCTAAATTTATCATTAATAATTAATCATTCATCATTAATTAGGTATGAGTTTAAAATGTGGAATCGTAGGCTTGCCGAATGTTGGCAAGTCCACTCTATTCAATTGTCTTAGCAATGCTAAGGCTCAGAGCGCCAACTTTCCGTTCTGCACCATCGAGCCAAATGTGGGCGTGATAACGGTGCCGGATGAGCGCCTTAATAAACTTGTGGAAATGTGCAATCCCCGGAGCACAGTTCCGGCAACAGTGGAGATTGTGGATATAGCCGGTCTCGTGAAAGGGGCCTCAAAAGGAGAGGGTCTCGGCAATAAATTTCTTGCCAATATACGTGAGACAGATGCTATCCTGCATGTTCTCCGTTGTTTCGACGATGACAACATCACCCATGTCGACACCACCGTAGATCCGGTTCGCGATAAGGAAATAATCGACTATGAGCTTCAGATAAAAGATCTTGAGACTGTGGATTCCCGCCTTGTCAAGACCAAGAAAGCTGCAGCTGCCGGCGACAAGGCCGCCAAGATGCAGACCGGTGTGCTTGAGGCATATAAAGAAGCCCTTGAGGCAGGAAAACCGGCACGTAGCGTGCAGTTTGAGACCAAGGATGAGCAACTTTTCGCCAGAGATCTGTTCTTGCTCACCAACAAGCCGGTGATGTATGTCTGCAATGTCGACGACGAGTCTGCAGCCACAGGAAATGCCTATGTAGACACTGTCCGTAAGGCCGTTGAAGGTGAAGGGGCGGAGATTCTTGTAGTCGCTGCCAAGACTGAGAGCGAGATAGCCGAACTCGACACCTATGAGGACCGTCAGGAATTCCTGGAGAGCATAGGGCTGACAGAATCGGGCGTCTCGCGCCTGATACGCGCGGCTTATGCCCTTCTTGACCTCCAGACCTACTTCACAGCCGGACCCGACGAAGTGAGGGCATGGACTTTCTTGCGCGGCACAAAGGCACCGCAGGCGGCCGGCATTATCCATACTGATTTTGAGAAGGGTTTCATACGTGCCGAAGTGATCAAATATGACGATTTCGTGAATCTCGGCAGTGAGAATGCAGTGAAGGAAGCCGGAAAGATGTCGGTTGAAGGCAAAGACTATGTAGTCTGCGACGGCGACATAATGCACTTCCGCTTCAATGTCTGAACATTTCTTTCGGCTGCCGCCTCAGCCCGATATAAGAAGGATAAAGGAAATATGGAAGGCGGCCCCTTATGGGCCGCCTTCTTATTGAGTAATATTCTATTATGCCTTGCATTATTGCGGACGACCTGCATTCCAATTCGGAGTCTGCTCCACTCCGAAACCTGCATTGATCTCATCAACAGGAATCGGGAAAATCACATTGCTCAGGTCAACATTGTTGAATGTGAACGTGATGTTGGGTGAATTATATGCATAGGCGTTACCCTTGACACCCCAACGGCGGATATCAAACAACCGATGACCCTCCTGGAAAAGTTCACGGGCACTTTCATCCCTCAGGAAAGCAAGAAGTTCCTCCTTGGAAGATGGCAGATCCTCGGCTGAAGTGATGTCAAGATTACGCTTGGCAACTACAAGCAAAGCTTCCTTAGCGGCATCGATATCGATAGAAGAACCTCTCAAATTTGACTCTGCAATAATAAGGAACATCTCAGGAGCATTTATGAGATAGTTAGTGGCATAGGCAGGATTACCCATTTCATAGCAACCGAATTTTCCACCGGCAAATTCAGGCAATTCCGGAGTGCTGTTGGGAGCAAATTCCATAATTGAGTTTCTGACATCGTTTTCACCGAGTACTGAAAGCAACCAGGGTGATGGACTATAGTCGTATGTGGTAAATAAGGTTCCACATGAGTTAGCGCTCCAGTTATCGGTTGTGGTTATTGCCAAAGCAAACATTGACTCGGTATTGCTTGCCCCATAGTTGTAGAGAGCCTTATATGCCTGAGGGGTGTATGCCAAGCTATGTATTCCTGATTCGTCAATAGCCTTCATGGCATAATCCTTAGCCTTGTCAAAGTTTTCAAGA
>WFLX010044670.1_pt1 | contig 12240 bp, 8 predicted proteins | sample 4967041 | NCBI WGS metagenome assembly WFLX01 (sample SAMN12857096, study PRJNA449069) | gut metagenome | isolation source: stool from male and female vole | host: Microtus ochrogaster | place: USA:Florida | collected 2017 | reverse complement strand
ATATCGACATCCTCAAGATTCCATTCGCCTTTTTCCATACCCTCTTCAAATTTCTTACCGTATTTTATGACACCGCTCTCGATCATCTCACGCAACAGGTCNTTGCCCTCACGTGTGCGCTCGCCAACNCCGGTAAANACAGAGAATCCGTCGTGNCCTTTGGCGATATTGTTGATGAGCTCCATGATNAGCACGGTCTTGCCCACACCNGCGCCACCGAAGAGTCCGATCTTGCCACCCTTGCTGTAAGGCTCAAGCAGGTCGATGACCTTGATACCTGTGGTGAGNATCTCTGTGCTGATGGTGAGCTCCTCAAATTCGGGAGCGGGCTGNTGAATGGGACGCAGCTTATCNCGGTCGAGATTGGGCAGATTGTCAATAGTGTCACCGATCACATTCATCAGGCGGCCTTTGATCTGATCGCCTGTGGGCACTGCGATGGGGCGGCCGAGGCTCTCAACCTTCATGCCGCGTCGCAGACCATCGGTGCTCTCCATGGCTACACAGCGCACGGTGTCCTCACCGATGTGCTGCTCTACCTCAAGGATAAGCTTCGAGCCGTTGTCGCGTGTGATGCTTAAAGCGGTATAGATAGGAGGCACCATATTGTCGTCGCCTTCGAAGCTGACATCGACAACAGGACCGATTACCTGCGCTATCTTGCCATAAATTTCGCTCATATCTTATGTTTTGAAGGGTTTATATTCAGATTAGAAATGGAGGTTATATACGATTATCAGAGCCATCAGCACGAGGTTGACGAGATTGATGGGNAGAAGATATTTCCACTCGAATGACAGCAGATGATCGATACGCAGACGGGGGAATGTCCATTTAAACTGTATGATGATAGCTGAGAGCACGAAGCATTTGCCAAGGAACCATATNANCGANGGAATNTAGTCCATGATGTTGTTNAACCATGTCCATCCGGGGATATGGAGNGGCATCCATCCGCCGAGGAAGAGCAGGGAAGCCACACCTGACACGATGAAGAGATTGAGGTATTCGGCCAGATAGAAGAATCCGAAGTGAATACCCGAATACTCGGTGTGGTATCCGGCGGTGAGCTCACTCTCGGCCTCGGGAAGGTCAAACGGGCCGCGGTTGGTCTCGGCTGTACCTGCTATCATATAGATGAGGAATGCGATTATCGCGGGAATGTGACCTTTGAAGATAAACCAGAGGTCGTGCTGCTCGGCTACGATGTCGGTCACCGACATTGAGCCTGCGAGACATACCATGGTGATGACGGCCAGACCGATCGAAAGCTCGTAGCTTACCATCTGGGCACCCGAGCGCATGGCACCGATAAGTGTGAATTTGTTGTTTGATGACCATCCGGCGAGAAGTATACCTAATACACCGATCGAGCTGACGGCGATGAGGAAGAATATGCCGATGTTGAAGTCGATGATCTGAANACCGTTGCCCCATGGCAGCACTGCGAATGCGAGCATTGATGCGATGATCACGAGATAGGGGGCGAGGGCGAAAAGAAACTGGTCGATGTTTTTCAGGTGGATAAGCTCCTTGATGAGAATCTTGAACATATCGGCGAATACCTGACAGAGACCCCAGGGGCCGACACGTACGGGACCGACACGGCATTGCATGTATGCGCAGAGCTTACGCTCGTAGATGATATAAAACAGAGCCAGCAAGGCGTAGGCTAAAAGAAGACCTACACCCACGAGCAGACATTCAATCGTCACAGTAAGCCACTGGGGCAGTGAACATGTCACAAGCAGAAAATTGTTGATCCACTCTGTTATGGTTGAGAAATCTTGCATTTCCTTCTGATATTATTTGGTTTTTATTGATTGGCTTATGTGATGTCGNATCAGCGGTCCATGTCNGGGATGATGTAGTCGAGCGAGCCGCCNACNGTGATGAGGTCGGCAACCTTGAGACCGCGTGTGATATGGTCTACAGCTCCGGCCAGAGGCATACACGGNGGCACGAGCTTGAGCCGGTAGGGCTTGGTGCCTCCATCGCTCTCGAGATAGATGCCGAACATACCGCGGCACCCCTCAACCATATCAAACCAATGACCGGCGGGGAGCTTGAGCACCTTGGGCACCTTGACGCATATCTCGCCTTCAGGAATATTGTCGACGAGCTGCTCGAGAATCTTGGCTGATTGCTCTACCTCTTTGAGACGGCAGTTGAAGCGGGCCATCGAGTCACCTGCGGTGTCGAGCACTTCNTCNAANTNNAGCTCNGGGTAGATGCTGTAGGGNCGNATCTTACGNAGATCGCANGACCAGCCNGANGCACGTCCNGANGGNCCNGTNACNGTAAGNTTGATAGCNTCCTCACGGCTGAGNTTGCCTACGCCNACCATNCGGTTTTTGGCGATGATNTTGCCGGTGAATATTTTTTTGTATTCAGCGAGATTGGCGGGGAGTGTAGCGAGGAGTGCCTTTACATCCTTTTTGAAATCAGGATGGAGATCCTGCATCACACCACCGATGATGTCGTAGTTGAAGGTCATGCGCGCGCCGCTTGTCTTCTCGAATATGTCAAGCACCTGCTCTCTCACCCTGAGGGTATAGAATAGCATGGTGGTGGCTCCGAGGTCCTGACAGAATGTACCCATGAAAAGCATGTGTGATGCGATGCGCGAGAGCTCGTCCATCATCACCCTGATGTACTCGGCACGGCGGCTGATCTGGATGCCGGCTGCTTTCTCAAACAGGCGGCACATGCCGTGGTGATAGATCATGCCGGAGAAATAATCCATACGGTCCATGAAGGGAAGACACTGCATGTAGGTGAGGTCTTCGCATAGCTTCTCTATGCCCCTGTGGATATAGCCCATGTACACATCGATTTTCTTGATGGTCTCGCCGTCGATGGCTGTACGGAAACGGAGCACACCGTGGGTGGCGGGGTGCTGGGGACCGATATTGATGACGAAATCGCCTTTGTGGAATATCTCAGGCTCGATACGCTCGATCTTGCCGTCAGGAGCCTCGACCCATGACTGCGTGAGGTCGGTCTGGCGTTCGTTTTTGATTGATACGGGATTGAGGGCTGGATCTTCATCATAGTCCTTGCGCAGGGGGTGTCCTACCCAGTCTATGTTGAGGAATAGGCGACGCATGTCGGGATTGTTGATGAAGATTATGCCGAAGTAGTCATATACCTCACGCTCAAAGAGGGTCGCAGAGCCCCAGATGTCGAATACGGAGTGAAGCATCGGCTTCTCGCGGTCTTTGGTGGCTACTTTGACTGACAGCATCTCGTTGCCGCGGCCCGTTGACATCAGGAAATATACACAGCCCATGCTGTCCTCCCAGTCCATGCCTGAGATAGTGACAAGGCAGTCGAAACTGAGCTCAGGATTCTCTTTCAGCTCTTTGGCCAGGCTGTGCCAATTGCTGTCGTCGATATTGACCATCAGCACATCGGCTTCGTCGAAGGTAGCCGACGGGAAGAGCTTGGCGATCGTTTCTTTTGTGTTGGCCATATTATTTATGGTGGATTTTGGTTTTTCTTAATAAATTATTCTTGAATGCCTTCGATGGGATGTTTCTCCAGAAACTCTTTCTGGCTNTCATCTTGCGGTTGACACCGCCGAAGAATTTCTCCACTTTCATNTTGCGGGAGAGCTGCATGATGGCATANATCATNGCCTCGGGGCGGGGAGGACANCCGGGCAGCCATACATCNACNGGNACGATATCACCGATACCTTTGGCCACATGATANGATTTGCGGAANGGNCCGCCNCTGATNGCGCAGCTACCGCAGGCNATNACATATTTGGGCTCGGCNAGCTGGTCGTAGAGACGGCGGAAAGCGGGCACCATGCGATTGACAATGGTACCGGCGACCATCATGAAGTCGGCCTGGCGTGGTGACGAACGGGCGACCTCCCAGCCGAAACGCGCCATATCAAAGCGGGCTGCGCCCAGCGACAGGAATTCGATGCCGCAGCAGCTGGTGGCGAATGTGAGAGGCCACAGCGAGTTGCTTCGCGCCCAGTTGATGAGGCCGTCGAGCGAGCCTACGATTACGTTAGTGCCTGATTCGTTGAGCTTACGCTGAAGCTCTTCGATATATTCATTGTCCTTCCATTCGGAGTAGGGCATGCTTTTGGTTGTTATTTCCATTCGAGCGCTCCTTTCCGCCAGGCATATACAAGGCCCAGCACTAAGATTCCAAAAAATACGGCGATACTGATGAGACCGTTGGCACCGAGGTCACGCATTTTCACAGCCCAGGGAAACAGAAACACTGTCTCAACATCAAACATCAGGAACAGGATTGCAAAGAGGTAGTATCCGATATGGAATTGAGCCATGCTCTCACCTCGTGTCGGGATACCGCACTCGTATGCTTCGCCCTTCTGCGGATTGTAGGAGCTCGGCGAAACTAATTTGGCAATCAACAAGGCTGCTGCCACAAGTGCCACACCTGTGAGCAGTGCGGTGAGTGCAAGCACGGCGTTGTTGCCGATTCCGAAAATTGCTGAATATATCATATCTTAGTTTTGATTATTTTCTTAAGCGTGATATGGCTATATTATTGATTAGAATAATATTAAGTTTTTGGAGTGTCAGAGGGGGGCACTCCGGGTGCAATATTTTCTGCAAATGTATTAAAAAAAATCAAACGAGCCAAATTTTTGTTATAGCACGTGGGTAATTAGCGTGGTGCCTCCGAGGGGTGGCCGCTACCGGTGGTCATGGATGCTCTGTCAATTAGTTCGGGATTGTCTGAGGGCTGTGGCGACGTCTGCTGTATGTCATCTGTAAGTGAAATAATACTTACTGCTTACCTGATAAAAAAAATCCCGCCGGAGGGCGGGATTATATGGTATGGTGTCTGAGATTATGCTTTGCCGTTAGAGCCGAGCACGTTCTCGATTTTGTGCTTGTAGAGTTTCTCCATTTCTTCGCGAGCCGGGCCGAGGTATTTGCGCGGGTCAAATTCACCTGGCTTGTCGTTGAGAGTCTTGCGCACAGCGGCTGTCATTGCAAGACGGCTGTCGCTGTCGATGTTGATCTTGCAGACATCCATCTTGGCTGCTTTGCGGAGCTGCTCTTCGGGGATACCGATAGCATCGGGGAGCTTGCCGCCATTCTCGTTGATGATGTCAACGTATTCCTGGGGCACTGAAGATGAGCCGTGGAGCACGATGGGGAAGTCGGGGAGCTTGGCCTCAACTGCCTCAAGCACGTCAAATGCCAGCGGCGGGGGCACGAGGCGGCCGTTCTCATCGCGTGTACACTGCTCCGGAGTGAACTTGTATGCTCCGTGAGAAGTGCCGATCGAGATAGCGAGGCTATCGACACCCGTGCGTGTCACAAAGTCGATTACCTCCTCAGGATCGGTGTATGTGTGGTGGTCTGAAGATACTNCGTCTTCAACGCCTGCGAGCACGCCGAGCTCGCCCTCTACTGTTACATCGAACTGGTGAGCATAGTCTACCACTTTCTTGGTGAGAGCCACGTTTTCTTCGTAGGGGAGGTGAGAGCCGTCGATCATGACTGATGAGAAGCCCATATCGATACAGTTCTTGCAGAGCTCGAAGCTATCGCCATGGTCGAGGTGAAGCACGATCTGGGGTTTCTCCCATCCGAGTTCCTTGGCGTATGCTACCGCACCCTCAGCGAGGTAACGGAGCAGTGTGGCGTTGGCATAGTTGCGTGCGCCTTTGGATACCTGCAGGATTACAGGCGATTTCTCATCGGCTGCGGCCTTGATGATAGCCTGAAGCTGCTCCATNTTGTTGAAGTTGAAGGCGGGGATGGCATAGCCGCCGTGTACGGCTTTGGCAAACATCTCGCGGGTGTTTACCAGACCTAAGTCTTTATAATTTACCATAATTATAAATTTATTTAGTAAAAACGTTAATTATCATATTATATCGCAAAGATAGCGAATATTTTTGGAGGCCGATTCAAAAAAAATGTTAATGGAGGTGTGCCCCCGGTTGTCATTCTATTTGATGCAGATCATGACCCATGCGCTCTTTCTTGGTGTGCATGTAGAATTGGTTGTAGGGGGTAGGAGGCACCTCGATAGGCACGTTCTCTACGATTTCAAGCCCGTAACCCTCCAGGCCGATGCGTTTTTTGGGATTGTTGGTCATTAATCTCATTTTACTGATACCGAGCATGTTGAGTATCTGTGCGCCTACGCCGTAGTCGCGTTCGTCGGCTTTATGTCCGAGATGCAGGTTGGCCTCGACTGTGTCATATCCTTCTTCCTGCAGCTTGTAGGCGCGTATCTTGTCCATCAGTCCAATGCCGCGGCCTTCCTGGCTCAGATATATGATAGCTCCGCGTCCCNCGGCCTCAACCATCTGCATGGCTTTGTGAAGCTGGGCTCCGCAGTCGCAACGCTCTGATGCAAAGATGTCGCCCGTAGCACATGATGAGTGTACGCGGCAAAGCACCGGCTCACCGGTGGAGACATCACCCTTGATGAGGGCTATGTGGTCGAGACCGTTGCTGATCTGCTTGAAAGGGATAAGCTTGAAGTGGCCGTAGGCTGTGGGCATGTCAACTGTCTCACCCATCTCTACCAGGCGCTCGTGACGCAGCCGGTATGCGATGAGATCACGGATGGAAATGAGTTTCATCTGCCATTGGTCAGCGAGCTCACGCAGCTGGGGCAGGCGTGCCATGGTGCCGTCTTCGTTCATTATCTCGATGAGGGCGCCGGCGGGGCGGAGACCGGCGAGGCGTGCGAGATCGATCGCGGCCTCGGTGTGACCGGCGCGGCGCAGTACGCCCTGATCCTGCGCGAAAAGCGGATTTATATGTCCGGGACGACCGAATGCAGCGGCATCGTAAGCCGGATCGGCAAGAGCGCGTATGGTGGCTGCGCGGTCGTGGGCCGATACTCCGGTAGAGCAGCCTTCGAGCTTGTCAACGGTGACCGTAAAAGGTGTGCCCAGCACAGATGTGTTGTGTGCTACCTGAGGTTTGAGATCAAGCTCCTTGCATCTCGACATGGTGATAGGGGCGCAGAGCANGCCTCTGGCNTTNTTGAGCATGAAGTTNACCTGNTCNGGCGTGATTTTTTCGGCNGCGACNATGAGGTCACCCTCATTCTCGCGGTCTTCATCATCGACCACTATTACCATTTTGCCTTCGGCGAAGTCGGCGATAGCGTCTTCTATTGAGTCAAGTCTGATATTATTGTCCATTGTTATCGGTTGTAGTTTCTGGTAAATATGGTTCGTCAGTATTCTCTTGTGCAGGCACTGTAGNCGAGTCAGGTGCCATGGTCGATTTCTTTTTCTTACGTTGGAACATGCCTTTGATCCGCGATGTCAGATTACCGGCTGCAACGGCCGCCCTTGTCTTACGGTGACGGCGGCGCACCGAGTAGTCAATCATCAGTTGATTTCCGTCCTCGCTGTCATCGAGATAGGTGAGAAGGATTTCAGTGGTCTGTCTTACATCATCGAGGTTGCGGTATGTCACGCGCTGAGGATAATTATTGAAGATGTCGGCTACTTTCTTGTCACGGGTGTTGGATATGTAATCATCTATTTCGTTGAGCTCATCGGTAAGAGACCGCAGGGACGGACGTCCGAGGAGCCGGTCTAACAGCGAGCGTTTCTTTGCAGATGCAATTGTATTATTTATGGCAGTCAGGAATTTGTTGAGCATCTCCACTATCACAGGTGTCTCCGTCTCGGTGATGATCACCTCCTTGACAAAGATCGATCGATTGGGATTCTTACCGGTAAGCCTGGCAAAGAAGCGCGCGTAAGCATCGGCATTGAATACGTCTGAGTCGCCTACGGCCTTCCATGTGAAGAAGATACCGAGAGGCANCAGCACNANNGANCTGAGCCAGACACCTTNCCATACGAGAAGCTTGCTGTCGCGTGCCATCTTGTAGCCGGTGTTGTCGATGATGTAATAGAAAATAANCAGTATCACGGAGATNACNAGGGGTNTGNCTATACCTCCCTTCTTGATGATAGCTCCGAGCGGTGCCCCGNTAAAGAAGAAAATAAGGCAGNCAAACGATAGGGTGAACTTGCGGTGCATCTCTATGCCATGANGGTTCATGAGTTTCTGCTGATCAGTGNTCACCATNGAGCGGANNTCATAATTGTCGTGTTGCTGGCGAGCNCTCTGCAAAGCCTGTGTTACATACTGGCGCGCCATTTCTGGCGATGGTGAGGCAAACACTGTGTCGATATCCAACGGCTTGTCAATCTTAATAGCCGGAGCGGGCTTATACACCACAGAGTCGCCGATGCGGGTAGAGGAATAGAATGGGACGCGTACGTAAGGCAAAGTCTTGAGCTCGGTGCCGTAATTGTCGCCTATGCTGTCTACGATAGACTGTATGGAGTCAATGGAGTGTTTGAGCTCGACCACATTCTTACCTACATACTGGCTGCGGATATTGCTCTCATCCATCCGGCTGAAGTTGGCATCAAACGGCAGGTAGATCTGTTTGTCGCTGAAGCTTTCGCGTCTGAAGGGCATGAACTGCTTGTTGGTAGAGCCGAGGGCACTGTTGCGGATATTCTCAAACATCTCGCCACGGTAGAGGTGAAGAAACAGGTGGGTCTTGTCTACGGTAAAGTTCATCTTACCCGAGTCAGCGAGGATCACACGCGAGTTGTCGAGCCCTTGTGTAACATCATAGATAATCAGGTCGTAGAGCATTCCAGTCTCGGGATTCTTCTTCTCTACGAATAGGTTCATTCCCGGGATTTCGTTATAGAAGGCACGCACGGGAATCNCCACCTCANGAGATTTTTGCCGCNTGGAGAAGAGCAGGGTATACNNCTTGGNCTGCGCGATGGGCAGGACATNATTCTGAAAGAAGAAGGCACCGACAGCAATGATTACCATCAGCACGATCAGCGGCCTCATAATCTGAAACAGCGAGATACCGGCTGCCTTGAGCGCCGTAAGCTCGAATTTCTCGCCGAGGTTGCCGAATGTCATCAGCGATGCAAGAAGCACGGCCAAAGGGAGGGCGGTGGGCACCATCGAAAGCGCAGCGTAGAAGAAAAGCTCACCGATGACGCTGAAGGCAAGTCCTTTGCCGACAAGATCATCGATATATTTCCACAGAAACTGCATCATCACGATAAACAGACAGATGCAGAAAGTCATGGCCAGCAGAGGCAAAAACTGCTGTAGCATGAATGTGTAAAGACGTTTGACAATGACCATGACAATATTGCTGTAATCGGTGTGCAAAGATAGCGAATTTGTCAATAATACGCAAACGCCGTGAATGTACTTAAGAAAAAAAGCATAAGCTGATTCTATCCCGCGACATATCATTTACCAGAAGCCGGTCAGAGGCTTTACGTTCAATCACAGTAAGGAATAATCAGACAGGGGCGATTTTAACAAAATAATGAGCGTATTTAGCAAACTTTTATACATTTTTATGGATGTGTATTAATCATAAGTGTCTTATCGGTTGTTATAATTACGTAATATGAAACGTAACATACGCGTCATAATTTCCCTCGTCCGCTTAGTTTAGTAGTGATACTCGACTAAGAGGCTCTCATAAATAAATAGTTGAAACGTGGAGAGGACGACCCGTCATCTGACGATGGTCGCCCTCTTTTTGTCTTATATGCCGATAATGAAATGCGATCAGTTGCGGCGTCCGCGGCAGCTCTCCCAGTAGAGATAGCCGATGATAGCGGCGTAAGCCACAAGACCCAGCACCTGCGGACCAAACTCCATGCCATTTTCAGGCGGAGTGACACCGCACATGATAGTCACGGCCGCGAATACTCCGAAGAGAGCACCNCCGGCTATCANNCCCGATGCTACGAGNGTACCNCTGTCAGNACGTATCCTNGCGAGCTCCTTNTCTTTGGTGCTGTTGGCNACNGCCCACGANACNAGNCCNCCNACAAGCATNGGNGTNTTGAGATGCAGAGGCAGGAACATACCCAGACAGAATGCCAGAGCCGGCACACCGAGCCAGTTGAGGAGCACGGCCAGGACGGCACCTACGATATAGAGAATCCAGGGGGCGTCGCCGCCGGTCATCATCGGAGCAATCACATTGGCCATCGCATTGGCCTGAGGTGCCGCGAGAGCGGTGTCACCTGAAAAGCCGTAGACATCATTAAGCATCATGATGACCGCACCGACAGTAGCGGCGGAGACGAATGTGCCTACAAATTTCCACGACTCCTGCTTACGTGGAGTCGAGCCAAGCCAGTATCCGATCTTGAGGTCGGTTACGAAGCCACCGGCCATAGACAATGCGGTACATACCACACCACCGAGCACCATGGCCGCAACGATGCCCGACGCACCCTTCAGCCCGATGGCCACAAACACCGCCGAAGCAATGATCAGGGTCATCAGCGTCATGCCGCTAACAGGGTTGCTGCCCACAATAGCGATAGCATTGGCGGCCACAGTGGTGAAGAGGAAAGCTATCACCGTGACGACAAGCCATGCTACCAGAGCCTGCCAGAAAGTGGAGATGACACCGAGCCAGAAGAATAGGAGGACGGCAATAAGGGCGATAACAGTGAAGAATATCACATGCTTCATGGAGATATCGCGCTGCCAGCGCACGGTAGCCGTGTCATCGGTCTTGCCTTTGAGTTCGCGGCCGGCCAGACCGATGGCCTGACAGAGGATAGGCCATGACTTGATGATACCGATGATACCGGCCATGGCTATACCGCCGATACCTATCATGCGGGCATAATCCTTAAATATGGCATCGGGCTGCATCGCCTGGATCTCTGCCGATCCATATGCTCCGAGCAGGGGCACGATCACCCACCATACAAAGGCCGAGCCGGCAAAAATTATGAATGCATACCTGAGCCCCACTATATATCCGAGGCCAAGCACGGCAGCACCGGTGTTACACGATACTACGAATTTGAATTTGTCGGCAAGTGTGGCTCCCCAGCTGTATGCTGTTGTGGTCACGTTCTCGGCCCACCATCCCAGGGTGGCCACAATATAATCGTAGACACCGCCTATCAATGAGGCAATGACGAGGAGCCGAGCCTGGCCGGTGGTCTTGCTGCCATTGCCGTTACCGCTCACCAGCACCTGAGTAGTGGCCGTAGCTTCGGGGAAAGGATACTTGCCGTGCATATCCTTTACGAAATACTTACGGAAAGGAATGAAAAAGAGTATGCCCAGAAAGCCGCCGAACAGCGAGCTAAGAAATATCTGGAAGAAGTTGATGGTAATTCCCTCGATGGTGCCCTGCAGGATGTAGAGGGCGGGAAGGGTAAAGATGGCACCGGCAACAATTACACCCGAACAGGCGCCTATCGACTGGATTATGACGTTCTGTCCGAGAGAATTCTTCTTCTTAAGAGCACCCGACAGGCCCACGGCGATGATGGCTATGGGAATTGCCGCCTCAAACACCTGGCCTACCTTCAGACCCAGATATGCAGCGGCGGCACTGAACACTACAGCCAGGATCAGGCCTGTCACCACAGAGTAGGGAGTGGCTTCCGGATAATAGCGCGCCGGATGCATCAGAGGTCTGTACTCCTCATCGGCTCCCAGCTGGGTGAACGCGTTTTCAGGCAGATCAACCGGGTCAATGTCGGCAACCGGAGGGTTAGGATTAGTTTGTTTTGTTGACATGACTGGAATAATGGGATATTGTTAAAAAATGCGGGATAGTATACCAGTAGGTATCTTTATCTCCTTCTCTTTGATTTCGAAGATTTTGTGCTCTTTGAAGATGATTTTCTCGATTTCGATGATTGGACAGAACCGGATGATTTTGATGATCTGGAGCCCTGTTTGGCTGTTGCTTTTCCGGGTATTTTCAGGGTCTGGCCGGGTTTGAGCATATCGCCCTTGATACCGTTGCTCTTTCTCAGCTGGTCAACCGTGACACCATTGCGCCGCGCGATCTTTTCGAGGCTGTCGGCTGACTTGACTGTATAGTTCTTCGACTTTGCCGCCGGTGTAGAGTTGGATCTGTTGTTAGAGCGGGTATTGGTGCGACTTGCCGGGCTGTTGGCCTTGGGGCTCGAAGGAGATGAAGGCTGGGGTTGGGGGGCTACAAGCTTATCATTGGCGGGAGTGGCGTTCGCCACGGGTTGTTGAGCGGGAGTGTTGTCAGCCGATGCGTAGGATCTGTTGTAGGTATTTATCTTCAGTTTCTTGCCACGCTTGATTTTTGAGGAAGACAGGTCGTTGGTGGTACGGAGATCTTCTACCGAAACACCGTATAGGTCGGCTATGGATTTGAGAGTCTCGCCACGCTGCACGGTGTGAT